>Ga0123355_10015309_pt1 | contig 12042 bp, 6 predicted proteins | sample TergutEmb28metaG_3_FD_89872 | JGI IMG/M metagenome (GOLD analysis project Ga0123355, IMG submission 89872) | Embiratermes neotenicus P1 segment gut microbial communities from Petit-Saut dam, French Guiana - Emb289 P1 | ecosystem: Host-associated > Arthropoda: Insects > Digestive system > Gut ... | reverse complement strand
GATAGAGATGAAAGTCTACGTTTATAGCGGTATGTTTATGGCTTTTAGTTTAGCTGTTGAAAGACGGCGACATCAATACAAGGAAGTATAATAGAACAAGATTTTATTTGTTGCCGAAGTTGGTGTTTAGTATCACAGCATGAGAAATTTATTGAGTTACATGAGACGCGGAAACAAAAATTAAAGTTTTATTTTTGGTTTACTTGAAACATGAAAAGTGTTCACAACAGTACACTGTCAGATATGTATTTAAAGGTAAAATATTACGCAGTCCCATTGGACAGACTCAGAGTGTTCCAATAAGTTGAGGTTCCCAGATTTCGAGGACAAGGCACACGATGTTGGTCGGTTCTCAAACTTATTCACCGATCACATTTACTGATAAGGTATAATAATGATTCTCATTTCTGTTAGAGACTGGTTCGACCCCAGGGCCATAATGCGATCGGGAGTATTTTTGTCAAAGAAAAATCCACCAGACATATATTTATACAAATAAATTGTATAGGCAACCGTCATATCCTATAATTTCATTTAATTATATTTATACAATTGAATATATTTCACAATGTCCTATGTACTTATAAATTCCTAGTATTGTCTGGCGTTTCGTTGAAATTTATACACCGCAAATTTGAAATCAAGATTTTGATTCATTATGAATCCTATAAATTCCCTACAAAAATATCTGGTGACATAATTGTATACACTCATTTTAAGCCTTCTAGTTGCTGTCCGTTAGATAGACCTCCATACTAGTGCTATTGTTGCTCAGTTATTTAAATCAATTCTGTATTAAAATAACTGAAATTTCCGTTTTGAATGTAGAGCTGTACGTAAAAATGGCACTTGTTTTACTATTTAAATTCAATTCAAAATTTTTCTTCTGTATAAAGCGATGTTACATTCCGTATATTGGCTGCCACAACGTCTGTCAATTCTGCCTATCAATGGTGTATACGGCTAGAAATATATGTGGACGGATATTGGAAAATTTAATAAAATTATTTACAAACTCCGATAAAACAACACATCAAATATCGACCACACAACTTTGAGAACAACAATCCTCTCTTACAACTTACCACTATATACTGGCTTAGAACTGCAGTGAACGAACAGTTGATAAAGCTCTCGTTTCTATCAGGAACTGAAAACAAAACTTCAAGGCTGTTAAGTTTGTTTTCAAAGTCGTTGGCATTGTGCAAGCGCACGTACCAAGGTCGAGGAGCTGAAAAATGTTAGAACACGAAATTTGTGAGACACTTCTGGTGAGAGGGACTTCTTTATTGTACACTGCTTGTAAATTTATTAACTAGTTTATTTCTTCTTTTAGGATAACAAGAGATTTTAATCCACGTATCCCGAACATGTATTTGCGCGAGGAGATTGAAACAGCTGGTAACGTGAGAAACTGGTGACGGAGTCTTTGTTCAAATCTCCTCTAAATCTGCAAGAAAAATAATTTAACTTACAAGTTTGAAGTGCCTTCACATAACCGTTGTTGCTAATACAAAGTAATAAACAAGAAGTGAAGTGCGCCCTTGTTCGGGCACTGAGGCTGTGTACAGGCCGTACGGCCCGTAGGGGAAGTATAAATTTATCTCTACACTTCCTTGACCACGGCACTAGAAGGGGGTGAGGGTTCAGCATCACGCTCCAGTCGCTCTTTTCCCTCGGGAAAGACACGTAGCACATTGTACAGCAGGCTGTGTGGACCCCAGGGACGATCTGGAGAGGTGCGGAAAATTTCGCCCCCACCGGTATTCGATAACCGGAACTTCCAACCCCGTAGCCAGTCGCTATACAGTCTACACTACCCGGCCCACATTGAATGTAATAATTGTGTAATATTTTAATTGCGTTTTTGAAGCGTTGTTAACTAACATGGAAAGCGCATGCTCCGTGTCTTATTTTTATCCTCAGCTTGTCTCAACCTGTCAAATCTTTTTTATTATTTCATATACAGCAGGGTTTTCGAACCGAATTGCATACAGGGTGTGTTACTTGATTTCTTAAAGACGTTTGCTTGCAGTGTTTCTAATTTTCAAAATAATTGAGAGATAAAGTTATAAACGTAATAAGGCCTTATGGTACAAAACTTAAGCTTGTCAAAATTTATATGGACTTGAAGTTTCTCTACATACCTTCAAGAAACACTCAGATATAAATTTAAAAGGCAATTCGTGAATTGATATCCAATTATTTCGATGCAGAAATTCACAGGTAACGAAGAAACACTACCAGTTCAGAATTACACGAATTCGCCTTAGAGTCTGATTGATTTTCTTAGTGTGTTTCCATAGAACTTACATAAAACCACCAATATGTACCTTTATTATATCAGTAGGCCTTCAATTTAATTCATTACAAAATAATTATTCATGACTCATTCATTTACGCAATATGATCTAACGTAAGATCATTATTTAATAAAAAATGAAATTTAAACACAAGCAGAAGATTTAACACGTACTTGTTACAGAGAATATATCAGTAAAATTACACCTACCTTATTCCAATTGAAATCTTTCATTTTCAGAGTTCCAAGTTTGCATTCGCCCGAAACCGACGTTAACGTAGCGATTAGACCCAAAACGATAATCAGCAGCATGTTGCTTTTAATTCCTGCAATTCATGAAAGCAATTGGTACGTAAATTGTCTTTGCGCCTACTTCACCTTCGCACAGCGAACACATTAAAGCGAAATTATGATACACCGACTGTTCTATCACAGATTTTATTGGTTAAAAACAGACGGGATACTGTAGGTCTTTTCAAGTCAGTACAGTATGTCATAAGAACCAACATGATGCAGACATTAAGTCATTGACTAGATTCCTTATATAGATTCACGAAAAAAGACAGTAAACCTGCTTGCACAGATTTCCGAATGATGTATATTTAGTTGTTCGAAACATGTCAAAAATATATAATTTAATAAATTATTAAAGTAAAAGCGTGCATATTTTTGTTTTTTTTACATCTTCATACCAAGATGCAAGTGTAACGAAAAAGTAAATTCTGTACATTGTTTCATCTCTACTTGGATTGCTTAAATTCTTGTTCAAAATTCTGGGTGGAAGTTATGCCACAAGCAAACGCACAGAAATTCTTTGATCTTGATTCACATCAAATTCATTTAAATTCCCTAAGAAATTTTCGTTTGATAATTAAATATTCGTACCTATATAATGTTGTGCAGTGGTACAGACATTAAGCAAACTACACGAACACGAATTGTTCTGATCTGGGAACAAATGTGAGTCAGCATCTTACAAGCTCCTTGTAGTTTTGCATAATTTCACTGTTATATGCAGTTAACACTTCAAGTGAATATCTGCATGTATTTTATGCACACTGCAACCATCAGAACACTGAACACCACAGAAAGTAAGTAACAAGTTTACTTACAGTCACTCGAATTGCAGTCGGCCTCTTCTTTCAGTTCTTCGAGAGTGCGCTTCTGTCAGTCGTGTGCCGCCATTAATGTAGCACATTACAGAATAAGCTGTGCGTGTAGGAGGGAAATATAATTTCACATGAACACCTGACAGGTGCGTTAGTACGTTCTTTTCGTTTCATCGTAACTGCAAGGTAGTTGTGGCTTATGATACAAGAAATTCTTTTAGACGTATTACGCTCAACTTACTGTACAATATCACGGTAAATACTTACTTTGTAAGGTAGAAATTGTTATTTATTTTAGTCTTCTATAAATTTCTGGACGAAGTTTTATATTTACCTTAAATTTCCACTGCATTTTCGTTGTATTTTAAATCTGTAAATGTTAAGCCTTGAAGTCGTTGAAGTATAATCTTGCCTGTAGATTTTCATTGCTTTCGGCTGATAGAGTCACTAATTCATAACAACGCAATATTTACAGTTTTGTCCGTAGAGCTAAGAGAAGCGGCTGAATTCCACGGTTACTCATTGGAAGACCTATTATTCTTATAAAATTGTATGTAATAATATCAGTCGGTATAGCGATTGACTACGGGCTGGAAGGTCCGGGATCTAATCCCGGTGGAGACGAGATTTTCCGCTTGTCCAGACCGGCGTTGGGTTCTACTCAGTCTCCTGTAAAAATGGGTACTGGGACTTTTCCCGGTGTTAAGGTGCAGTCGGTGCGTGCTGCTGACCACTCACCCCCTTCTAGTGCCGCGGTAATGGAAGGGTAGAGCTATACCTCTAGCCACCTTCTGGGCCACACCGGGCCTATAAAGGAATCTCTTTAGATTTAAGTAATAATATACTTCACCAGAACGCAAATTAGTAGAACAATTCTCAGCCACTTTCTGTAAGAAGGCCTGAAATTTCGCAGAAGTTCTGTACATGTGCAGCGCATTTGTAATGTCGTATTGAAATTGTGAATTTCGATTCAAAATGTCCGTCCCTCTCTCTGTCTGTCCCTACACTCTACACTGCTTATAGAGAAATATTTGGTGAATTTTGGAAAACCAACGTAGAGAATTCAAATTTCACGAAATTCTTAAGTCAGAATGAATTCAGTCGAGTGAATTCAATTTCTACTTTAGTGTAAGTGTTAGTGTCTAATAGTAGCCATATATGTACATTACATTACATTACACTACATTATTATGTCAGACCAGATGCAGTGATAGAATGCTATTTTGCAACATCGATAATCCTGTCATGGACAGTGTTCTTTTGTGTTGTGTAGATTTACACCTGGACGAAGAACTGGTCACTTGTTAGGAAGATTTCAACTGACTATGCCTGTGTCTGTGTGCAATCTAGGAACCTCAACAAGTAGTCACCTTATCTCTCAGTTTGCCTGCAGCACCTCATAAAGAAAGTAACATAAATTTTACATACGGGCACTCGAAATGCAGTCGGCGTCTTCTTCCAGCTCCACGAGAATGCGGTTCTTTCATTCGCATGGAACATTTTATTGGGCAGATTTCTGAATAAGCTGCGCGTGCCGATGGCAAATATATTTTCACAGGACCTCCTGAGAGCTGCGATAGTGGTTTGTTTTTTCGTCGTGAATGAAAGGAATGTGTGCCCTAAGAATTAGGGACAACTTTTGACTTCCTAAATTCCTCTGCCTGAACAAGGGCAATGTGAATACATATTATTTGTAAAAATAGACACTGATAATTGAATTCGTCTTGTAACAAAGAAATTAATGGATAAATGTTTAAACTTTCAAGTAGATTAGATAATGTTTTTCTTTGACATGTTCATTATGTATTGACGATATAATATATACCATTTTGTACGTAAGGCTAAGAGAAGCGGCTGAATTCCGCGATTACCTTCGTAAGCACTATAAGTCTTCTATAAATGTATGTTTTAAAACTAGTCACCTGGATACAATTATGAAAACAGTCTGTTGTTTGTGCGTGTTGTTTCCATTCTGATACTTTGTATGGACCCGTGGTTCGTGATTTTCATGGAATATGAATTTGATAATTCAAATAAAGGGGGAAATCTTTCTATTGAATGGCGGCATGTATCAGCCGTTCGTACACATCATTCAGTGAAATCTTGTCCAAACCCTCCAAAAACCAATCCTAAAACCATGTGTCTAGCAGAAATGTTGGCATTTCAGCTTTTGATTATAGTTACACAGCCTTTGAAAAAATGACCGAATAATATGAATGATAAACAAAACGTACAGAAAAATCTTAAAATAACATCCGTTACTTAATACGCAGCTCTGAAGTCAAAATTATATAATTCGAAACACTTGGCATACAGGTTTTCCAATTTCATCTCTCTGAGTGCTTTAAAAAATACCGCTTTGGTTTACAATGAATTCATTGTATATACATTTATTTATAATATATTTTATTATATATTTTTGGTAAAATTAAATACATTCTAACGCCGTTATAAAGACGTCGGTTTATGAGAAATTTCATCTAAAACGTTACATAGGAAGCGGCACAAACTGATGAATCGCTGTTCAATATGAAATTATACGTTGTAGTTGAAACGAATCTCGATTAAAGGACCGAAAGAATTATTCATTCCTTTAGTGTCTCTATAAAAATAATGAGATAATCAGCATGGTCTAGATTTTAACAGAAACAGTGAATATATATCGGCTGTCTTCCCATGAGCCTTATTCGCTAAAGACAGACAGAGAACTGATCAACGTTTTCAAGTCATTCTTCGCTTTAAGGCCAAATTTCATGCTCAGATACTATTTCAACGAACAGTCACTTAGCCATCTGTTTGGCTGCAGCACCACAGAAAGAAAGTAACAAAACTTTTACTTACAGACACTCTAATTGCAGTGGGTGTCTTCTTCCAGCTCCTCAGTTATTTCAGTCGTATAGGTCTTTTTATAGGGCACATTTATGAAGGGTCTGTGTGTCAGAAGTTAATAGATTTCCTCGGAGATCCTGACAGCTTAGAAAGAAATTCCTTTCGTATTAACCTTATAAAAATTGTGTCGCAAATAAGCGAATGTGTTCTGTATGTCGCATGCTCGTCTGAATTTACAACGTCACCTTAGAATGTACTAGTCAGTTTTGTGTTAAACAAATAATTCTCCCAGGATATATAGAATAGTTTTATGTTCACACTGCTTTTGTTTGGAGTTTTCACTACTGCACTCTGACGTAAGATTTACATTTATGGTCGTATGGCTAAAAGAACCAGCGTAATTGTGCCATAAAATACATCACAAAGTTTACAGGGGCCTTTTATGTAGTCGTTATTGTTGAGAACTGGTTTACATAGGTCATGGCTGATGGAAAATTCTGGATAATTAATGTTTGATATTAGCCTTTGTGGTTTGTGTAAAAGTAAAGGTAAAGTGATCCCGTTACTCGCCCGGTGTGGCCCATAAGTTAGGTAGAGGTATAGCTCTACTCTTCCATGACCGCCACACTGGAGTAGTTTGAGTGGTCACCAGCACAACCCGGCCGCACTTTATGCCCCGAAAGAATCGTTCCGCTTTTTACAGGAGGCTGGGTGAACCCCAGGGCCGGGTTGGACAGGCGAAAAATCTCGTTCCCACTGGGATTCGATCCTGGACCGTCCAGCTCGTAGTCAGTCGCTATACCGACTTAGCTACCCAGCTTATGGTTGGTGTACTCTAGAGTATTAATGGTAATGAAGCGGCTTCCTACAAACGTATTGTGTTAAAAATATAAGTTTGTAAATTGCTTGTGAAAACTTTAAAGTTAATACAGACCAACAAAAAATTTGTAAAGCGAAACGAAAAGAAATCAGAGGGTTTATGTGAACAATAAATATTTTGGTGCGTTTGCACTACATATTTAGATGTGGAAAGCAGTAAGTGTTAAATATTTTGAGATTGTCAGTAGCGTTAGTTACCCAGGATGCAGTTCGAAAAAAATACACTCTATTATCTTCCGTGGCCAGACTAGCTCTAACAAATTCTTTGTCATTAGGACATGAAACGACAATAATTATGTTAGAAAAGGTTTTTTTTTTCAAATTGTGTATTTTCATTTTTATCTACAAAATAAAAAACTGTCTTTACGTAAATTTTCCATTCTAGGTGAGAGATATTATTCAAATACAAATTTTGTCCACAGCTTTGTTTTTAATTTCACCAATTATATACGATAATTCATCGAGCGGATATGCGTTGTTCGATGCTGAGTTGTTGACTGACGGAAGGTCAAACTGAAGGAAGCAAGAGGAGGAGGTTTCACTTTTCTCGGAATTCCAAAAATCGAATAAGGGCTCTCGTTGGATGCCTATGCTCTTGTCAGTTTGGAGCTGTTAAAGTCATTTGTGGAATTGAAACGTATGGAACTTTGATTTACATTTAGAGGTGTATGTAAAATGAGCACATATTCTGGGAAATTATGTATTTATTTATCCTTTTTAAAGTCTTTAGACTTTCGATCATTCGGTGGAACAGTCGGTAAGTAGGAGGCTGCAGACTTTTTGGCTTCTATCAAGGGTCGAAAACTGGGAAAAAATTAAAATTGATTCGAGCCAAACTCGGTTAGTGCGACACTTCGTTTAGCGTCCATAGAAATACGTGCACTTAAACTCCATTTTTCACAATATCGCGTTACACCGCCACAGTGAAGAACAGTAGATACTATCAACCAACCTGGTGTCATTTTTGACGGCAGTAATTACACAGTTATGCAATTTAAAACAGCAACTGCATAAATGACCATAACACTATCAGAATTTTTGTCACAATCTTGGTATTTGAGCAAGTGCCAGTAACAATGTTGTGTTGAGATATCCCCGTTGTGTATTATAACTATAAAGTAAAGTGATAAGTATCAATTTACTTTAAGCCTGTACCAAGGTTGGTGACCTGTAAAATGTGAGAACACGAAATTTTTGACACACCTCTGGGGAATGGTTATTCTGTATTGTGAGTGGCTTGTAACTTTATCAGTTGGTTGAAATATTTTCCTTTTTAGATTCCTGAGATTTTGATCCGGATCTCCCATACATGTAACTGTGTCGCCAGAATTGAATACGATCCTTACGCTAACAAATGATAATGGATGTTGGTTCAAGTATCGATTGACTTCATTGAATTGTTTATTCCCTTCGTTTAAGAAATTCAGAGACATTAATTCGGTTCTCCCGAACATGTAGATGTGCGGAGAGAAATGGATCTGCTGTCAAAATGAGCAGCTGGTAATGGAGTCTTAGTTCAGTTGCCGATCAAGGTTACAGGTGTGAAAATAATGAGTATTGCGTAACATTGAAATTTGTTCACGTAACCATTGAAATCGTCGAAAGTTATTAAATGTTACATATAGTGAGTGTGTGTCTGTAGCCTTGTTTAGCCATTTAGCACAGCAACTGCGCCGTATTACGTTGGCACATGTGGCCTGGCTGCCTGTAACAGTTTGTTTCAAGCCCTCATGTGTATGGCACGAAAGAATTATTTAAATTTCCTTAATCGAAAAATAAAACAAAAAGGCTTAATGTAGTTTTAACAATTGTTTGTTACAAGAAATATCCAAATATATAATATCCAACGTAGTTCAATCAAATGCGTTCCATCCAGACGGACAGACAGAAGAACAGTTATGACGAAACGAATTGTCGCTTTTAGCAATTATGTAGAAGCTTCAAGAAAGGTGCTTGTATTTCCTAGATTTTGCTTAAAGCCTCGTATTGAAGTAATGAAGTGTTCTTTAAGTTAAACAACAATAATTTCTTTTCACACAATCATCAATTAATAAATCATAAATCTTTCAGTTGCTCGAATGTACAACGTGTGACAGGGCCTGTTGAGATTTCGGTAAAGGAAAAACATGAAATATCAGAGAAAATTTTAACAGGTCCTTATAACACAATGCCTGTCATTGCACTAATACACACCTTTGTCCAATCAAAACTTTCAGTGTCACAGTTCCAACCTCGCATGAACTGGACACCAACACAAACTTGGCGATTAGACAAAAATTTAAGGATCTTTGTGTTGTATTTAATTCCTCTAAATAATGGAAAAAGTGATATGTAAATTATTTTTGTCCTTAACTTACCTTCGCAAATTTATGTTACATCGGCTGTTCTCCCACAGGGTTTATTGGATAAAAACAGACAAAAGACTGGGTGTCGTTTTCAAGTCAGTACAAATTTTCTTCTCTTCTTCTTGTGTGCAATTTCATTTTTAAACTCCTGGGTGGACAGAACGTTTCACGCAAGTGCACAGAAACTAATGAAAGTTCCTTTTTTAAAATTAGACCCTATATTTTCTGCTTCATTTTTCATTTGATATCCTAAGATTCGTTGTTTTATGTTCTGGGTTAGTGATACAGAAACGAATCAAAACAAAGGTAAAATAATTTTTCAGATAGGAGAAAATCAGAGTTGGTAGTATAATGAAGGAAACAGTAATAAGGTAATAGACAAAATAACCACACATTAACTCAATGGAATTTGAAATGCCTGAACTTCAGTTTGCTATTTGAACTTGGGTCTTTTTAATTGCATCGTGTTTGTGTCAACCAATAGACTTCATGTATAGCTGCTCAGAACTAACAGACATTAAAATGTATCGTCTACTCTGCCTTCAAGAAGTTCTGAATGTTCACAGGTATTCTGTAGAAGTTTGTTAATTATATTCTATTCATAATTTTTCCATTTCTTCCTTCACTACCCATTTCCAAGATTTCGTTTTTTCATTATTTACCCATCCCAAAATATTCCTTGAATTACATTCAAAATCTGGTTTATCAAACAAAACACATATTAAACTATCAATCATAATTGTCATACTTTCTGATGCTTTACAAATTCTCATTTAGCCACAATATTTTTATTCAATTATAATGAGGCAGAAAAGGAATTAAGCACATCTCAAGCGATATTAGAAACAGATTAAATTTAACGATTAGTGTGGTAATCAGGTATTTGAAATATTAAGAATAAAATAATTTAATTAGCTTCCTATACGCCCTATTCCCAAAAGTGCATTGTTTGAGGTAGTTTTTCAAGTTTTCATTATATGATGGTATGGTATAAACAACACTACAACAAGATGATTATGAAGGATTAGTAGAACAATACTAACAGGTTAGAAAAGAAGTAATCGGAATGGAATATATCCTATTGACAATATGTCAATAATAAATACTAGATATTCTGACACATTCGAGACCGGAATTCCACGATCAGAAGTTGGCAACAAACCAACTGAAACACGGTACGAAATTTTTGGTATTACGATAAACATGACTTCTAAAAAAAATTCATTCCTCATCGCGATGTAAAAGTTTAGTTTTTGCTATAAAATATAACTACATAATGCTGTTTAGTGAAATTATCGCTCTTTATTTCATGTCCTTACAAAACACAATAATAAGCATTGATTCAATATATATAATTTTTGGGTGTTTAAGCATTGTAGTACATGAAGTAACCGCTGTACGTTTGAGGACAGATCAATGTCGGTAACTAGCGGAAAAATTCCCAGAATTACGATCTTCAACATATGAAGGTTAAAGTGTTTCTGTGCTTCAATGTACAAAGTAACGTCGAATCGTATTTAGAGATAGATATATACAACCACTTATTCCTGACGACGGCACTAGCTATAGATATGCCTTTAAACTCAACGTACAACAGCTATCTCTCCAGCAACAAGAAACACAAGTACGTACTGAATATGGGGCAGGGTGTGAGAGTGGGGAAGAGGGAGTAGACAGGGGGAAGGTTTCCATCGTGTTTAGGGGTAAAGAAACACGTTCGTCAACCGGTAGATAGGTCAGCAAATGCAATAAACCTCATCGGGAAAACGTATATTCACTAACAAGATTAATCTCCACTGATAGTCTCAAAGTGAGGAAAAGCAAATAGAATTAATCCTATTCAGTGCACACGATATAATATCTAGCTCTCATACAACTTACTGCATCAAGGTTAATATTAATTTGCCTAGGATGTTTGAAATGTTAGAAGGTTTGCGTTACATCTCTTATACCAATGTCTCTATGCGGAACTTCCTCCTGCTGTTGACTATTCCGCCTGCTGGCAATGATCTGCTCTCAATTCCACAATCTTGCTGACATCTATGTTGTTGTCCTGCAATTCCTTCAGCACTTCCTTCACTGTCGCTTCGTCAGGGTGTTTGTGTCGAAGCAACACATGAACATACGCTGAAAGTAGATTATCGGGTGTTGTAAAATTTTTATTTCATTTACGTTTAATTGAATAAAATGTGATTAAGACAAAATACACAAGTTTCTACCGTCTTCTCATTCACCTCAAAACACAGCCTTTCCCTTCCAGTACATTTCCCTGTATGCCTTTCCTCTTTTATAGACACTCTATACAAATAAACTCTGTGGTTATAGTGGGGGTTCAGTAGCGTTAAAATGTGGTTATGTCGGCCTTAACGGAACGCAAACGAAAACATCGGAAAAAATAAATTTGATATTTTCTTACTGGAAAATGTATTGTAGAATATTTATACTTGTAACGCGTTTGATGGTACATATTTTGTTAAAAATATGTGACTTTTCCAATGTTTGTGGTGATTTAAATGTTAATGTATTACAGTGGCTCAACAGCGAAATTGGTCAAAAAAAGCAAAAATAGTCCGGCAAT
>Ga0123355_10015308_pt1 | contig 12042 bp, 5 predicted proteins | sample TergutEmb28metaG_3_FD_89872 | JGI IMG/M metagenome (GOLD analysis project Ga0123355, IMG submission 89872) | Embiratermes neotenicus P1 segment gut microbial communities from Petit-Saut dam, French Guiana - Emb289 P1 | ecosystem: Host-associated > Arthropoda: Insects > Digestive system > Gut ... | reverse complement strand
TTGATGAAGAGTACAGATATTAACATTACAGAAACCACATATTCCTGCCAGTTTCAATACGAATTTGGTAATCAGTAAGTGTGTAACAGCTGTCAAAGTTTCAAACTTCACTGGCCATTATCTTCCAAACCATTCAACTTTGGATATAGGTGTTTTGGGGTTTTTCAGTATAGTTTAACATAAGGAACACCCTCCCGAAGTCTGGTCCGTTCCTCCTGTTACACCCTGTATATATATATATATATTTATATATATATATATATATCCAGGTAACAAGGACATTTACTACACTTCGTAAGACACTGCACAGTGTCTGCATTATTTCCCAAGAAATGGAGTTTATTACGTACATTGTCTTTTTTTTATTCAAATAACATTCATGTTTTTCATAAATGGTGCACTGATATTTAAAGGTCTCCACCACAAAACACCACAGTGCAGAGCCAGCTGTTTCAACTTAAATGGCACCGGTTACAGGTTAAAATACGGTATAAGGCATCTTTTGATGTAATCCAACTGCCTGTTTCCCATTGGGGTACTTAGAGGGAAAATTCAGAAAATATAATAAAAGAGCTTAAAAAAGGCAAATACATGTACTACACTGCAACTGATACAAAAATTTTCGTTGGAATACTGAGTGTGAAAGAACAGTGGTATAGCTTGTTGTATTAGTCACTGCTTTATTGGAAGTGACCTTATAAGTGTCACTTATAAGGTGACCTACACTTCTGTGTGGCTGTTTATGTAGTGAGTTTAATTTCTAAAGTATGTCTTACATGGCAGGTTATATCAGTTAATGAATCCGTCTCATGGCTGGAGGACATGACACATGAAACATTTACAGAAGATACATTTACTGGCTGGATCAAAGAAGGAAGTAAGAAATTGACAATTGATGATGAAACAAATTTCTGTGATCCTAATTTACTTAGGAATGTACTTAGTTCTAAGGTAAGGAAAGAATTCCAGTAATGTTGGTATATTTAAACATTACGTATACCTGTATGCATTTAGCAGTGGTTCTATATCAGTGCTTAAATAACATTAGTATATTCAAAGTAACCGTTTTTTATTATGTGCTTTTATGATACTATGCAATTATGGCTGTTGCCGTGGTGTTGTTAATCTTTCATTACTATAGACATTTGGCATTGAGATGCTGATTTGTATTTGGCTTCTTATTGGATTCATTACATTACATTTGGCAATGCAAGAGTCAGAAGTACAGCTTGCATTTTGTTTACCTTTCTTTCACTGTTTCGAATATCACATGCACTCTTATGGACAGACAACATTTCAAGTGGGTAAACATTTCACGAACCAACAGTTTCAGTTTACCAGTCGGTGGAACCGTGAAAATCTTGCCTTGAAGACTAGAAATAGATTTGTAGTATGTTTCATACTCTTTGTTTTAGCATAAAAATATTGTTTTTAAAGATGATTTTGTATTGCATGTCCATAATATAAATTTATTGTTATTTGTGCAACTATTTGTGTATGTGTATATTTGTGGAGACGTTCAGTATGTGATATTTAGTTTGCTACTGCAGAGTGTGTTTGATGAACTGGACCCAGAAGAACTGCGAAAAGCTAGAGCAAGGTCAAATCCATTTGAAACCATTAGAGGTGGATTCTTCCTGAATCGAGCAGCTATGAAAATGGCAAATATGGACAGAGTTTTTGATTTCATGTTCACAAAACCAAAGAATGAACACGATGTAAGTATACCGGTATTCTTTCTCTTTGTTGTAGAGATCATTACTGTGCAGATTTAAGAATCATATACGTCAGAATCACACACATTCCTTTTGAGTAGATCTGAATATGAGGGGTTTTCTTATTGTGTCCCATTGGACATACATTGTGTACAGATGTACACTGAACATGATGCACTAGAACATATTGTTCTGGAGTATAGATATCATTGCCTGTGTTTAGACGTGTAGATGAAGTATTTAAGGTATATTTTCTGACCATACAAGCCTTGATTTATTTCTGCATTAGTCTTTATTGGATTTATAATTGATAAAATGATAATGAGAGGGACTTGTTCCTAAAAAATTTGGTTTCCATTCACTAATTATTATTTAGTTATTTACCATTTCCATAGATATTTTATTCAACAGAGCCCAGAATATGTTACCAGAAAACAGACAATGTATTTGTGATATGTATATGAGGGTCACTCTGTAAATCATGTCAAATTTTTCAGGAGGCATAAAATGTAGCGTTGCAGGAAATGGAGTTCAGACTCTTTTGGTCAAAGAAAACGGCTGTTGTAACTTACAGTGATCTGATCCTTATATATGTGTATAGCCTGTACTTTTACATTGTTATGCTTGACAAGGATATGCTTTTTTATCTCTTTTCTGCACAACCAATAGTCCTGGTTAAAGGTGCCAAATCCAGTATTACACCAGCATTATGACAAATTATCCCTCTAATTGTTTTACTTTTTCTGTATTGAATGTTTTCATGCGTCTGCTGTGACATAAAAAAAGTTCCAGTCTGAGTACACACAAATATTAGGCACCACTGTGTAGGCACCACAGCAGTCTAATGCCTGGGATGTGTGCTCCCCTGGTTTAGAATATGTTGAAATCAGTTTTGTTTTATCTGTTAATATAATGACAGTATTTACCAACCTTTCTTTCATGGAGGAACCTTTCATGTAATTTTTCATATCCTGAGGCATCCATATCTGTGAAAATGCTTACAGGTCAGACAGCACAAAGACAGTTGGTAAACTCATGAAATTTACTCCATATTGCCAATTGCCAAACAAAAATTCCCACAATATTTTGACAGGTGGTCAGAATTTATCATGGTATGTCAAAAAAGTTACATATTCTTAGCATGATATCTTGCAGAACCTTTAAAGAAGTTATCCGGAACCATTGTTGGGAAACCCTGCTCTAGTAGAATACAACTTAGAAACATGTGTTTAAGAATGTATATACATATATAATTTTCATTGTGAATAAGTTCTGTATCAATTTGCTATTTTTTATAAATGTGTGATATAAACAAAACATTACTTATTTTATTACATGTGACATGAAATGCTTGTCGTTCACAATTCCTTCTCCTGAGCATCTCTGTTAAAGTGTGCATTGTATACTTTTACAGTTGTTTTATGTTAGGTTAGGTTTACAAATATTTACATTACTTTCACTGCACCAACAGACTACATAATTAGTTATTTTCACTTGAAGTCAGGAGCCACATTATGACATTGGCATGGGACTTAAATTAATTTACTTCATGAGTTAGTTTTTGTTGTTCGTAAGTAAGAAAGCCTATTTAATTTCATATCCCATTGTCATTAATCATTGCTCTGCATTATGTTGCACGGTGCTTGGGGTAGGTGACAGACACAGATAGCCAATGCATTTATCATAATGCTGATCCCCAACCAGATTTTCCCATCTGACTCCATATATAGAGCAGACTGCTGCTGTTCTGAGGGTGCTTCTCAAACTCACCATCTGTATCATTGGACTATCTTTCATTATTAGTCTAAGTGTTATTAAGATAGGAAATGTGTTTCTTTGGAACATTACAGTGTACTTACACCGACAAAGAGCCCTTTATTTTCTTCGTATTATATTGCCTATGATTTGCACTATTTTCTTTTGTCCATTACTGAAGCATTTCAGTAACACCAGGGAAACACCCTGTATGATACACGCTAAAAATAACTGGGATATTCGTGGATATATAGCCCTTCCATGTTAATTTATAATTGTTGCTATATTTGTTTTAATGTTGTAGGTTATGTACCATCACTCTAGCAGTTGAATGTTGTACAGTGCTAGAATGATGGGACACTTACAAGTAATGTATTAGAAAAAATATGAACTAGGTCAGTCATTGCCTGTTTTAAGATACTGTGCCAGCCATTTGCACAGTGGTGTGAAAAACCTTAGTTGGGATTGGCATCCTCTAGATCAGGATTGTAATCCAGGGCTTCTCACATGTGAAAGCAAAAGTTGTAACAAGTAGTAGCTGGAAGGTGATCTGCAAATATAACATGAATTCTGATTTAAAAAAAAAAAACGTTTAAATAAGACATATTATATAATGTAATATAGTTGGATTAAATTGCGGTGTTTTTCTCCTCCTTCATTTAAGGTGATTATGAAAATTGTCATAGATATCGCTGTACTATGTTACAGTTAATTCTTAATATTACAGGCAGAACTGGTAGGTCCCGATGACTTATTGTACTTTGCAGACGTATGTGCCGGCCCAGGTGGTTTCTCAGAGTACGTCCTGTGGCGCCGATCTTGGAAGGCAAAGGGATTTGGTTTCACCTTGAAAAATGAGAATGATTTCCGCCTGCAAGATTTTTATGCTGGTCCATGTGAAAGCTTTGAACCCCACTATGGTCAGTACAAAACTTTGGAAATTTTTAAGTAGCCTGTGCAGTACAGATTGGAATTTGATTTTTTGTCACTTTCTGTAGCTGTGCTTCAGTCTCGTATGTGGACATATCTTTAGTGCGTGCTGTACGTGAAACATAAATTACAAGAATTTTGTATTTTCTGGCTGTTACACGTTTGTCGCTGCATAAAACATTGCAACTTTTTTTCGGGGGGGTGATGGACACATCAAAAATGTGACATCGCATTTTCCCTTATATAGTTAATATGTTACAGCCCCTATTACAGGGTTCTTTAAGTAGTGAAAACACATAGTGCCTGTGTAGATTGTGTCCAGTTACACATTTTCCCTTTCACTGAATAAATTTGCAGTTCCTTTAATCACTCTTTCTCTTACTAGCATGTTTTGCAAGGCATCTCTTGTGGCATTAATTTCACACTCATTCAGTTGAGGTTCCTAATGAAAGTAGACTTGTCATGCTAAAACTAAGTGACAAACTTCCAAGGTAAAATGTAATCCAGATTTGTTCAGTTTCAAGACTTGGTATTTGTTGTTTGTTTGTGTGTGTGTGTTTGCAGGTAGGTGTGTGTTCCACACAGTCTTGTAATATACACAATATTAAGGGAAATTGTAAAAGAAGCTGGTGAGTCCACAGAGCATTGCAGTGTGCCATGTTTCCTCAACTAAGGAAATAATCACTTTTGTAAAAATATCAGATTCAGAACAGTGAAAATCAGCCCATTATATTAGTAATAATCTCATCCTACATATGTACACAAGAACTGTGTCACCATTTAAATTAACTGTCACTCATGCCTGTGCTCTTATGTGTATTTTCACAACTTTTGCAGTAAATATTGACTTCTCTGTATTATTTATGAGGTATTATTTTGCTGTCCATGGTTGTCAGCATATTTCTATTCCCCTGTTTGTTACTTAATCTGAAACCTGAATATTCTGTGTACTACAATGCTCTAATCTCATAAATGGCTTCAAAGTGACATTAGTGATGTGGGTTTTTGTTGCTTTCCTAGTTCCTTCTAACTCCATATTAGCCACAGCTGCCTCAGGTTTTCATCTGTTTATTGTTAATAATCATCTTCCAATCTCATACACTTCTACCATGGTGACTTGTATGTATATTTTTAATTTTAGATCAGATTAAGGAGAAAAGTATGTTGCCTACGTACATGAATATTGTGACCACTTTGTTGCAGAATGTACAATTTTAGCTTTGTTTTGAAATATCCATATTACTTGCAGGCTGTAATGGAGTGGATGGAGACGGAGATGTCTTCAATCCTGATAACATATCTGCATTCTCAAAATATGTACTGGATCACACTCACAACATAGGTGTACATTTTATGATGGCTGATGGTGTAAGTAGAGCATAATATGTATGTTTAGTCTTCAGTAAACATCATATATCTAAAAATGGTTAAACCACTTAGCTGTTATTTATTACATGAATTTGTGTATGTAATATAAGAACTACCGTAAAACTTACTTAAGACATCCCCGGTTAAGATGTTTTCCTAGAAAAGATGTCGGGGTAATGTAGTGCCAAAATTTTTCCTTTATTAGTGCTATATATGTTGCCTTTTTAATCTTTCCCCTATAAGAACATTTCGTATCTTAGAAGCGTGAGAAGTGTATAACTCAGCAGATTTTTCACCCGTTTAATATATTTTCTCTATCAGAATTGTAAATTATTTCTCTGATTTTCTGTTTGTTCAGTCTGTTCCAAATAGACAGCATTGAAATTATGCTGTTAGTTTGTATAGGTGAAACTTCAGGGTCAGTTCTGCATGTGGCTTGCGCACAGTTGCATGATGCAACTTCATGGTGCTAGTGTTTAACAGAGTGCTTTTTGCCTGCAACAGTTTTGTACTTTAATTCGATATTTTGAAATACTGTATGCACAAAATCAAGTCATGTCACATTGTACATGGGCCATTGTGGAAGTTTTGTGTGTGATTTTATTGTAATAACAAAGGACGAAGTAACTACATTATTCATATTCATGAATGTTTATACATATATCCTCTACTTGTTGTAATTACCGGGCTTGTTCACACACTTTTCCCATCTGCATGATAAATGATCAGTTTGCAGATCTGTGTTCATCCTTGCTCAGTGTGAAGAGTCAATGACAGCAGAGTTGGTATCGTCTTCCAATTCAAATTATTTTCCCCAAAGATGTTCCTTCACATGCAAACAAACAGTAATCACAAGGCACAAGATCTGTAGAGTAGGGAGAATGTGCCAACATCTCTCAGCCCCAACATTGCACCAGATTTGCTTTGTTCTGTAGCAAAATGACATCACACTGCAGCAGTTTTAGCTGTTTACTTTGAAGAGCTGGCCTTTCCTTATCCTGCAAGAGTGAGCAGAAATATTGGCCATTGACTGTGGTGCCAACTGGCACAGGATGGTCAAGCACAAGTCCATTTTGGCTGAAGAACAGAACGTGTATGACTTTCAGAGCACCCGGACTGTGGTGTGCAATTTTCTTCCTTCATGGGTTTGTAGTGTGCCATTCAGCATTCTTTCATTTCATCTGAGGGTCAAATGAATGCATCCGTGACTTATCAGTTGTTAAAATGCGATGGAGGAATGCATTGCCTTCATTTCTCCTATGCTGCAAATGGGTGATAGAAGAAGACACATGGCACTTTGGTGCCACCGGGTGACAACCCAGTTGCAGTTAATAAATATTATTATTTGAGTATGTGGGAATTCACTTGGCACAAACTTCTCATGTCTTCAAGCTGTTGGCAAGGATACTGTAAACACTTGCTGGAGAGATTCTGACCTCTATAGTCTTTGCTGTGCAGATTTTCCTTCTTTCATGTGGTGTTTATCCATCGCATGTGTTAGGGCTTCACTGTGAGGGGCATCGTCTGTTTTCTCCCAGCCATTCTTAATGACATTCATCCACAGGCAAACACTTTCACATGAAGGTGCATGTGTTCCTAAACCTTCCTTCTATGACTTATCGTACTAGCACATGTTTATCTAACAAAACATTAAATTTTATTAATGATCTCATGTCTTTCCATGAGAAATTTCCTTGTAGTCTTTCCTGGTCCATAGCAAAACAGAAGCTGATGACACAAGGTTAGTGCACCTTCATGACAGCAGCAATAGTGCCATGAGTGCCACATGCGTGATCTGAGTTTAGTCATATGAAGCACTGCATTCTTTGCCACAACACACAGAACTTGTGCAGTGACCTATGTATATGTGTAGGTTTATGTCCTGTAGAGCAGTTAGTTACCGCACATACACTCAACATGGTTACTGCTGCTTATCAAAAACCAGTGATGTGATAGCAAGATGTTGTCATGATCAGTGTTTAACATTGGTTGTTGGGTACATAAAATATCAAAATTTGTGGTTGTATCCCTATAAGGTTACACGATGGAGCAGTGTGGTTTTAATGTGGAACTTGTTACATTTGTTTTATTTCAATGCTAATACTAGAATGAATTCGTCATTGAATTGAGTTTCAAGTTGAATTAATTGTGTCATTAAATTTTGCATTGATTCTATAAAATGCCTTCTCGAACATGGCCGCATTAAAAACAGGCATAAAAAGCAAGCCACTCTCAGTATTTGAAAAGCTGAACATAATAAACAAAGTGGCATTCGGAATGTTCCTAGAAGCAAAATTGCTCTTTAGCCAGGCATTCCAGTGAGAAAGGTTACTAACAGATTGTTTGATCACATCTTTTTTTTAAGGCTTTCACTTACCTATGACAGCCGCCAAGTACACAGATTCAGCATACATATAAAACAAGTTCTCAAGAAATAAAAATGTGTATGTGTGTAAAAACCCTTTCAAGACATTTTCCTGCTCCATAAGTATTATTTGTTGAATTATTTCACAAATGCCATAAGACTGTTTCACTGTACCTTGACAGTATCCTGAGAATTGGAAGTGTGATGTATTACATTTGAGGTGATACTTCTGTTTTTAAATTCTTACGGCAACTTGTTAGCATTAAGTGCGCATAGATACATATAAATAAGCTTATTACCAAATATTTGCAGTTGTCTGTGAATAGAGAATGACTCCTACATGTTGTGGCTATGGTTTATAGCCATCTTCTGGGAGCACTAATAGGTACTGAAAGAAATATATAAGGTTAACTCCCTGAAGGTGTCTATAAATAATAGCTGAAACATGTAGATGTGGTTTTCTTTTCATAGAATTGTGCTGTTTGCTGGTAATAAATTTATTTACATACATCAGTTGCACTACTACTGTTTTATATGTCTTCTACTATATACCGTATATTCTCGAATCTAATCCGCACCCGAATCTGATCCGCACTAGTTTTCGCTGATTTCTTAAACGAAAAAAAAGTTAGTTCATGGTTCTAATTCGCACCTTTCCTTCAGCCGCCCCTTGCCTACAAGGCAGACTGATTGAATAATATTGGATGTTACCAATGTTTTAACCGTTATCCGTTGCATAAGCAGTGCTTTGGACGGATCCGAAGATGACGTTCTATGGGAGGATGATGGTGAAGATAAAGATGATAGTGACTGGGTGACGGATAACGATTCAGTTATGAGTGATGACGGCGAGTCTGATGAATAATAAATTATAAATATTATGTAATATATAATATAAATAATAAATTATTGTGTTGTATTGTTCTTACGGCATGTACAGTGGCTCTATCATATTTCCAAAATCCAGCTCACGACCGCGAATCTAATCTGCATGCGATTCTAATCCAAATCTGATTTTTTGGCCCTCTGAAACTGTAAAAAGGGTGTGGATTAGATTCGAGAATATACGGTATATTGGTGCTGTCTGCAGATGGCTATACATAATTGGTGAAACATGTAGAAGTGGATCTCTGTTCATGGACACATTTGTTGGTAATAAACGTATATATGTATATGTGTATGTATGTATGTAATGTGTGTGTGTGTGTGTGTGTGTGTGTGTGTATGTCAGTTGCATGGAAGATTTACAATATTAAGTGCACATAGGTTTTCAGGTATTCATGGGGGGATGTTCAAATGATAGTCTTCTGGATTTTTGCACTATGTGGGATGGCTTGTTTGCTTGATGTTCCAGGGAAACATTTTGCTTCCATATTCACAGGGTGACTGTATTTGGCCAGGTGGATGCAAAAGTGATTGGGAAGGCAAAATGTGTTGAATATATATAGGAAGATCAAGGTCGCAAAGACTCAGGTTAGGCACCCTAATGATGGAGGCAGGATGTCCCTCTGAAATGTTGTAACAGACATAACCATTCTGTGCAGTGTAAAAACCAAGAGCATCATAACTGGAATCTACATAGGTCAGTGAATTTATTCAGTTAGATAGCACACCGACATATTCACAGTAGCCTGCATTGAGCTGTACCTCCACTTCCTGAATGCCTTCTTAGTGAAAGAACATCCATCAAAAGAGAACATTAGCACTTCTTGTTGGAACCAGAAGTTCAGCTTAAATAATGACAGAAGAGTGTACAATTTAACAGAAAATTAGTTTTCAATTTGTTGTTCGTATTGAATTCTTCCATTACTGAATTTAATCTGTGGAACTTAGCTTTGCCATAATTTTTATAAACAGACATGATAATTATGATATGTTTGACAGGGCTTCTCAGTAGCTGGAAATGAAAACATCCAGGAGGTATTGTCCAAACAGCTGTACCTGTGCCAATTCCTGGTAGCCTTGCTAATTGTAAGAAAAGGTAAGTATATGTTTTGTATTTCCAGTTACTTTTCTCTGCATGCATTTGATTTTTTGTTCTGAGGCCCTGACAATCAGGTCAGTGGAATTACCATTGTATGGTTGTGGGAGGAAGTGCTGCCACACAAGAGTCTATGCAGAGACACTAAAGGTAGCAGCATCCTTGTTACCTTATGTCATGTTTATTGGCTAGCCACTAATTGACGAGACTTTTGATCCTCCTTTCAAGATAATATGTGATGATGCATTGTTTTTTTGTCATAATGATGATAAAAATAATGAATCATCATTATCAACATGCAAAGAACTTTCTTCTATGAGATTTTAGGTTCTTATGGGTGCTGCTAAAAATTCAGATCTTGTGGGAGTGTTATACTGCATCAGTTGATAAATAGTTAGTGAGGTTACAAAGGATTATAATGCCTTCATCTTCAGGATCAGGCAGTCCAAGGAAAATTACTCTTACTCTAATTGGACTACTTAACCCAGAAGATGAAGGCACTACAGTCATTTGCAACAATGGTCACTACATTAACACCCCAATTTTATATCCCCACATTTTGTGTTTTTTGCAATTTTAAACACCCTTTTTTGACTCCAGCCAAATGTCCATAAGAACAGTGTTTCCTAGAATTCACATTTTCCCATCATTTATGCTGTTTTTGGGAATAGTGGTCCATTAGTATGAGGAGATGCTTGATTTGCCTCACCAGGTATTATTTGGGTGTACATATTGGAGTAGTTGATGAATGGGGTATGTGGTATATATGGGGAAAAAGAGAAATTCATGCAGGGCTTTGGTGGGGTATCCTGAAGGAAACAGACCACTTGGAAGGAATATATGGGAGGATAATATTACAGTGTATCTTAAGTAATAAGATGGGAGGATGTGGACTGGATTAATTTTATTGATGATCAGGACAATTGGCGGCTGTTAGTTAATATCATAACGAACTTGAAACTGTATAAAACATATGCAATTTCTTGACTAGTTGTGGAATTGTTTTTCAAGAAGGGCTTTGCTGCAAAGAGTTATGTACTTGTTGGTTGGTCGGTTGGTTGGTTAGTCGATCTGTCAGTTGGTAGGTAAGTATTAGGTAGGTCAGTTGATTTTGTTGTAAATTTTAATTAAAATGGTTTGATGTAATTGAATATTGAAGCAACTGAACAGTTTGCAAATGAAAACCTTAATATTGCCACTCAAGAGGACAGGTAAGGCACATGCAATTTTCTCTTGTGTTTGTTGTTACCACTATTTGATCAAGTATTGTTAGATATTTGTTGCAGTGATAACTTTGTGTGCAAACTGTTCAATTTGTTCACAGCATTTATTGTTGGATTGTTGTACCTATGTACAAATGTTTGTTGCAGGTGGTAATTTTGTGTGCAAACTGTTTGATGTTTTCACACCATTCAGTGTTGGATTAGTGTACCTCATGTACAAATCCTTTCAGAAGATCAGTATACACAAACCTAATACAAGCCGTCCAGCCAATTCTGAAAGGTAATTAAGTGTTCTTAAAGTAGCTGTACAGCAGATTAAAGTTTAACTGTTATTTACTTCTGCATTTTAGATCTTCACCTGTGTTTCTGACTCAGCAGTATTCAAATTCATTACTTTCCCCAGCAGGAAGGATTCTTGTCTTTAATTAGGTAGTACTCAGATCAGATTTCAGTTGGTTAAGTGGATATTGTGACTTGTCTTTATAACTACCTCCGTGGAGCAGAATCCTTCTTGAAAACGTAATAGTTCCTCAGCTGAGGAATAAATTCTGCACATTTTGTGGAACTCAAAGGTTTGTGTCACTACATTCACTGTTCCTATCCTGACTCAGATCAAACCAGTTCACCTCCCCCCCCCCCCCCCCCCCCCCCCCCCCCCCCCCCCTCCCCCCCCCCCCCCCCCCCTCCCTCCCCCCCCCCCCCCCC
>Ga0123355_10015307_pt1 | contig 12042 bp, 9 predicted proteins | sample TergutEmb28metaG_3_FD_89872 | JGI IMG/M metagenome (GOLD analysis project Ga0123355, IMG submission 89872) | Embiratermes neotenicus P1 segment gut microbial communities from Petit-Saut dam, French Guiana - Emb289 P1 | ecosystem: Host-associated > Arthropoda: Insects > Digestive system > Gut ... | reverse complement strand
ATTTCGCATTGGAGGTTAAACCTTTGAAAGCTACCGGAATTGTAAGGAGAATTGACGACTTAGGTCGTGTAGTAATACCAAAAGAAATACGCAGAACTATGCGAATACGCGAGGGCGACCCGCAACTGATAACACGGACACAATCGGATAACTTCTGCCACGCAATGCTAGAGTTTGGGAAGAGAAGATACATAATTTAAAATCAATAAAATAAATGTTGAAAAATACAGAAAAGTGTGATATAATACTACAAAGTTGTTAACGATCTGAGGAAAATTTATGAATATACTAATCATAATATTGGAACTTATTTTTAAAGCACTAATTAAATTAAGGCTAATATTTCCAATTGCTTATATTTTTATTATATTATTTTTCTTTCCCGAATTCGATAGGGAATACCCCATTATAACTTTGGCAGGGCTTGCTATAATAATGATTTTTGTAATTATAAGTTGGGTAATAACTATTAAAAACTATGTTTCGGAAAGAAAATACAGAGTGGAGAATGAAACAGAAAGCGCCAATATTATAATTAATAACAATACATATAATGTTAATGGAAATATTATTGAAAAGTCTATAATAAATAGTGGCGATAATAATCAAAACCAAGACATTGCAATTGAATAATTCACAATAAAAAGTCAAGTATTTATTCATTTTAAAAAATACTTGACTTTTTTGCAAGTTTTTAATATAATGAGTGTATAATAACAAGAGGTGAAATCTATGGCAAAATTAGTTTCGCGAAATGAATATTTGGAACAACTTAAAATGTGGCGCGAGAAAGAGATGGTAAAGGTCGTCACAGGGGTTCGGCGTTGTGGGAAGTCAACGCTTTTTGAGTTGTATATCGACCACTTGAAATCAAACGGAGTGACGGACGAACAGGTTGTTTCGATAAATTTAGAAGACGAAGATAATTCTGAATTATTAGACCACTCAAAACTTCACGAATATGTTAAATCACGGCTTTGCAAAGATAAATGGACATATGTTTTTATTGACGAAGTGCAGAACTGCGCCGAATATGAGCGAGCAATTTCCAGTCTTTATCTTCGGAAAAACGTGGATATTTATATCACAGGTTCGAATGCGTATATGCTGTCCGGGGAACTTGCAACCAAGTTGACGGGACGATATATCGAAATTGATATGCTTCCGCTGTCATTCGCCGAGTATGGGCAGGCAGTTGATATTGTTGACTACCGCAAGCGATTTTTGCAATATATGAATATGGGCGCGTTTCCTTACGCGGCAACGCTTGTTGATAATTCCGTCGCGCATGCGCAATATTTAGAGGGGATTTATAATACCGTGCTTGTAAAGGATGTCGTTACGCGCCACAGAATCAACGACGTTTCCGTAGTTGAAGCAATAGTAAAATTCTTGTGCAGTAACGTCGGCAGTCCTGTTTCTGCGAAGAAAATTGCGGATACGATGAAGTCGAACGGGCGTCCGATTGCTGTAAATACGGTTGAAAACTATCTGCGCGCGTTGACCGATAGTTACTTGTTTTACAAAGTTGAGCGATACGACATAAAAGGGAAATTGCATCTAAAGACAGCGCCGAAATATTATGTTTGCGATACCGGATTGCGTAATACGATTTTAGGCAGCGACAACACGGATATAGGACATCAACTTGAAAATATCGTTTACTTAGAACTTCTTCGCCGCGGATATCGTGTGAACATCGGCAAAACGCGCACGAAAGAAATAGATTTTGTCGCGGTTAAAGGCAAAGAAACGATTTACGTTCAGGTTGCATATCTGCTTGCGACGCCTGAAACCGTTGAGCGTGAGTTCGGCAATTTGGAGCAGATTAAGGACAACTATCCGAAGTATGTAATCAGCATGGATGAAGTTGATATGAGTAGGAGTGGAATAACACATATGAATGTGGCGGAATGGCTAGTCGAGTAAAGTCATTTTTTATTGACATACAAAATTTAATATAGTGCAATAAAATAGTAAATGATAGTTTAATGTGAATTGTTACTGAAACCGTAGCAAATGAGGAATATTTTATGACTAATATGAAACGTGATGATTTTTCGCAAAACGTAAAAAATTTATTAGCAAAGAGAGTCGGATATCTTTGTTCTTTGTGTGAATGCCCGACTGCAGGTGCAAATGAAGATAGCGGTGCGACAAACATTGGTATTGCAGGTCATATATGTGCCGCGTCTCCCGGCGGACCAAGATATGCTCCAAATATGACAAGCGAGCAGCGAAAAAGCTTTGAAAATGGTATTTGGATGTGTCACAATTGTTCGGATAAAATTGATAAAAATTTTGATTATTACACAATAGAAAAACTTCGCGGAATAAAAGACACGGCAGAACAAAGAGCGAATAAAAGTCTTGGAATGCCAAACCTAAACAAAAACAATTCCTTGTATTTCACCTTGTTTTATGAGTCAAATGGAACTTGTTTACGATGCGGGAAAACTTTGGTTTTGCATAGCGAGGGAGCGGTTGCATCAAATAGAGGTGAAATAGTATATTTGACAAAATCCGCCAAAGAAGCAGAGGATGACGATAACGCAATAGTGTTATGCAAAGATTGTATTCCTTTTGTACCAAACATGACTGATTCAGAAAAAGATACTCTTCAAGATAACAAGCGAAGGCTCGCCGCTGACAGTATAGTGCTGGACGCTGTTACAGGGATAAATATTGCAAAAGAAATTGAAGTCGTCCTTCGTGAGATTGACAATGTGAAAAATGAAAGAGAACTAGCGAATGTGGATATTAAAGAACTCATTGAGATAGATCGGAAAATTAGCGAACTTTACCTTCGTGACAAAATAAATACTAACATGGTTCGTATGTTTAAAACCGTAAACGAAATATGTGCGAATCTTGAGCAGGAAATCGGATTTGACACGGAGCGATTTGGTAAGGAAATGAAGTTTGCCTTGGAAACTGTTGAATATAAAATCAAAGGCAGACAAGACATAGACTGTCCGCAGGAATACATAACAACTGTTTTAGTCGAGACGCTTTATTTAAGAATTGGTCAAAGATATCAAGCCGCTTGCGAAATTATAGTGGCATATTTGATAAAGAGGTGTGATTTGTTCAATGAGAATGCCAAGTAAAGTTAATTCTTTCTCTGATAGCGTCATTGTACTTTTTGCGCCTATTTTGGAGAAGTTAGGAAAAAGGGATATGACTCCTCGCGAACTGCTCAAAGCCACTCGCGCAAAAGTGTCCGAGATAAGTATTTTTATTGATGCTCTTGATTGTCTTTATGCGTTAGGAGTGATTGAAATTCCTGAAGGGACAGAGGTGTTGCGTTATGTTAAAAAGAATAACGTGTGATAAATTTAAGACGCAACCGGAACCCTTCAGTGTAGGACTTAATGTCGTTCTTGGAAGTTCAGATGGTAGTAATGCTATCGGAAAATCTACGTTCCTGCTGATACTTGATTTCGTATTTGGAGGGGATAGATATTCTAAGGCCGCAAAAGGTATAATTGCTCACGTAGAACATCATACCATTAATTTTGAATTTGAATTTGATTGCAAGTCATACTTCTTTTCTCGAAGCACAAGCCGTCCGACGATAGTTAATCGTTGCGACAGCAAATTCGGTGTTATTGACGAAATGAAAGTTGTTGATTATCGTCAATGGCTTTTTCATGAATATAAAATTTTGTTGCAAGGTATCAGCTTTGCTGAGATTGTTGAACGTTTTTTCCGTATCTACGGGCACGGAAACCACAACGAACATAAGCCTTTGGTTGGTGAACGAGAGTCAATGGTCACATCGGTAGAGTATTTGATGAAAATTCTTGATAAATTTGAGGACATTCAAAATTTAAAAACTGCCGAGGAAACGCACGGCATAAAATCATCAAAGCAAACGGAACGCTCTGTTACAGACATTTCTGCGGACATTGCTGAAAACAGAGATAAAATAGAAAGATTAGAACAACGCAGAGAAAAGTTAAGCCGTCAAAATGAAGAGGCAGATTTACGAGCTTTGGGTATAGACCCCGAGCAAGCAGAGCGGCTTGCAGGAATAAAAGATGCGCTTGGTAAATTGAATCGACAAAGAAGTCGTTTACTGTCACAGTTGAATGCCATTCAAAGTAATATGCCGGAGAATGACGGGGTGCTGCGTAAAGACTTTACTGCCTTATTAAAATTCTTTCCCGATACCAACTTAAGTGTTTTTACAGATGTTGAAGCATTTCACAAAAAAATTAACAACTTCCTTCGTACAGATATTGAAGATGAGATAAGTAAACTAACACCGCAAATCAAGTATATCAACGCTGATATTTCCGCATATGAAAAACAGCTTATTGATTCGGGTGTTGCAAAGTCGCTCTCGCAGTCGATACTTACACAGTATGCAAGCGTAATACGCGAAATAGAAAGGCTAACCGACCAAAACGTATCTTTGCGTAACGAAATGGAACTGTCGCAAAAACGCAAAGAGATAGAGCAGTTGCTGACAAGCCTTCGTAACAAGCAGGAAGATGCTCTTAATAAAGTACAGACTAACATCAATGAAGAGATGAATCGCATTAACGATATTATTACCGATGGTAGCAGGACTGCCCCTATACTTACCTTGAATCCGGACAAGTCGTTTGAGTTTGAGACGCCCGATGATAAAAGCGAAGGCACTGCTTTCAAAAGTCTTGTTGTGTATGATTTGGTTATGCTTGGACTTACTTCGTTGCCAGTATTGATACACGATTCGAGCATTGTAAAACGTATCGAAGATGCAGATTTTGAGAAGATTCTCGGATTGTACCAAGAAAGCGGCAAAGCGAGCAAGCAAGTATTTATCGCATTTGATAAAGCAGATACATACACGCCAAATACAAGTAAAATGCTTGAAGAAGCAACTGTTTTGCGTTTGGCTGTGGGGAAAGAGCTGTTTGGTACATCATGGAGTAGAAATCGGTCTGCGACTGATGCAAAATTTGAAATGAAGCCAAACTTTGAGCAAAAACAAGAATAGGAGATGAAAAATCATGGCGGCGATTAAAGACCTTTTACAGCAAATCACCGACCCGTCTCTGCGTGAGCGGTTGACAGAAGAGGTAAACCGCATTAGTAAAAATAAAAAATTCGGCTTAGTGTTTGAGGAACACCTTCCTGAGTGCACTCCGCTTTATGGTGTTCCTATAAAGCGGAGTTCGACGGTTGCGCTCAAAACAGGAAAGGTGAACGATGTTTACATCGTTAAGAAAATCCAAGGCGATAAAGTCTTTTGTGAACACAAAGTAACACACGAATCCGCCACATTCAAGCGTAACGAATTGGTATCCGTGGCGTTGTTTGGCGAGCCAATTTTTCCGTCACTTGAGCCTATAAATAAAATAAAAAACGCTACAGATGATAACTTATGGCATACGATTATTGAAGCCGATAACTATCACGCATTACAGTTGTTGGAATATCTTTATGAGGGCAAAGTTGACTGCATCTACATTGACCCTCCTTATAATACCGGAGCGAAAGATTGGAAATATAATAATGACTATGTAGATTCAAATGATGCCTACAGGCACAGTAAGTGGTTGTCGATGATGCAAAAGCGTTTGTTGATTGCAAAACGAATATTAAACCCCGACAATTCTGTACTGATATGCACCATTGACGAAAAAGAATATCTGCATCTTGGATGTCTTTTAGAAGAATTGTTCCCAGAGGCACGAATTCAAATGGTAGGCAACGTGATTAATTCTGCTGGCGTGACACGCGGAGATGAATTTTCACGGTCAAATGAATTTTTGTACTTTGTTAAATTAGGTAAATCATCGCCTGTAGCACTTCCTCTTTCCGAGGAATGGCGTGGGAACACTAAGTCGACCAAAAAAAACGCATTGGTGTGGAATCAACTAATGCGTTCAGGGACTGGTGCGCGAAGAGTTGATAGACCTAATATGTTTTATCCTCTTTATATTAACGAAGACGGCACAAAAATTATCAAGTTCGGTAATGCAATTGGTGTAGATGTAGACCGCAATAGTGTCCCACAAATAAAAGGAGCAAAGATTGTGTGGCCAATTCGTTCTAACGGCGAAGAGGGACGTTGGAGAATAGGCAAAGATACGATGGAAGAGGTTTACAAGAAAGGTTATATCCGAATGGGGGCATTTACCGACAAAGGAATGGCATTGACATATCTTGCTAACGGCGAACAAAAAAAGGTTGAAAGCGGTGTGTTTAAGGTTGTTGGACGACGTGAGGATAACTCAGTAATTGAAGGTGAGATGGAAGCTGCAAGGACATTCATCCCGGGGACACAATGGGACGTTCCATCTCACAACGCTACATATCATGGCTCGCAGTTACTAAATAAAGTTTTGGGTGAAAAAAGATTTGAATTTCCAAAATCTCTATATGCGGTTAGGGACACTATACGCTTCTTTGTTGCTAACAAGCCCAATGCACTTATAGTAGATTTCTTCGCCGGTTCAGGAACAACGCTTCATTCAGTTAATCTTCTTAATGCCGAGGACGACGGTAAACGTCGGTGCATATTAATTACAAACAACGAAGTTTCTGATGATGAATCAAAATCGTTACGAAATCAAGGTTATCAGCCCGGCGACGAAGAATGGGAAAAACTTGGAATTGCCAAATATGTAACATGGCCTCGAACTGTATGTAGCATTAAAGGGCATGATGTAAATGAAAATCCGTTAAAAGGAAAATATTTCGGCACAGAAATTGATATGAGCGAAGGGTTCGCTGCTAATGTAGAATATTTCAAACTTAATTTTCTTGACAAAGATAGCATATCTCTCGGACAGCAATTCGCCGAAATACTGCCGCTATTATGGCTCAATGTAGGCGCAATTGGGGAGCGTCCAGCGTTAGACGATACGGACTTGCCTGAAATGTTAATTTTGCCGCGGAACTCCTTTGCTGTGCTTTTGGACGAAGATTGTTACGGTAAATTCGCCGAGGCGCTGCTCCAAACAGAGGGGATTGATACCGTATATTTTGTCACGAACTCTGAAGAAGCGTTTAGGGAAATGTCTGCCGGCATAAAAGTAGAAAAGACTTATCAGCTGTATCGAGACTATATCGATAATTTTGTAATCGGAAACAGGAGGAACAACGTATGAGAATTAAACTGTTTGATTTTCAAGAAACGGCGCTTGCTGATTTGCACGAGAAGATAAAAATCGCGTATACGGCATGGAATGAGAAAAATCCGCAAATAATTTCGTTTTCTGCTCCCACTGGCTCGGGCAAGACCATTATTATGACCGCTCTTTTTGAGGAAACTATTTTCGGTCACGCTTATGGTGTTGCAGAGCCTGATTCCGTTTTTGTTTGGCTTTCAGATATGCCCGAACTCAACCAGCAAACACGCTTGAAAATAGAGAGCAAGTCTGATAAATTTCGTACAAGGGATATTAATATTATTGATTCTACATTTGATGCAGAGTTTTTTGCTCCCGGAAGCATCAACTTTCTAAACACGCAAAAACTTGGCTCAGATAAGTTGCTTACACAAAAGTCAGACCTCCGACAGTATACGATTTGGGAAACTCTTGCTAATACAGCAAAGCGTCAACCAAAATCATTTTATGTGGTCATCGACGAAGCTCACAGAGGAACATACACATCCGCGCAAGCAGAAAACAAGGCGCAATCCGTTATGCAAAAATTTATAAAAGGCAGCAAAGAGGACGGATTGCCAATTATGCCGCTTGTTATCGGAGTAACTGCCACACCACAGCGTTTCCAGCGTCTTATAGAGGGCACGACCTCTATGACACAAAAGGTAACTGTGCCACCGGAAGATGTGAGAGAATCTGGTTTGCTAAAGGATAGAATAATTATCCACTTTCCCGACATCGCAATCGGAGCGGAATTGACAATGTTTACAGAAACTGTTTCCAATTGGAAAAGGAAGTGCGAGCGGTGGAAAGTTTACTGTGAGTGTGAGGATAGCAAGAAGTCGCCTATCCGTCCCATTCTCGTAGTTCAAGTTGAGGATGGCAATGGCCGCATTGTAACTCAAACGGACTTAGGTTCGTGTGTTCGTGTGCTTGAAGAATCTCTTGGTCGTAAACTCGTCTCCGGCGAAGCAGTACACACTTTTGATAAACATGAAACAATTAAGGTGGGTGATTTAGAAATACACAACATGGAAGCTTCTCGCATTGAAGAAGATGAGAGAGCGATGGTCGTATTTTTCAAAATGAATCTGTCTACAGGTTGGGATTGCCCGCGTGCCGAAACTATGATGTCTTTCCGTCGCGCAAGCGATTATACCTACATTGCACAATTACTTGGACGGATGATTCGGACTCCACTTGCAAGGCGAGTAGAAATCGATGCCGAATTGAATAACGTAGGATTGTTTTTACCGTTTTTTGATGAAAATACTGTCAAAATGGTTGAGCAAGCTCTGCGTGACAGCGAAGCTATTGTTCCTGCAGAAACCGGTTCTCATAAAGAACTCATTACATTAAAGCAAAATTCCGCATTTTTAGATGTATTTAGTGCTATGAATTTAATTACCTATCGAGTAGATACGGCCCGTAAACAACCGGCATTGCGTAGATTAATAGCTCTCGCTCGTGCCCTCACGCAGGATATGATTTCCGATGCTCGCAAAACAACATTGAAAAAAGTGCTTGATGAATTCGAAAACGAGTTGTCTAAACTAAAAATATCCGGACGATTTGACGAAATCAATAAAACAGTTGCCGGATTGGCTCTTAGAACACTGACTATTGATTACGGACGCAAGATGGAAAGCACTACAAATGATATATCCGAAATAATAGAGTTATCGGAATTCGATAGAAACAACCTCTTTGAAAGAGCGGGGAAGATGCTCGGAGAAGGACTGCATAAGGAATATTGGGTTCGACATTCTACTCGTGATGCAGAAGAAGTGAAAACAGAGATAATCGTGTTAGTTGGCGATAGCAATGCGATGGAGCGGCTTGAGTTGTTTGCTGATAGATTGTTTAATGATTTGTACGACGTTAATCAAACAGCTTTTCGTGGTTTTAGAGAAGAACGTAAAGACGCATATAAAAAATTGGCTATGGCATCCCCCAATCCCATTCCTCTTGATTGGGAACTGCCTCAAACTATTGACTTTACTATCGCTGAAGATGCACAGCATTATGAAAGTCACCTGTATGTTCCGGTTGACGGCGGGGAGTTCAAAGTAAGCCTTAATGATTGGGAGAGCGGAATTGTCAAAGAGGAACTGAAAAAAGGCGATTTTGTCGCTTGGCTTCGTAATCTTGATCGTAAAAAGTGGTCGTTGGAGATACCGTATGAAGTGGACGGCGTGAAAACTTCTATGTTTCCTGATATAGTCGTTGTACGCGCCGATGTTCACGGCTATGTTTTTGACGTACTTGAACCGCATGACCCAAGCAGAAAAGACAATTATCCAAAAGCGGTGGGATTGGCAAAATTTGCAGAAAATCACGGAGAACATTTCGGGCGTATTCAGCTTATTCGAAAGGCAAAAGGCGCAGACAGGCGTGACCATTTTTATCGCTTAGATATGGGTAAAATAAATATAAGAAATAAAGTGCGCGGCGTAACATCAAATGCCGAACTGGATAGGATATTCGATGAAGATGCCGTGACTGAGGAACGATAGAAAGGTAAGTAGCCGTTTGTGATTTCGGCTATTGCGATTACGTTTTTGTGAAATTTTGACACAAAACCAATAAAATCAAGAGTTTAACCTTCGGTTATAAAATGTACTCAAAATTAAAAATGTTAAGTTACATTTGCATATCATTTCTTTAAAAACCTTCGGTTACATCCTAGTAGCATTGTAACCGAAGGTCTGTGTGTGAAACTGCTGATAATTCAATAGAAAATATGCTTGATGTTCGGTTACAATGAAAAAGTGTAACCCTCCTACGCCCTTATTATATATAATATCCTATTGGTTGCCCGCAGAGGTCTCGACGTTTCCCGGCTTGCCGGAAAATGTCGGGGCATCTGTGGGCAACTTTGTTTTTGTAGCAAGTTGGGATTGTGCTTGTAACTACGGAGCAGGAATTGATGCTTACCAATACGATAAGCTTATATTGACAAAAATTTGGTTGAGGAATTTCCAACTATATTTTTTAGAAATGCTATTATACAATAGAGTAGATGTCACTCTTACTTGAAAAATTTGCAACTATACATATTGTGCGAATGATTATATGATTATAGCGTAAAGTATAAAAATTAATAAATAGGAAATAATTTACAGCAATGGAGGTGAGCGTAATAGAGATAACGATTAGTGAGTCTTTGAAAATAGTTGAAATCTGGCTGAACAACAGCGAGAAAAACGACATTGCGCTTCGTCAAACTTTGAAACCGATTTACGACAAATATAAGCAACAAAAATATAAAGTTGCGGTTTTTGAATCAGGTTGTGGCGACCTCTTGGATTCTACTGTGGGACTGCTTTTAAAATAATATAGATGGCAACAGAAAGTTTTTTGAATTTTCAGTTGCTATTTTTGTACTCTTGTGATACAATACTGTCAATAAGCAAGAAAGCTTTTCTATCAACTATGTAAAACGAAGTGAAAACATTGGAAATCAAATACAATATCGCGGGGTACTGCCGTATATCCGTAGACGAAGAAATGGACAGAGAAAACACATCAATAGAGAATCAACGCTCCATAATCCAAGACTTTGTGTCTAAAAAATTCCCCGGCTCGATGTTGGAATTTTATGAAGATCGCGACCATTCGGGGTATACCTTTGAACAACGCGAAGGGTACATGAAACTCCGTCCTCAATTACTTGATATAACTTACGACATCTTAATCGTCAAAGATTTTTCTCGTTTTTCACGGCGAAACAGCAAAGGTTTGGTGGAACTTGAGGATTTGCGCGATGCGGGATTGCGTATTATCTCAATCGGCGACAGTATTGACTATCCGACTTATGACGACTGGACGGCGATTCAGTTTCGCTTTCTAATCAATGAAATGCCGGTTACCGATACGAGTAAAAAAGTTAAATCGGTTATCGAGCGCCGGCAAAGCGAGGGGAAATGGATTTGCTCAGTTCCATATGGCTACGTTATTACCAACAGCAAAACTATGTCATTCGAAATAGACGAAGCCGCGGCAGATGTTGTGCGAAAGATATTCGAACTCTATATCGATGGCTGGGGATACAAAAAAATCGCTAACCATCTGACCGACCAACATATTCCTACCCCGCGAATGGCGGAAAAACTCCGCAAGGAAGCGAAAGGTCAAGAATATAAAGGAAAAGCTAAAGTAGAATGGAGCATAGTTACCGTTTCCGAAATTCTAAACAACGATTTCTATATCGGCACACTTCGGCAAGGTAAATACCGGCGAAAGAAAATCAACGGCGGCGATGTGAAATTGGATGAGACTGAACACGTTGTTTTCGAGAATAACCACGAGCCGATTATTGATTACCGCACGTTTGCAATCACACAGGAACAGTTGAAAAAGCGTTCAGTCAGCAACTACCGCGGTATAAAAAAGAACGATAATGTTTACTCCGGTTCGATATATTGCGGCGATTGCGATAGCCCGATGTTTGCAATGAGCCGCCGCGATTTAGCTCCAGCTTACACCTGCGGCGCGTATCATTCAAGAGGGCTGAAAGGTTGTACTTCCCACCATACGCGTGCTGATTTGCTCGACACTTTGCTGAAATCTTACGTCCAAAAGGTGCGGGATAATTCGGCAGATATGCTTGACAAACTGAACGAATCGCTGAAAAACGAGCAAGAAGCAGTCAAAGAAACCACAAACACGCTTGATATGCTGCAATCGCAAATCCGCCGCAATGAAGCGAGAATTTGAAATTAAAAAATTTACTCGGGCGAAAAAAGAAAAATTAATTGAACAACTTTAAATAGTGTTAATTTCCACCATTGCAACGCTCAACAATCAACGCGTTCATCGAAAGCATATCGCCAAGCGTGGTAAGAAACGCGCCGAACAACGCAAGTTCATCGCTGTCAAGCTTGCCCGTCAAAGCGTTCGCAATCCCGAACGCCGCAGTAGACAACTCGGT
>Ga0123355_10015306_pt1 | contig 12043 bp, 9 predicted proteins | sample TergutEmb28metaG_3_FD_89872 | JGI IMG/M metagenome (GOLD analysis project Ga0123355, IMG submission 89872) | Embiratermes neotenicus P1 segment gut microbial communities from Petit-Saut dam, French Guiana - Emb289 P1 | ecosystem: Host-associated > Arthropoda: Insects > Digestive system > Gut ... | reverse complement strand
GCTTCGTTTGTAAAAGTTTTGAATGTTGTTGCGGCGGCGACGTTGATATACAGTCTTGCGGCATTGGTTGGAATTATTTTCAGCTTTATCAATGTAACCGCGATTGTGGCTATTGGCGCGATGTTGCCGTTGTTTGGGATGATAGCTTTCTTTGGCTTGATTTACAAAGGTATTAAAACTTGTGAACCAACAGCGAGCCCGATTTGGAGTTGGGGCGTTATGATATTCGCGTTTGTTGTGGCGCAATTGCTTCCGACGCTTTGGGACGGTGGAGTTGCGGGCGGTATTTTGGAAATATTCAGCGCGTTGATGTAATTCAAAATTAATATTAAAAACCTCCCGCTCGTTCAACGAGCGGGAGGTTTTTTTGTAAATTTCTATACCATCATATCAAGCAACTGCAAAAGTTCGTCTAAATCCATATCATCAAGCGCGTCCCAATCAATATCGTCAAAGTCAAATTCGCCAAACGCGTCGTAGTAGTCAGCCATACCAAAACCGCCGGTGAAAAACATTCCAAGCTCGCTCGCCATAAGGTTTTCCACTATGCTCTCAAGCAACTCTTCGTTCCATTGGTCCATGCCGATAAAGTTCTCAGTAGTTGGGCGAGGAACGTTCGCTCGCGTGTCCGCGCTGAGCCCGAACGACAATCTCGCGCCGAAACCAAGGTCGATACTGTCGAAGGTGAGGTTGAAGCTGTGGTCGGTCAACATCATATTACCCGAGATTGAATGCTGTTGCATTCTGCCGGTAAAGAAGTCGGGAACTTCTGCCGTTAGAGTGAAGTTTCCGTTCGCGCTGTTCCAATCCGAGATTAAAACGAAGAGTGTTTCGCCCATTACGCTGAAATTCATTCGATTCTCGTATCGTCCGTTGTTTGGGGTGAAATCCCAAACCATCACATCGCGGAACGTTGCGCCGGATACGAAAACGTCCATTGTCCAAGTGTCGTAAACCGACGTTCCGAAGTTGAATGTCACGCCTGCAACGTCGCCGTCGAACTCAGCAACCGCGCCGAGTTGCTTAATTCTGTCGTTATCGTCAATGTAGAACGAGATTGAGGCTTCGAATCCTATATCTTGAATCTCGCGGCGCATCCACTCAATTTCATCGCGAAGTTCGTCAAACGGATTGCCTCCCGGAGGAACCGTTCCCATAAGCTGGTTCATCTCAAGCGAGTATTGCCAAGTCGGCATTGCTTCCATAGCGTCCATAAACCCGACTAAAAGGTCAATCAAATCGTTGCCCGTGAGAGTGTATGTGATTCTTTGAACATTTACGCCGCCAACTTCGGCACGCTGAGAAGAACTGTTAAGATTAGCCGCGAAATCAGCGAACATTTCGTTGAACGGCTCGTAAAGTTCGTCTAATGTCATAGGTTCCATATCAAGCATTTCGCCCATAGAATCTACAATTATCATAAATTCGTCCATATCTCGCTCGCTCATTCCAACTAATCTGCCGAATTGACGAAAATCTTCCGCGAATGTAGCGAAGCGAACGCCGAAGTAATCGCTTCCAAGCAAGTCGGATTGAAGCATAATTCGGTCGGAGTTGATAAACATACTCGCGAAAGCTTCGAAATTGAGGAAACCGGTCATTACGTCCGCGCCTAAGATGATTGCGCTTTCGCCGGTCGCATTGTCTGAGTAAATCCGAACTTCACCGCTGAAAAAATCTGAACCGTCGGAATAATCAAAATCTGCCGCGATTACGCCGCCTTCCATAACGTCAGCCAACACGCCGAAGATTGCGAGCGGCGAGCTGTTTAAGCGTTGCGCGAACTCGTCGTTGAGATTTTCGAGAGCGATGTTCACCGCGCGCGCGTCGCGACCTTGCGGCGAAAACGGAGCGAAAGGAGCGAAGAACATTCCCCAAACCGCGCCGCCGATAAGAGCGGCAACAACCACAGCGATTACGGCGATTAACGCGATTTTTTTGCCGCCGGATTTTTTCGCCGGTGCCGTTGAGCCGAAATCAGGAGATATGTACGTTGGCTCTGCAACTTGCGCCGCCGCGACAGGCGGTTCAACAGCCTGCGGAGCAGGAGCAGGAACTTTCGTTACAGTCGGAGCTTCTTCGACCACAGGAACTTCTGCAACGGTTGATTCCTCTTCAACCACCGGTGTTTCCTCAACTACAGGAGTTTCCGCTACAGCAACTTCTTCAACCATAGGAACTTCGGGAGCGGCAACTTCAGGAGTTGGAGCTGAAGCAGGCCTTGAGCCACCGCAACTTGGACAAAATTCGCCCGATTTTTCACTTAAATCATAACCACAACTTGAACAAAACATTAAAAATCCTCCTTTGAAAAATTTTTGCTACCTAATTATTTTATTCAATATTATCACATTAATTGTGAAAATTCAACAACTTTTTTAAAATTACCAAAAATTAAATAAATATTTTACCGTAAAAATGTTGACAGGCTCAATCAAGAGTGGTATAATTTACTTAAATTATTTATAAGCGCAGCTTGAAATCTGTGCATAATTAATAAAAAGAGGGGGAATTTAGTAATGAAATTTAGAAAAATATTGGCGGTGGCGGTGTCGCTTGCAATGGTGCTGACATTGTTGCCTCTGATGGGAACAACGGTAATGGCGAATACTCTAATTACAATCAATGTGGACGCGAATACTCCGACGGTCACTCTTGAACCGAACCACGACTACGTTTTCATTGGTCAAGGAGCAACTCAGATTACGCGAACAACTCCGTTGATTACGTCGAACGCGGGTTCGAGCGGATTTAACGGAAGTATTACGATTCAGAATTTGAATTTGCACGGCGGCGGGCGTTGGAATTGTTTGATTCGCCTACACGCGGGAAATAATATGACAATTGACCTCAGCATAACCGACTCTACGTTACGTATGATGGGAGCAAGCACTAACTTGGATGACACGGCGGTTATTAGTGTTGCGTACAGTGTTACAGGGTTGACGATGAACTTGTTGCTTGATAACGCGACGCTCATTGGCGGGCCGGCGGCCGGGCAAACCGGACACGGAATTGCTATCGGCGCGGTTAGCGGTCAATTAATGGCAAGCGGCGAAGTGGTTGACACGGTGCTGAACATCACGTTGGCAGGCGATAACGTTGTTTCGACAGGTGCAGGAAACCAAGGAAACGGTATTAATGTTCCCGCGGGAAGCACGCTTACGATTACAGGAATCGACAATAATCACGCGGCGAATACGTTGACGTCAACCGGACTTGTTGGAATCGGCGCGAACCGCGGCGGTTCGGGTGGAATCGGCGACATCGTGATTAACGGTGGAACCATTAATGCCGAAGGACTCGGCGGTCTCGGCGGCCCTGGAATCGGATATGGCGGCGGTCCGGGTACAGGCAACCATTGGCCGCATCAGCCGCTTGGTACGGCTGTGTTAGATTATAGCTTTTGGTCTTCGGCGGTGGGTTCAATCACAATTAATGATGGGATTGTTAACGCAACAGGTGCCGTAAACAGCGGCGCGGGAATCGGAGCAGGTATGTTCTTCCCAAGCCCGGCGATTACAATTAACGGTGGTACAGTTACCGCGACGGCTCCGGGGAATGGCGGCGCGGCGATTGGATTGGGGAACGCTGCGGGCGTTCACCTTAGCGATGGTAACGACCGAAGCGGAATAATGGGAGATATTACCATAACGGGTGGAACGGTTAACGCGATAGCGGCAGGAAACCAAGCTGCGGTAATCGGCGCCGGAACCGCGGGAACTCAAAATGATAACCCTGCCGGACATAATTCGCTTGAGAATTTCACGACAGGAAATATTTTGATTTCCGGCGGAACGGTAAATGTGACTCACACTTCCGGCGGCGGTCAGTCGGGAAATCGCAGCGGAATCGGCGGCGCGATAAACGCGGGTCGTACAATATCAGCTAACTCTGTTGCAGTTTTACCCGGAGCAGAGGTTACGTTCGACTTGGCGGCTGGAGCTATGCCGCAAATCGCGTGGGCTCAAAATATTTTCTGGCTTAATGAAGACGGCGCGGCTATCAATGCGGCGACAGTTAATACAGCAGAAAACTTCACAATCGCGGTTGACGACGGCGTTGCGGACGTAATCGGTAACTTCTCAGCGTTCGGTCCGTTTGCGGCGCTTAATTCGGTTGAGTTCAGCGACGTTGGCGAAGTTTCGCAAGCGTTCCATTTCTTCAGCAATATGACGGCGACAGGTGATGTTACGTTCAGCGCGGACGGATTTTATGATGAAATCGTTGACGCTGAGTATTTTGGCGATGTTGACGTTGACGTTGTTTTGGAACGCGCGGCAAATGTATTCTACGACCGTCAAGCGCCTATGAATCCGATTGGAATTATCGAAGTTCCGTTCGACTCGAACTGGGCGGCGGTTCTCGCGATACTTGAGGCAGAATATGCTAATATCGAGTTGACTTACGTGCCGCGCGCGGGCGTTGGCGCGGACAGACCGGTAACTCGTGCGATTACTTGGCAAGAGCCAAACGGTTGGGACGGAACAGATGTTGACACTCACACGGTTACAGGAAACATCATTGATGCCGCTGTTGTCGGTATTCCGTCGAACGTACATCTTGAAAATCCGGGAGCGCACACGACGGTTACGATTAGTGTAAGGGTTTTGGCGCAACCGAACGAGTACTACGACAGAACCGCTCCAACGCTTTCGGGCATAGCGGTTGCGTATGATACAAGTTGGGCTGACCTTCTTGAATACTATCTGCCTGAAACGGTTCCGGTTACTTACGTTCCTGTTGCAGGTGGAGATAACAGACCGATTACCTACAACATCGACTGGACAACATTTGAAACAAGTTGGGCGGCGATTGCTAACGACCCGGGAACTCATACTGTTACAGGAACGATTGGAAGCCGAGTGACTGCAACGCCAGACGCGCCTGTATATCTTCGCGAAGCAGGAATCTTTACGGTAAGCGTTTCCGTAACCGTTGCCGAAGAAGAAACAGAAACATTCACTCGCGCCCCGCACGCTCCGTTAACTGAAGACGTTGCGTGGAACGCTGATTGGTTGACCGTTGAAGCGCTTCTTCCGCCAACTTTGACTTTCACATACACGGGCGACGAAGGAACTGTGTATCAAATCGAGTACACGGTTGATTGGGGCGACGGAGCTACTTGGTCGGCAGTTCCTGACACAACTATTACGGTAACAGGAACGCTTACGCGAACGCAAGACGCAGTTCAGGGAGAAACGTTCCCGCCGGCAGAAACGGAAATTACAGTTGCCGTAAACGTTGGCGAAGGTCCTGCTCCTGAAGTAACCGCAATTGACACTGTTGGAGACATCGTAGTTACGTTGAACCGACCTGCGCCAGGAGCGCTCGTGTTCGTTGCGTTTTTCAACAACGGCAGAATGGTTGGAGCATTCCCTGCAACAGCGGGTAATTTTAGAGATGTTGACGTTGACGGCGTTGCGCCGGGAGCGTTTACAGAAGTTCGAGTTATGTTGTGGGGCGATTTAATGCAACCGTTTACTACAAACAACGTTTTCGTGGATTAATTACAGATTTAAGATAATAAAAAACTCCTGCTCGCTGAGCGGGAGTTTTTTGTTTAAATTTAGAGCGCGTTCCCCAACCTCGTCAACGCTTCCTCAAGCGTAGCGCGCGGGCAAGCGATGTTAATTCGCTGGAATCCTTCGCCGTCAGCGCCGAAAGTAGTTCCGCTTGAGAGCCACAACTTCGCTTGGTTGGTAATTAAACTATCCAACTCGTGCTGCGAAAGCCCGAGTTCGCGGCAATCGAGCCAAAGCAAATACGTTCCTTCGGGCTCAATAAGCTTGATTTTCGGCAACTTAGTTGCCAAAAATTCGCGAACAAGCGCGACGTTTCCGTAGAGGTAATTGTTGAGTTGGTCAACCCACTCCGCGCCGTGCTGATACGCGGATTTGCACGCCGTAAGTCCGAGCGTGTTCAGCTGACTGTAACCGCTTTTTCGGAGCTCAAGCTTCAACTTTCGTTTGAGTTCGGCGTTTTTGACGAAGATGTTCGAAACCTGCAGACCCGCAAGGTTAAAGGTTTTGCTCGGCGAGGTCGCGATAATCGCGTTCTCGTTAAGTTTGCCGAAAACCGTGTGCGAGTTGCCGTCGTAAACAAAATCGCAATGAATTTCGTCCGAAATTACCAAAATTCCGTAACGTTCGCAAATTTCGTTGAGCCGCTCCAGCTCATCGTGCGTCCAAACGCGCCCGACAGGGTTGTGCGGACTGCAAAGTATGAACATTTTCGCGTTGGAACTCGCGGCTTTGCACTCAAAATCATCGAAATCGATGAAATATTTTTCGTTCTCAAGCTTCAGCGGATTGAGCAGCAACTCCCGTCCGTTGTCGCGAACAACGTCGTAAAACGGGTAATACACGGGCGTTTGAATGATTACGCCGTCACCCGGCTCGGTAAACGCGCGAACCATTTGCGCAAGCGCGAACACAATTCCCGGAGTTTTAACGATTTCGCTCGGCTTAATATTGTAGCCGAAACGCTCGCGAAACCAGCCGATTACCGCGTTGTCATAGTCGGATTTCGTTTCGGTGTAACCGAAAATGCCGTGTTCCGCGGCATTTTTCAAGTCAGCGACAACCTCGGGCGGCGCGGCAAAATCCATATCCGCAACCCAAAGAGGAAGAAGGTCGCTCGGCTTTCCGCGCTCGGCGGCGAAGTCGTATTTCAGCGAATTCGTGCCTCGTCTGTCAATAATTTTGTCGAAATCGTAGGTCATTTCATCGCACGCTCCAAATCCGCGATTAAATCCTCGGCGTTTTCAATCCCAACCGACATTCGGAGCAATCGCTCGTCAATTCCGCGCGCAAGTCGGTCCGCAACAGGCACGTCGGAGTGAGTTTGCAGCATCGGATAAGTGATGAGCGTTTCAACGCCGCCAAGACTTTCGGCGTACATCATAATTTCCACGTTTTCCAGAATTTGCCGCGCAGTTTGCTCTGAATCAACGGTGAACGAAATCATCGCACCCATTTCGGGATAGTAAACTCGCTCAACTTTTTCGTGACTTTCCAACCATTTCGCAAGCTCGCGAGCGTTGGATTGCGCCTTCTCCATACGAATCGCCAGCGTTTTAATCCCTCGAATGATGAGGAAACAATCGAACGGCGAAAGCGTTGCGCCGGTAGTTTTGTAGATATATCGCAACTTTTCCGCAAGTTCGGCATCCGCAACCGCAAGGAATCCCGCAAGCGTGTCGTTGTGTCCACCGAGATATTTCGTTCCGCTGTGAATCACCACGTCCGCGCCAAGCGTCAGCGGTTGCTGCAAATACGGCGTTAGGAACGTGTTATCCACGATTACTAAAATGTCGAAATCTTTCGCTACCTCCGAAATCGCGGCAATGTCGCAAATCCGCATCATCGGATTCGTCGGCGTTTCGAGAAAAATCGCGCGAGTCGCAGGCGTAATCGCCGAATTCACCGCCGCAATGTCGCTCGTGTCAACGTAATCGAAAGTTAAGCCGTTCTTTTTCGAAATATTGTCGAACAACCGAATCGAGCCGCCGTACAAATCGTCGGTCGCGATTATGTGAGCGCCGGGTTCAAAAAGTTCCATTAACGTTGCGGTTGCCGCCATTCCGCTCGAGAACGCAATCGCGTCCACGGCGAGTTCAAGCTTCGCAACTAATTGCTCCAACGCCTCGCGTGTCGGGTTTTGCACTCGTGAGTAATCATAGCCGGTTGACTCGCCAACCGCCGGGTGCGCAAACGTCGCCGACTGGTAAATCGGAACGGCAATCGCGCCGGTTGAATTGTTGCTATCCTTCGCGCCTTGCACGCAGGTTGTGTCGAATTTCATAAAACTTCCTCCTTGTAGGGGACGGCGTCCTCGACGTCCCGCAAGCAAAATATTGTATTACAACGGGACGTCGAGGATACCGTCACCTACAAATAATACATATGATCGTTTTTCGCCGCCTTGCTCACGACATCCTCAAGCGAAATCGCCGTCAACGTTGACTTCACAGCAACGTCCAGCGATTCGAAAACAACACCGAACATCGCGCGTTCGATGTTCTCGTTGGAACTCGCCACGGTCGATTCGGTTCGCTCGAACATCGATGTTTCGATTGAAGAGAAAATCTCGTAAACGCTGATATTGCTCGGTTCGCGGGTTAGGCGATAACCGCCTTGCGCGCCCTTGATTGACGTTACAACGTCGCCGCGCCGCAGGAGTGAGAACACCTGCTCGAGGTAAATTTTCGAGATTCCCAAATTTTCCGACAGCGAAAGAACCGTCGTCGGCTCGTTCGCCGCGCTGTGTTGCGCCATATAAACCAACGCCGCCAACGCGTAGCGGGATTTTGCGGATATTTTCAACGTGTTCACCTCACATTAATCGTAAAACTCGATAAATCATCACCGCGGCCTCCGCGCGAGAGGCGTTTGCGTTTGGCGCTAACACAAACCTGTCGGCCGCAGGAGCTCCGGCAATAACACCCAAACTCGCCAACGCATTAACCGCGTCAACCGCCCAATAACCAATCAAATCCGAATCCACGAATTCCCTGTCAATTGGCAAATGTTCACGCTCAATTCCTGAATAGCGCATCGCCCTATAAAGAATCACTGCCATTTCCTGCCGCCTTATATTAAACATTGGTCCGAAATTTTCGTCATCAAATCCGGTAACAATTCCCGCCGCAACCGCCGCCGCGACGTAACCGTAAGACCAATTTTGCGTTATATCACCGAACTCGTCGGGAGGAACTTCCATATCAAGTTCAAACGCGCGTACAATCAATACGGTAAATTCTTGGCGAGTTACCATACCGTGAGGGTTAAACGCTATGTTCGAATTTGACAAAACTTCTCTTTCAACCAAGTATTCAATAGCATCTTCTGCCCATCGAATTCTACCTAAATCTTGAAACAGTGCAACGCCTGCACCGCTGCCAAGAATCATCGCCAACACTATAATTACCGCGATTATTCTAAATTTCAATCCAATCAACTCCCTATTCACCCATTATACACAAAGTCCGACCGAAAATCAATAGTAATTTTGCCGAAATCATTGACAATTTCTCGCCGTTGTGCTAATGTTTAAGTAGAAAAGGAGGCGTGAAATTAATAATGAAAATTTTAAAAATTACGTTAATCGGAATCATCGCAAGTCTGCTATTCAACTCAACCGCGTTCGCCGGGTCGGGAGAATGGCGGTTTATGCACAACGACCACGACACGCTTGTGATTGGCGAGATTATTGCGATTGAAGGCGAGGAAATCGTTATCAGAGCGGCAGATTTTATCGTCAGCACCGGAAGCATTCCGCCGATTAGAGAACAACTTCGACCCGAAATTGCGCGAGTTTTCGATTATCACGGTTGGTTGAGCGAGTTTGACGCGGGCGATTATATAATCGCCGCACTTAACCACATTGAGGACGATATGTTCGCACCTGCTTGGGGGATTTACCGCGTAAGTTCGCTTGATTACCGCACGCTGACTGTTGAAACGCTTGACCCGATGACGTCGGCGATGCTTACGGATTTTGTCAACAGCGGCGGGCGATACAACGACTTCGCGGGCGCTCCGACTTGGTTAGTTCGCCGATACAACGGCGAGGAAATCTTAATTTGGCAATCTGACGAGGTTGACATAATAAATTTGACTGAAAATTTCGAACCAGAAGCGGCGAATGGAAGAAGTTGGTCGTTTATGTCGGACGGAATTTGGATTGCAATCGCAGTTGTGGGATTGATTATCGCCGCAACGTTGGGCGTAATCGCCTACAAAAAATCGAAAAGGAATCGCTAAACTATGGATGTACTCGACAAACTGAAAATCCTAACCGACGCGGCGAAGTATGACGTCGCCTGCACTTCCAGCGGAACCGACCGCGCCGGCGCGAAGAAGAACCGCGAGGTTGGCGGAATGGGAAACGCCGTTGCCGGCGGGATTTGCCACGCCTTTTCGGCAGATGGGCGGTGCGTTTCGTTGCTCAAAATTCTGATGTCAAATGTTTGCGCGTACGATTGCCAATACTGCGCCTGTCGGCGTTCGAACGACATTCCGCGCTCGACTTTCGAGCCGCGCGAACTTGCGGAACTTACCATAAATTTCTACAAACGCAACTACATCGAGGGATTATTCCTCAGCTCGGCGGTGGTGAAAAATCCCGATTTCACCATGGAAATGATGATTAACGCCATCGCGCTCATTCGCCGCGAATACAAATTCAACGGCTACATTCACGCCAAAGCGATTCCCAACGCGAGTCAAGAACTCATCAACGCTCTCGGAATGTTGGTCGACCGAATGAGCGTAAATATTGAGCTTCCGAGCGAGGCGAGTTTGCAAAAATTCGCGCCCGAGAAGAGCAAACAGTCGATTCTCAAGCCAATGGGAACCATTCGCGACAACATCGTGCAGGCGAAAAATGAGGTTCAGCTTTACCGCCACGCGCCGAAGTTCGTTCCCGCCGGGCAATCAACCCAAATGATTATCGGCGCGACGCCCGAAACCGACAAGAAAATCATCACACTAACCGAAGGATTATACGATAAATTTTCGCTCAAAAGAGTGTTCTATTCGGCGTACATTCCTGTCGGAACCAATCCGAATTTGCCCGCAACCACCACGAAACCGCCGCTCGTTCGGGAACATCGGCTGTATCAAGCGGATTGGCTGCTGCGATTTTACGGATTCAAGGCTGACGAACTTTTGACCGAGGAAAATCCGAATTTCCACGAGCAACTCGACCCGAAATGTGTTTGGGCGCTTAACAATTTGCATCTGTTTCCAATGGAAATCAACACGGTCGACTACGAGATGCTACTGCGAGTTCCGGGAATCGGACAAGTCAGTGCGAAGCGGATTATCGCCGCGCGGCGACTTGGGCGGGTGAATTTCGAACACTTGAAGAAGATGGGCGTTGTGCTCAAGCGAGCGCGATATTTTATCCTGTGCAACGGACGAACTTTCGCCGAGCAGAAAATCAACGAGTATTATATAGAAAGTAACCTGCTCTATGAAGCGACGAAAACCGGGTACGGATTGCCGAACGGCGCGCCGCCGCAGATGACGATATGGGATTACACAACGTTGTCCGATGTGTCGGTGAGTAATGCGAATGTGAGCGTGTTGGAATGAAAATTTCGCAATTTTTGGTTGCAAAACGACATTTGCAACCGAAAGTTGACAAAACGCAATCGCAAGTTGGTAGCTTTTTTGCCTGCAAAACAGCATAATTATATCACGAGTTGATTCAACGCTCGAAAATATAATTGAAAGGAAGAATGTAAATGAAATTTTATGAAAAATTAAGAAAACTAAGAAAAGAAAAAGGATTGTCGCAAGAAGAATTAGCGGAGATGTTTAACGTCTCAAGGCAATCAATTTCAAAATGGGAAAGCGGTCAGTCGTATCCCGAAACGGAAAATATGATAGCTATTAGTGAAATGTTTGGCGTTACACTTGATAGTCTAATTAAGGACGGCGAATTAGAAACTGATAATAACAACGCAATTTCTTCACCGTTTTGGCTAACACGAGGCAGCGTGTATGAATACAAAAGTAAAAGAACTTTATTCGGCTTGCCGTTGGTTCACATTAATGTAGGGCGAGGCGCAAAGAAGGCAAAAGGTATCATTGCCATTGGAAACATTGCGACAGGCGCGATTTCCATTGGATTAATCGCAAAAGGCGGTTTAAGCTTAGGACTTTTGAGCATTGGACTTATAGGAATCGGAGTTTTATCATTAGGATTGTTAGCAATCGGTTCCATTTCAATAGGCGCAATCGCAATAGGAGCAATAGCTATTGGCTTGCTCACCCTCGGCGCGTTATCCATTGGTATGTATTCGGTAGGAGCTTTGTCGGTGGCAACCCGCGTTGCGATTGGCGACCACGCGTACGGACATATTGCTATCGGACAGGTTGCCAGCGGAACGAGAACGCTTGTTGGTCCTCAAGAAGGCTCTCTTTTCTCCGGGATTAGAGCGTATGACGTTAGGCAAATTATTAACGAAGAATTCCCCGGCACGTGGAATTGGATTGTTAATCTTTTGTCGGGCTTTTTTAGATAATATGAT
>Ga0123355_10015305_pt1 | contig 12043 bp, 13 predicted proteins | sample TergutEmb28metaG_3_FD_89872 | JGI IMG/M metagenome (GOLD analysis project Ga0123355, IMG submission 89872) | Embiratermes neotenicus P1 segment gut microbial communities from Petit-Saut dam, French Guiana - Emb289 P1 | ecosystem: Host-associated > Arthropoda: Insects > Digestive system > Gut ... | reverse complement strand
GACGCATTCGTCGCAAATGTAGGCGCGTGGGTAATCGCTGGGAGACGAGATCAACTTGGCGACGGCGTCCTGCGACTTGTGGCAGAACGAGCAGCGGAGAATCTCGTCGGTACCCGACTTGTTTTTCACTCGGCTTCACTCCTTAAACCGGCTCCGGCGGCACGATCGGGATCCCAGCTTGGCAATGACCCGTCTGCCGTCAGCGCCGAAAATTCGTCACGCGCGAAGGCCGATCATACCGCTTTCCCGGTCTTATAGATGATATCGTCTATGATTCCGTATTCCTTAGCCTGTTGCGCGTTCATAATGAAATCGCGCTCCACGTCTTTCTCCACCTTGTCCAGTTTCTGTCCACTATGTTTCGAAAGTAACTGGTTTGTAATCTCGCGCATGCGCAAAATCTCGCGGGCATGAATGTCGATGTCGGTGGCCTGTCCGGACAAACCTCCCATCGACGGCTGATGTATTAGAATTCGCGAATTGGGCAGTGCCAACCTCTTTTTGGGCTCGCCGGATGCCAGAAGCAACGCCGCCATCGACGCCGCCTGTCCCACACACAGTGTCATGACATCGTTTTTCACGTACTGCATGGTGTCATAAATCGCCATGCCTGCCGTAATCGAACCGCCGGGAGAGTTGATGTAAAGCTGGATGTCTTTCTCCGGATCTTCCTGAGCCAGAAACAACATTTGCGCGATGACCAGGTTGGCGATGTTGTCGTCAATCGGCGTGCCGATAAAAATAATATTGTCGCGCAGCAACCGGGAGTAGATGTCATAGGCGCGTTCGCCGCGGCCGGTCTGCTCGATGACCATCGGAACCAGCATCATTTGTGGATCGTTGTTGTTGTTCTTCACGTTCACCCCACACTCCGTCCCGACGCAACGCCTTCGTGCATGGGGAGGATTTCGAAAGAGGTCCGCATATTCAGGGCACTATGCGGACTGGTGATACAGAAAATCGAGGGTCTTCTCGCTGCGGATTCTGTTGCGAATTCTATCGAGGCCCCCATCCTGTGTCAAACGAGCTCGGACCGCTTCCGGAGCCTGTTTGGATTGACGTGCGAGCGCGTCGAGTTCGCGATTAACCTCGTCTTCGCCGACCTCAATTCTTTCCAGATCCGCAATACGTTCCAGTAACAACGACGACTTTACATCTTGCATAGCCTGTTCCCGCTGGCCCGCCCGCATCCGCGGCAGATCCATTTTCTTCATGTCTTCCATCTTCATGCCCTGGGCCGCCAGCGCGCGCAGGCCGCGCTCAATACGCAGATCGATCTGCCGGTCCACCAGCGCCTCGGGAACTTCGAAATCGTTGCGCTTCACCAGTTCGGCCACCAGCTTATCTTTGGCTTCGCGCTCGGCGGTGTGTTTGCGCTCGTACTCCAGGTTCTCGCGAATCTGCTTGCGCACCTGCACGAGGCTGGAGAATTCTCCCAGCTCCCTGGCAAACTCATCGTTGAGTTCGGGCAAGTTCTTTTGCTTGATCGCCTGAATCTTCACCGTATAGACAAAGGTCTTGCCGGCGAGGCGCCGGTCGTTGTTGTCTTCGGGATAGACGACCTCGAATTCCTTTTCGTCGCCCGCGTTGGCCCCACGGAGGTTCGCCGTGAATTCCGGCACCGTATTCTTGCCTCCGATCTCGATCAGCACTTCGTCCATGTGGACGGGCTGGGTTTTATCGTCGGTGTCCTTCGGTCGGCCGTCCATCGAAGCCTGGGCAAAGTCGCCGTCCGCGAGCGTGCGGCCTTCCAGGGAGGTAAAGGTAGCGTGCTGCTCGCGCACATTGTTCAGCGCTTCTTCGACTTCCTGATCGGTTACGACGATCTCAGCGTGGTCGGCGCGCAGCTCTTTGTAGCCCTCGACCTCAATCTCGGGCAGGACTTCGAAGCTGGCCTTGAAGCGCAGCGGTTCGCCATCGTGCATGTGCAGATCGGTGACCCGCGGCTGCGAGACGGGCATCATCCCCCGCTTTTCCGCCTCCATGCGGAAGTAGCGGGGCACCAGAGTGTCGACCACGTCGTTCTTAATATCTTCCTTGAAGCGTTGCCGGATGACGGACGCCGGCACGTGCCCGGCGCGGAATCCAGGCAGCCGCGCGACTTTCTGATATTTCGCGACCAGAGTCTCGGTCTCGCGGGTGACTTCCTCGGCCGGGATTTCAACCGAAATCTCGCGTTTCATCCCGTCCTTCTTCACTTCGGAGTTCTTGTTATCGATGGTGTGCGTAGGACTCACAATTACCTTCTCGGCGCGATTCGAACGGCTGGGATGCCAGGCTCGTGCCGGCCCGGCCGGCCACGAGGAGCAAATTCACCCGCCGTTAATCTTGAGTGTAAGAGACAGGGAGAAGGGCGTCAAACGGTGAAAGCGGCTGGTCAGCCGCGCGTGGTGATCCATCGGTTCTCCTCACGAACTGGCGGTATAATTTCTGGCACATGTCGCTCCTTTAACAGGCAACCGGCATTTCCGCATGTCTTTAGCCACCCGCAAATTCGGCATCCGATGTCCCACCTGTAAGCGCTTCTGCTTTCTGGGCTATGTCGAGCTCGACGAGCACGCTTCGGTCGGGGAACTGCGGGCGAAGCTGCTGCGCGACGGATGGAAGGGCGAGATGGCGAAGTGTGATCACCTGAAATGCGATGGGGAGGTGTTCTGCCCATGGAATGAGGCGGTGTTTCCGCGGTAGGCGCGTACGCCCCGGTCGGCCAAATCGGTGGCTGAGTTGGAACTCGCCAGTTGGGGGTTCGAACGGAGGCTCTGATTGCGGTGTATAGAATCGGGCCCCGGGCAGGGGATGCCGAGCGCACAGCCCGGAAGAAAACGCGATCCGCAAGCAATCGCTGAGTGGACAGACCTCGGGGCCGGCTGCCGGTTTCGAATTTCTGGATGATGGATTTTTGGCTCAACGAATGGCGATTTCCCGATCGCATGAAGTTCCCCCATCCCGGGGACTTTAAGGATGTGCACAACCAGGTAATTCCGAGCTGCATGCTGAATCTGGCGTTGTCGAACTGGAAGGACCTGGCTGCCAAATCTTGTCCGGGCATGTGAAGCGTCTCGGCGACAGACGCTGTTGTCCGAAGCGAGACGGAAAGCGAAATCCATGGCAGCCCACCTGAAGGTCGCTCTCGTGCAATACCTCAGGGATGGCGATCCCGCCTCGATTCTTGCGTGTGCGAAGCAAGAGCAGGCAGAGATCGTCGTGTTCCCGGAGATGTATTCCAACGGCCACGCCAGCTTCGACCTGAACGACAGTGACTCGCAAAAACGTTGGCAGAAGGCAGCCGAACCCGCCGATGGCAGCTACGTTGAAAGATTCCGGCAAGCGGCACGGGACACGGGACTCTACGTCGTCGCGACGCTGCTGGAAGCTGCGACTCCCAAGCCTTTCAACTCGGCGTTGTTGATCAATCCTGAAGGTGAGACGGTTCTGCATCATCGCAAAGTTCACATTTGTGACTTCGATGTGCCGGAACTTGCCTGTGACCGCGGACATGAATTCCGCTCGACGGACATTCACACATCGTCAGGTCCGGTGCGAGTCGGTATGATGATTTGCATGGACCGGGAATTTCCCGGGGCGGCGAGGTCGCTTTCACGATCCGGCGCTGAGATCGCTTTGGTCCCGAACTGCTGCACGCTAGCCACCGGCGGGGTCCAGTCCGACGTCCGCATCGCGCAAGCGCGCGGGCGGGCGTTCGAGATGGTGATGGGGCTGGCAGTCGCGAATTACCCGGCGCCCGCGGCGGACGGCCATTCCTTCGCCACCGATCCGAATGGTACCGTTATCGCTATGGCCGGCGATTCTCCAGGTCTCACCATGGCAACATTTGATCTCGATTTGATTCGAAGAATGCGAAAGCAAGACCGATTCCGCTGGTGTTTGGAATGATGTCCACACGGCCAGCCAACCGTATGCCCCAATGGCTCACGGTCCTCAACCGCGAAATCGTTCAGTGCACACGCTGTCCACGCCTCGTGGCGTACCGCGAGGAAGTTGCCCGGGTCAAGCGGCGCGCCTACCTCGATTGGCAATACTGGGGCAAGCCGGTCCCTGGCTTCGGCGATCCGGACGCCCGGGTGCTGATCATGGGACTGGCTCCGGGCGCGCACGGGTCGAATCGTACAGGACGACCGTTCACCGGAGATGCTTCGGGAAACTTCATGTATCCCGTGTTGTACGAAACGGGATATGCCAACCAGCCCAGCGCCATCGATCGCAACGACGGATTGAAGCTCAACGACCTGTACATCACTGCTGCGGTTCGCTGCGCGCCACCCGACAACAAGCCTCTGCCGCAGGAACTCGCCGCCTGTGCCGTATTCCGGGATCGCGAGCTCGCGGGATTAAGGAGGGTCAAGGTGGTAGTGGCTTTGGGCAAGATCGGATTTGATGCCTATCTCAACCACGTCAAGAGGCTGGGACTGCTCCGCACCAAGAAAGCTTACATCTTCAAACATGGCGCGCACTACCGCTTGCCCGACGGAAAGGTGTTGCTCGCGTCATATCATCCCTCGAATCAGAACACGCAAACTGGCAAGCTGACGCGAAACATGTTTGTGGAGATATTCAAACAGGCGGCAAAATTTGCCGAGGAGGAATGAAAGCGCCGCCCACGCCGGATCCCGTCCCCGCGATGGGTCATACCACCAGGTCGCGATCCGGGCGGCGCTTGGCATAGGTGAGACGGCCGGCCTGTCCCACACGCTCAGCTCCTCAGCTTCGTCACCGTCACCTCAAGCTGAAACTGATGCTTCGAGTTGGGATCATCCACCACGCCCACGACCGTTGGCTTGCCCAGAGGAGTGATCGTGCTAGCCTCGATCTTCATCTGGCGGATGGTCGGACGCATGCTTTGGCCCTGTTGTTCCGGAATGGCAAAGTTGCTCACGTCCGCTGTAACGCTTAGCGAAACGCTGCTCCCCGGTTGTGCTCCGTCGGTCTTATCGACGAGATGACAGCGGATGTTCATGCCGACATCGAGATACTGAAACTCTCCCTCCTTGCTCTCGACGGGCACGCGCGTCCCGATTTTGATCTCATTCCAGTCGCCGGAGCGCGAGTTCATCGAATACTGCCGCGAATTGATTTTCTTGCCTTCCTCCAGTTCACTCATCGTGTAGTCGAGGCGATACGCGCTTCGGGTGACTTCTGCCTCCGGATTCTTGGCCGTATCGGCTTGTGCCGCGCCCGATGGCGCCGTCCCCAACGCAAATGCCGCCAGCATCAGTGTGATCGACAGAACGGTTTTCCTTAACATGAGTTGGTCTCCTTTTATCGTGCTTGTACATCATGATTCGTGCCAGCTTCTGTTTCTCTGGCTTCCCGTTCGCGTTCGTCGCGCAGACCTTCGGCTCTGACTCGCGCCACGATTACGGCCTCATCGCCGAATTGCGCGACGTAACTGGCAAGAAGCTTTTCCTGCTCGCTGAGAGGCAGCGGCGAAGGGAACTGATCGAGCTTGGGGTTTGCCGCTACTTCGGCGCCCCGCGCAACATGCCTCGCGGCTCGGCGCAACGACCCATGCTGCCTGGCGGCGTTGGGGCCACGGTTAGCCCGCAGTGAGTTTGACTTCTCATCCGGAGTGTGCAGGTTGACCGGAGAGTGATATGAAATCACCGGCGCCGGTTTTCTTCCAGACCTCCAGGCGAGGCTTACAGCCACGATGATCACTGCTGCCACCGCGGCCGCCACCCTCCATTGCCGCCAAGAGCGTCCGCCAACGTGAGCCTGCTCTGCGGCAAGGTTCGCCAGGATTCGCTCTTCCAGACCCGCCCGTGGTTCCACTGCGGTGTAAGCGTGGAGTCCGGCATCGAGCATGCGGATCAGTTCGTCTGCCGGCAACTGTTCGATCTCGGTCGCATTGGAATTCGTATCTGCCATAAACTTCATCCTTCATTTCCGGGCGGTTCGCCGGGCCAGTTTCTCCTCGAGAACTTGCCTCGCGCGAAAGACTCGCGACCTCACCGCGGCCTCGTTGATTTTTAACGTTCGAGCGATCTCTCGCGGCGACATCTCTTCGATGGTCGAGAGAATCAGCGGCTCCCGCAGTTTTTCGGGAAGCGCGGAGATCAGTTTTTCCAACACCGCAGTGAACTGCGAGCCCTGCGCCGTCTCATCCGCCGGTGTGGCCGTTGACGCCACTTCGTCGACGCCCCCCTCCGGATCATCCAGCGGGATCTCGTGCGCGCGTCCATGTTGTTTCGCACGGTCGACCGCAACCCGCCAGGCAATGCGTGCCAGCCACGGTTTTGGATCCTCGATCTGCCCAAGCCTGGAGCCGTAACGGAGCACGCGAAGAAAGGTTTCCTGGGTTGCGTCTTCAGCGTCGTGGTGGCGGCGCAACACCCCGAAGGCGATCCGATATACAAGCCGCGAGTATTCCCGAACCAGCGCTTCGAGCACGCCCTCGCTGTGCTGAACCCCGCTACGTTCGATCCCCTCGATCGTTACGCCTGCGCTCAGGATTACTTCTCCCGCCACCAGTCGTTTGCCCTCAAACATAAAGACCGCCCAGAGTCCGGATTTGTTCAGGAATTTCTGGAGGGAGAACGGCGGCAGGGGCCCGGCTTGCAGAGGCCCATCAAGGCATGGGAACGGGAGCCTCGCCGGGGTTAGGAATCAAGGGGGCATCAGAACAGTATCCGCAGCGAGAGAAGGGGGCGCTGTCCAAAAGCTAATCGCAAGGCCCGAGTCAGAGCCATCAGCAACTGCCCCTGACTGGAATCTCGCGGACTTCCGGGTAGATATCGGGACCTTGGCCCTCCTGTCGGGCTGTCGGTCGCGACGTCGCGACGGCACCCCTCATCGAGAAGGGGTAAACTGTGCTTCCACCCCGTATTTTCGACGGCCGGTGGCCCGAATTGAAAATGCGAGGTTTTGCGACACACTCCAGCGGGCTGGAGACAGCTGCAAACTCTGAAGTTTCCAGACGTCCTCAACGGTTGTAAACAGATGTCTGAGTACGTTGGGGCGGCTTGTTCGCGGGGAAACGGGAGTCAATGTTTGACTCATTTCGCGGAACGGGTTGCCTGAGACGACGGCGATAGAGGCGCAGGAAGCTTACGATGACGTTAGGGGCAAAATCCACTGCAACGCCTGAATGTATGAGCAAAGAGTACGGACGCGATCAGACACGATTCAGCGTCTATGAGGTTCTCCATGGAGAAGAGGAAATTCCTTTTTAATTCGCTGACGGGGCTCATCGGGGACATCGCTTGGCAGGTCTCCAAAGAGGGACACGAGGTGCGGTATTACATCAAAGACGAGAAGGAGTCCGATATCGCCGACGGATTTGTTCCTAAGTCCGATAACCATGAGAAGGACACGGAGTGGGCTGACATTGTAATCTTTGATGACACCCTTGGGCAGGGCCAAAAGGCTCAGGAACTGCGTGCCAAAGGCAAGAAGGTAGTCGGTGGGACTGCGTACACCGACCGATTAGAGGATGACCGCTCGTTCGGGCAGGAGGAACTGAAGAAAGCCGGAGTGAATATCATCCCTTACAAGGAGTTCACTTCATTCGACGACGCCATTGAACACGTTACACAAAATCCAGGTCGATACGTAATCAAGCCCAGCGGCGAAGCACAAAATGTGAAACGCAGGCTGTTCGTTGGGGAGGAGGATGATGGACAGGATGTAATTCGGATGCTGGAAGCCTACAAGAAGGCTTTCTCCGACGAAATCAAAGTCTTCCAACTCCAACGTCGAGTGACCGGTGTTGAGGTAGCCGTTGGAGCCTTTTTCAACGGCAAGCAATTTATCCACCCGATCAACGTTAATTTTGAACACAAAAAGCTCTTTCCCGGCAACCTTGGGCCACCTACCGGAGTATTGGGAACGTCAATGTTCTGGAGTATGCCGAATCAGCTTTTCAACTAGACTCTGCAGAGGTTGGAGACTAGACTGGCAGAAGAAGGATACGTTGGCTACATCGATGTCAATTGCATTGTGAATAGTAATGGAATTTACCCACTGGAATTTACCTCCAGGTTCGGTTACCCAACGATCAGCATCCAGCAGGCTGGAATGCTGACCCCGATAGGGCAGTTTTTTTGGGACCTTGCCAGCGGTAACGATCCCAAACTGAGGGTAAAAAGCGGATTCCAAATCGGGGTTCGGATTGTGGTTCCGCCGTTCCCGTTTGATGATAATGAGACCTTTGAATCGTTCTCCAGGAATGCAGCGATCGTGTTCAAGAAGCCTCCAGCCGACGAGTACCATATCGAGGATGTAAAGCAAGTGAACGGTCAGTGGATGGTGGCTGGCACGTCGGGTGTCATTCTCATTGTAGTGGGCTTCGGGCAAACGATGAAGCAAGCCCAAGCTCAGGTGTACTCGCGAATCAAGAACGTCTTAATTCCAAATATGTATTACCGAACCGACATCGGTGATCGATGGGATGAAGACAGTGATCGGCTGCACAATTGGGGAATCCTCAGATAGTCGAAGCAACTCTGGTCCGGCGCCTGTATTCCCCTCCAGGCATTTCTGAGCCAGCAAAGAAAGATAGACGCGGGATTGCGGAGTCTTTATCGTCGTGGAGACCGTTACTGCCTGTAGCCTGCGGAACGGAGTTTCGACTTTGGCGTCCTGTCTTGAGTCTGGCCCGAACACGCCCCATCTTTCGAACAACGACGAGCAGTGGGGCGAGCGCATTCAGTTCTTCCTTGAACGCAGACCACGCTCGCGTGAACACGCATCCAATTGAGGCGCAGGAAATCCCACATCAGTAACCCCCTCTGCTGTGACGTGCCGGACCATTCTGGCAGTCAAGCGGGGTGCGCACAGCGTTTGGTCGAGAGAACCGGCTGAATATACCGGTTGAATGGCGGGGAATACGGGGCCGCCATGGCACGAAAGCTCGGGAGGAGTTGGCACCTGGACAATGGACCGCTGCCCGTGAATCGACTGGAGCTACATCATTTACAGTAACAGTGAGGTGGCCATTGCTGCGAGAACAGCTGAGCACGTCGTGGAGGCAAAATTTACGGAGTTATTAGTTAACCACCCACGACGTTCAAGGGTTGCCCCGAGAACACTGTCAAGTAGCATGCCGATGACTCCGGCGCAAACAGCAATCAGCGCAAGCTTCGAAGTTACGATGTGAGTTACGACGGTTTGCACCCCTAGCAGAGCCGCGGCAAGGATTCCCAGAAGTGTTCCGGGCAGACTAATCGCACCATCGGTTCCAGCGGACACAGGCTGCCACGAAACAATCAACCGCGGGTTTTGCTCAAGAGCTTTCCCGGCTTCGCTAGAGACCGTGTCACAGGTGGTCTCGGCTAACGCTGCGACACTGCCAACCATCAGGTAGGGATACGAGTGCCTGAGCAGGGCAAGCGCAGCGATGAGCGCAGCAGCCCCTAGATTTGCGAAGACCTGAGCGGCATCGCGTCCCGCGCTGCGCTCCGCGATCGCGAGCGCTTTCTTTCGGCTGCGTCTGAACTTGGTTGCTATATAGGTCAGAGCGAACACGAGCACGACCGATGCGAACATCGCCGGTCCCCCGGCCAGAGACAGGACCGAAGTGACCAGGAAACCCGCGGCTGCACCGCCGGTGGTAACACCGCGAATCATCCTCGCCAAGAGGGCAAGGCAGAAGGTCGCCAGCATAGTAGGAAGGAGGGCTTGATGGGGCGGTGCCAGTTGGATGAATCGAAGATGACAAGAAACGCACACAATACTGCAACTCCAATCGAAACCTGCAGACACGAACTTCCTCCCTGTGGTGCTCAATAAAGAGTTTATTTATCGATCTGCCTCTCGGTAGCGGTCTATCAGGCCCGAGTCACAGATGTCGGCACTGGCCGGGACCCTACTCCGCCCCTGGTCCCTGACCCAGAAACACCGGCTCGGTCTCCAGCCGTACACCCCAGATTTCCTCCACACGTCGCTGGATCTGGTCCTTCAGCGCCAGGACTTCGGCAGCGGTGGCGTCGCCGCGATTGACGATGGCGAGCGCATGTTTGCTGGAAATTCCCGCACGGCCGAATCCGCAGCCGCGGGCAAATCCGGAATGTTCAACCAGCCATGCCGCCGAAACCTTCATGCTCTTTTCAAGCGCGGGATAACTGGGAATTGCCAGCTTCATCGTTGCAGCTCGCTTGCGCAGATCTTCGTGCTGCTCGGGAGAAATCACCGGATTCTTGAAGAACGACCCCGCACTACGGCAGTCGGGGTCGCCTTCGACGATCAGCATGCCCTTGCGCGCGCGAATGTGGCGCACGGCTTCGCGGGTCTCGCCAAGATCGGGCCGGTTTTCGCGTCCTTCGAAGTGCCGCTTCAGATCAGCGTATTCGACGTGCGGCTCGCCTCCGGGAATGAGGGCAAAAGTAACGCGCAGAATGATGAAGCGTCCGCGCTCGGTCGTGTTGAAAATGCTCGAGCGATAGGAGAATCCGCAGGCTTCATTGCACAACTCGTGAACCTGCCCGTCTTTCAGGTCGAAGACTTCGACCGAATCGATGGTCTCGGAAACTTCCTGCCCATAGGCACCAACGTTCTGCACCGGAGTTCCGCCGACGCTGCCCGGAATTCCGCTCAGACATTCGACCCCCGCACACCCCGCGACGACGGCCTGGGAGACGAAACGGTCCCACGATTCTCCGGCGCCGACATCGAACAGAACTTTGGCGTCAGCCGTGCCGGGGCGGCGGTCGATGCCGGCAATTGAGATTTTCAGAACGAGCCCGGGCCAGCCTCGATCGGCCACGAGGAGATTGCTTCCCCCACCGAGAACGAAGAGCGGCAAATTCCGCGCTGGGGCGAAGGTCGCCGCAGCCTCCACATCCGCCGGCGACCTGGCGTCGACGAAGAAGCGCGCCGGTCCTCCGATGCGAAAGGTGGTAAGCGGCGCCAGAGGGATGTTCTCTTCAACGACCATGGAGTCCTCTCAATATACACATCGAAGCTGTCGGTTCTTCACAACGCATCCTCTCGGAGATGGAATCCTGAACCGCTGAGGCCGGCAGGCGCCCGGTTCAGGACGACACGATAGAATGGGAGGAAGCGAAAGCTGAGGAGAACCAACGATGCCAATGTATCCCGAAATTATGGTAATTCCCATGCGGGAAGAGCTGACGCGCCTGGGAGTCGAGGAGCTGCACACTTCGGAAGAAGTGGACCAGGCGCTGAAGAACCGTCCCGGCACCACGATGGTCGTGGTCAATTCGATCTGCGGATGCGCCGCAGGAAGGATGCGGCCGGCCGTGCGCATGGCCCTTGAGAATTCCACGAAGCCCGATCATTCCTATTCCGTTTTTGCGGGGCAGGAAACAGAAGCGACCGATCGCGCGCGCAGCTATTTCACCGGATATCCGCCATCCTCGCCGTCCATCGCGATACTGCGCGATGGCCAACTCGTCTACATGATGCCCCGCCGCGATATAGAGTCACGCGAAGCACCGGCGATTGCAGCCGATCTTAAGGCCGCGTTTGACCGCCTCTGCGCAAAACCCGCGGGAGTCTAGCCCGCTTCACTTCTGAGCCTTGGTCGCTATAAATGTTTTTACAACGATGGCGTTCGGCTGGACTCCAACCGGAATCAGCGTGAGCAGGGAATATTCCGACGTCTCCAGGGTGCGATGGGGCGTGCGCTTTTGGATGACCGTGACATCGCCCGATTGCGTCCCGAGGACCAGCAGATACCTCTGATCCGGTGTCAGGGCAAGGCCGTCGGGACGGCTGCCTACGTTGAGTGTAACGATGTGGCGTCCCATATCGATGTCGAAGACGGCCACGCTGTTCGATCCGAAGTTGGAAACGTACAGGCGCGAGTTGTCCAGCGAGACCACACCGCGCGACGGCTGATGCCCGATCTCAGGGCTGCTGCTGACTTCGTCGTTGTACGTTTCCACGATCGAAATGCTGTCGGAGCCGAAGTTGCATACGATCATTTCGCCGCCATCGGGCTTGAGCGTCAGGCTGACCGGCGTGCGGCCGACGTCCAGCAGCGCCAGCACGCGAGCGTCTTTCTTCGGCGTGACTTTCGGATCGGTGGTCGCGAGTTGGATTGACGCCACTTGCGAGGATCCCG
>Ga0123355_10015304_pt1 | contig 12045 bp, 10 predicted proteins | sample TergutEmb28metaG_3_FD_89872 | JGI IMG/M metagenome (GOLD analysis project Ga0123355, IMG submission 89872) | Embiratermes neotenicus P1 segment gut microbial communities from Petit-Saut dam, French Guiana - Emb289 P1 | ecosystem: Host-associated > Arthropoda: Insects > Digestive system > Gut ... | reverse complement strand
TAGCACGCAATAGTAGCACCTTTACAATTAACGACGGCAAGATTTCCCGCAACAGAGCAAGGACTGAATCAGGCGGCGGTATAGCACTGGATAACTCTACATTCACCATGATTCAAGGCGAAATTTCAGGCAATGTTGCAGCTCTTGTCGGCGGTGGTATAAACGTATGGGCAGCCAGTGCAACCAGACCATTTAACATTCAAGGCGGTACAATCAGCGGAAATGTAGCAAATGATGGCGGCGGCATAAATATACCTCACAACACTCTGGCGCATATGACCATAAATTCACCGACTGTTTTTCACAACAATGTGGCTCGGAACGGTTTGCGGATAGATACTATCACTGCCAATGCACATTCTTCTCGTATCAGACCGGGCACGGTAAGTGTCACGGGCAAGTCTGTCATTGATAGAGATCCTAACAATCCCGCCATATTTATAAGCACAACCACTAACCATGCCTTTACAAATTTCGATATCAACGCTACGGGCTCTGTTTTCTGGCGTGTGACTTATGAAGTAGGGGAAGGTGTCGGCGAGATTACAGCAGTGGTTGGTCAAGATAATTGCCCTATTCCAAGCGGCTCTTTAGTTGCGGACGGTGCAGTGCTTACCTTTAGTGCAAGCCCAATAGATAAATTCGTTGACTGGGAGATTTGGACAAATGTGAGTGAAATAGGTACAGGCGGAATCAAAAGCACAGAAACTGCCAATCCGGTCGGACGTACTATAGAGGCTCATACCCACGTAGTAGCTAACTTCACCCCAATACCAAGTACTACTACGCTGACGGTTTCTAAGACAATTACAGGCGGATTTGCCAATATTAATGAGGACTTTACATTCACGATATTTATGACAGACTCAGAAGGCAACCCGTTGCCTGAAGGTACAAAGTTTGACTTCGTCGGAGCTGTCATTGACGACTTGGGATCAACAGCCCCTTCAAACGGTACATTGGAATTAGGTAGCGATGGAAGTGCAAGCTTTACGCTCAGACACGGACAAGCCAAAATCATTAAGGAAGTTCCGCTCGATGGTTACGTAAGAATTGTTGAAACTCCGAACACTAACTATATGGTATCATTCATAGACAGCGAAAATGCGAGTGTCAAAGTTAGTGGCAATGACACTACAGAGTTGCCAATGTCAGCAAACCGAGCATTTCACTTCATTAACGAAAGGCATGCACCACCAATTACAGGACTGAATCTCGGTGGTACCGAAGCATTATCTTTGTTATCTGCATCAGTTGCTCTGATGGCGCTGATAGCATACGGCATCCTCTGCATTAGCAGAAAGCATAGACACCAACAAGCGGAAACGAAATAGCCTTTCAGGTATGGTAAAGCGCCCCAAGAAGTAGTATAATTTAGATATAAGTGATACGCTTAAGATATACGGATAGATTGCGGGAGGTGGAGAAGTTGAAAAGAGCATTGTTTCTAAGTGTAGTGCTTGTTTTGTTAGCTGTAATGGGCTATAGCGGATATCGTCTTTGGGATATAAACCGCAACACAGAACTAGAAGCGAGGATGCACAGCGAGCTTATGCAACACCACCCCCTGCGACAACGGCCACAACAGCCGATTTCAGCAGAGAATTTGGCACAGACCTCTAGTGAAGCATCTAGTGATGTTGCTACGGAACCTATAATAGTAAATCAAAGCATCTTAGACTTGCAAGCAGAGTTTCTCGATGTAGTTGGATGGCTGATGATTCCCAATACACGGATAGACTACCCCTTCGTCCAAGGTCCTGATAATGATTACTATCTGAATTTGGACTTAAACAAAGAGCGGTCGCCTGCCGGAACAATCTTTATGGATTATCGCAACAATAGCGACTTTTCCGATTTTAATACGATCATCTATGGTCATCACATGAGAAACGGCAGCATGTTCGGCACGATGCAGCAGTTCAATAATGCAGACTTTTTTGAAGCCAATCAAACAGGTACAATATTTCTTTCAGATGCAACTTATGAGATTGAGTTTATTGCCTTTGCAGTTATTAAGCCCACTGATGCAGTTATCTATAATCCTGAGATTGCAAGTAGTGCAGAAAGAGCAGCATTCCTGGAGCATGTAATGGATGTTGCAAGGTATACACGAGAGGTGGATATCACAGAAAATGACCGCCTGGTAACATTGTCTACCTGTAATTATGAATTTAACAATGCACGTATGGTATTAATCGGACGGATTGTATAAAAACTTTTCTTGACAAGTTGATTCATGTGTGATTTAATGCTTTAAACAATTATTTAGCAGTATGAGAGTGGGAACAATAATAATGAGCAGATTTGATCGTTACACTAACGTCGTAGTCCTTATAGTCGGCATTATCATTTTGATAGTGCCATTTGGCGTTATGTTGGTGTAGTTGAGGAGAGTATTGCTTTCAAATGGACTTCATCAGCATAACGCCGATGGAGTCTTTTTTTCAATATAAAATTTAAGGAGTCAATAAGTATGAAAAAAAACGGAGCGGAAATCGTTGTAGAAACACTGATCGAGCATGGAGTAACCGACCTATTCGGATTTCCCGGTGGAGCTGTTTTGCACCTTTATGATGCGCTGTACCAAAATAGCGACAGAATAAATCACCACATTACAGCACACGAACAGGGTGCGGCTCATGCCGCAGACGGATACGCACGTGCAACAGGAAAGACAGGGGTCGTTATTGCCACATCAGGTCCGGGTGCTACTAATCTAGTCACAGGGATTGCGACAGCGTATCTTGATTCTGTGCCGGTGGTGGCAATAACAGGCAATGTTTCGATAGACCTTATCGGAAAAGACAGCTTTCAGGAAGTGGATATAGTGGGAGTAACTCTGCCGATTACCAAGCATAATTACATTGTCAAAGACATAAATGAGCTTGAAGATATTATCTGCGAAGCGTTTCAGATAGCTGCTTCAGGTCGCCCCGGTCCTGTGCTTGTTGACATTCCTAAGAACATACAGGCAGAAATGTGCGAATTTCGTGGTGGCAAACCGCTTCCACTGCTTGAGCAGAGGTCAACAGCGCACGAAAATCGGCTTGCCGAAGCGGCATCGATTATTAACTCGGCGAAGCGACCATATATCTACTGCGGTGGCGGTGTGGTGACGTCCGGCGGAGAAAGTGAACTTGTAGAGTTTGCAGAGAAGATAGATGCTCTTATTGGTTGCAGCATGATGGGACTATCAGCCGTCAGCTATGATAATCCTCGTGCTCTCGGTATGACCGGAATGCACGGGCTGTATGCCTCATCGAAGCTAAAGGGTGAAGCAGATGTAATTATCGGCATAGGTGTACGATTTAGCGATAGGGCAACCGGAGATAAGATAGCATATCAAAAAGACACGAAGATAATCCACATCGATATTGATGATGCGGAAATTGACAAAAATATTCCGGTCGATTGCAGTATCTTGGGTGATCTGAAATCCATCTTATCAAGGCTTACTAAGATGGTAAAGCAAGCTAAACATGAAGAATGGAACAAAAAAGCAAGTGAATATAAGCAGTTTGCGGAGGAAAAATTTGCCGAGGAAGGCTTTACCGCCCAAAACGTAATAAAAACCGTGCGCAAATATGCTAAGCCTGATACAATAGTGGCAACAGATGTAGGTCAGCATCAGATGTGGGTAGCACAGTATTATGATTTTGAGTGTCCACGTACCTTCCTAACCTCAGGCGGACTTGGTACAATGGGATTCGGAATGGGTGCTGCAAATGGTGCATCGCTTGCCACGGGCAAGAGCAAGACGGTACTGTTTACAGGTGACGGCAGTTTCCACATGAATATGAACGAAGTTGCTACCGCAGTTATGCATGGGCTTCCCATAGTGGTAATCTTGATGAATAACAGTGTTTTGGGTATGGTTCGTCAGTGGCAAGGGCTCTTTTATGAAAAGAGATACTCTAACACAACCATGAACAGAGCCACAAACTACAAGATGCTTGCAGAGGCATTCGGCGCTAAAGGATATGATGCGCACAATGGTGAGGAGCTTGAAGCGGCACTTAAAGAAGCGTTTGCAAGTGAAATTCCTGTGGTGATAAATTGCGTTATAGACCGTGATGAGAAGGTTTTCCCGATGATACCGCCGGGCAAAGCCGTTACAGATATGATTATAGATTAGGGGGAAACTTTTGTGGAAGAAAAAGGATTTACGTTATCGATTGTCGTAACAAATAGGCACGGTGTCTTGGTGCGTGTTGCGGGATTATTTTCTAAGCGTGGCTATAATATAGACAGTCTCTATGTTAGTGCGATGACAGAGGATGCGAATTTTTCGAGAATAATTTTAACGTCCAGAGGAGACCCGGCGACCAAGTTACAGATAGTCAAGCAGCTTGGAAAGTTGCATGATGTTCACGAAGTAAAAATCATTTAGTTTGAATGAATTCGATTACCGGATATTTGCTTAAATCATATTAATTTTAGGAGGAATTTACCAATGGCAAAGATGTACTACGAACAGGATTGTAATAAGGAATTATTAAAAGGCAAGACCATAGCAATTATAGGATATGGCAGCCAGGGACATGCCCATGCGCTGAATCTGCATGAGAGCGGATATGATGTAGTAGTAGGACTTTATGAAGGGTCTAAATCAAAAGATGCTGCAAGAAGTGCCGGGCTAAAAGCAGAAAATACCCCTGAGGCAGTCAAGGCAGCGGATATCGTTATGATTTTGGTCAATGACGAAAAACAAGCGAAACTGTACGAAGAAGATATTAAGCCTAATCTGCGTGCAGGTCAGACACTCTGCTTTGCGCATGGATTTAATATTCATTTTGGTGAAATCAAGCCAAATGCCGATGTTGATGTCATAATGATTGCGCCGAAAGGACCGGGGCATACTGTCCGCAGTCAATATCAAGAAGGCAAAGGCGTGCCGTGTCTTATCGCCATTTATCAAGACTATACAGGAAAAGCTAAAGAAACTGCGCTTGCTTATGCCTATGGAGTCGGCGGTGCGAGAGCGGGTATACTCGAAACTACATTCAAAGAAGAAACAGAAACCGACCTTTTCGGTGAGCAAGCTGTGCTGTGCGGTGGTGTAACTGCGCTTATGAAAGCTGGATTTGAAACTTTGGTTGAAGCCGGATATCAGCCTGAGAGTGCATATTTTGAATGTGTACACGAAATGAAGCTGATTATTGACATGGTGGTACAAGGCGGGCTTTCAGGCATGCGTCATTCAATCAGTGATACCGCAGAGTATGGGGATTACATGATTGGAAACAGAATCATAACCGACCAAACCAAAGCTGAGATGAAAAAAGTGCTTGCCGAAGTACAAAGTGGCGAGTTTGCCCGTGCATGGATTAAAGAAAACCGTGACGGACGTCCGAATTTCAGCAAAATGCGCGAAGTCGATCAGAATCTTTTGGTTGAAAAAGTAGGCGCGGAACTCAGAGAGAAGATGCTGTGGAGGAATAAATAGATGATAAGTAATAATATCAAAGTCGGCGTGGAGCGCGCGCCCCACCGCAGTCTTTTGAAAGCAAACGGCCTGACGGACAATGATCTGAAGAAGCCGCTTATAGGGATTGCCAATTCATTTAACGAGATCGCTCCCGGGCATGTAGAACTTCAGACAATCGCTCGTGCCGTCAAGGACGGAGTATTGGCAGCCGGCGGAACTCCGATTGAGTTTAACACGATAGGTGTCTGCGATGGTATTGCGATGGGTCATGAGGGCATGAAGTATTCTTTGGTCTCTCGTGAGATAGTTGCAGACAGTGTGGAAATCATGACGAAGGCGCATTGCTTCGACGGTCTGGTATTCATTCCCAATTGCGATAAAATAGTTCCGGGTATGCTCATGGCAGCAGCGAGACTTAATCTGCCTGCGATTTTCGTTTCAGGTGGACCTATGCTTTCTATTGACGGTACGGACTTGAGCAGCGTGTTCGAAGCGGTGGGCAGATATAAGGTGGGTAATTGCACCGATGAGGAACTCACTACTTTAGAAAATAATGCTTGCCCGACCTGTGGCTCATGTTCGGGAATGTTTACGGCAAATTCCATGAACTGCCTATGCGAGGCACTTGGCATGGCCCTGAGCGGTAACGGCACGATTCCCGCGGTTTACTCAGCGAGAAAGAGACTTGCCAAAGCAGCGGGCGAGCAGGTTATGGAACTTGTGAAAAAGAATATCTGCCCACGTGATATCATGACAGAGGCGGGCTTCCGCAATGCGCTGACAATTGATATGGCACTCGGTTGTTCCACCAACTCAGTCTTGCATCTTGCAGCTATTATGCATGAAGCACATGTATCATTTGATTATCTTAAGACACTAAATGAAATAAGTGAAATAACACCGAATCTGTGCAACCTTGCACCTGCCGGACCGCATCATATGCAGGAATTGGATACAGATGGCGGAGTGTATGGCGTGATGAACGAAGTCAGAGAACTTTTGGATTTAAAAGCGATGACAGTCACAGGTAAGAGTGTGGGCGAGAATTTAGAAGGTCGCAAAATAAAAGAAAACGGAACTGTTCGTCCGTTTAATAATCCATATTCCAAAAACGGCGGATTGGCGGTACTCTTCGGTAATATCGCTCTTGACGGTGCGGTGGTTAAGCGCAGTGCTGTTGCACCTGAGATGCTCAAGCACAGCGGACCTGCGCGAGTATTCGATAGTGAAGAATCGGCGATTGAAGCAATATATGGCGGTAAAATCAAAAAAGGCGATGTGGTTGTCATACGCTACGAAGGTCCTTCAGGGGGTCCGGGAATGCGTGAGATGTTGGCTCCTACATCGGCTATTGCCGGTATGGGGCTTGATAAAGATGTTGCGCTTATCACAGATGGGCGCTTCTCGGGCGCAACTCGTGGAGCTGCAATCGGGCATATTTCACCTGAAGCCTCGCATGGCGGAACTATCGCTTATGTCAAAGACGGCGATACGATTCATATTGATATACCGAATTACAGTATCAGTCTTGATGTCAGCGAAGATGAGTTGAAAAAGCGCAAAAGCGAAGCGAAAGAGCGTGTTGCTCCGCAGCTTACAGGCTATCTTGCACGTTATGTAAAAGTTGTCTCGAGTGCGGATACAGGGGCGATAATATCATGAGTGACGGTATGCAGAACTTGCAAAAGCTAAAGACAGAGGATATTGACAGGGCGGCGGTGCGACTCCGAGGTGTACTTCATGAAACTCCGCTTCAGCGTTCTAATACCTTCTCTGAAATGGCTGGATGCGAAGTCTATCTGAAATATGAAAACCTGCAAAAAACAGGTTCTTTCAAAATCCGCGGTGCATATAATAAAATCAGCGAATTGCTCGAACAGGAAAATGGAAACAAAAAAATAGAGTCTGTAGTTGCCTCATCAGCGGGCAATCATGCTCAGGGCGTGGCATATGCCGCACAAAGGCTCGGCATTCGCTCAGTCATCGTAATGCCAAAGATTACGCCGATAGCCAAAGTAAAAGCAACAGAAGGCTATGGCGCAGAAGTTCTGCTTCACGGTGCAGTCTATGATGATGCCTATGACAGGGCAATGGAGATTCACAAGGAGAGCGGTGCGGAATTTATCCATCCGTTTAATGACCTTGCGGTCATTGCAGGGCAAGGGACTATAGGGCATGATATTCTACAGGCACTACCGAATGTAGATGTTGTGCTGGTGCCTGCAGGTGGTGGAGGACTTCTTGCGGGGACAGCATTTTACCTCAAGAGTATCAATCCGCGAGTCAAGGTGATTGGGGTGCAAGCAGAGGGTGCATCGGCTATAAAGCAATCATTTGAGACTAAAAGTTTTGTTACATTGCCACTAGTCAACACCATTGCTGACGGAATAGCGGTTAAAGTTCCGGGAGATATAACGACGGATATCATAAATGAGTATGCTGACGATATAGTTACAGTTAGTGACTCCGAGATTTCTTCTGCAATTTTGTATTTGCTTGAGCGCAGTAAGCAGATGGTAGAACCTGCGGGAGCGGCGGCTTTGGCAGCGGCACTGAGCGGGAAGCTTGATTTGAGCGGGAAGCGTTGTGTAAGCGTGCTTTCGGGCGGCAATATCGATGTAAGCTTTGTCCATAGGATAATCGAGGTAGGGCTTATTGAGCGCAAGCGCAAGCTCAAGTTCCGAACTATCATGAAAGATGTTCCGGGTAGTCTTGAGAAGTTTGCCAAGATTATGGCAGACAGCCAAGCGAATGTCGTTATGATTCAATATGACCGCATGAGTGCGGAGCTTGATCCTCAGGAAGTTATCTTGCATGTGGCATGCGAAGTCGGTGACGAAGCGCATGGTGCAAAAGTGCTTGAAAAGCTAGAGGAAAATGATTACAAAGTAATTATGGAGTAGGGTAGGGGCGATTGTCCTCGATCGTCCGCATAAAGGTTACAAATATTCGCAAATCCACGTAGGGGCGTTGCGAGCAACGCCCTCGGTGGACGTTATAGGCAACATTTTCGGCAGATTTAACATGCGGCGTTAAATCTGCCGAAAATTTTTGAAAAAAAGTGTTGACAAGAAGTGAACATGATAGTATATTGTGTATATCCAATATATACACGCAGAACAAACAAGGGAGTGATTTTAGTTGGATATTATAATCAGCAGTAACTCAAGCAAGCCGATATACGACCAAATAACCACGCAGATAAAGGCGATGATAATGAACGGGGAACTACCGCCCGGGACTCTTCTGCCATCAATGCGGGCACTGGCAAAGTCAACTCATATAAGTGTCATTACCGTTAAGACTGCATATGAAAATCTGCAACGTGACGGTTTTATAGAAACTTCTGTCGGCCGCGGAAGCTTCGTATCGGCACAGAATAAGGATTTTGTACAGGAAGAACAACAACGTCAGGCAGAGGAATATTTACAGCAAGCTGCTGAAATTGGGCGGACATATGACATTCCTGTTGACACGCTTGTTGAAATGCTGAAAATTTTCTACCAAGGAGAAGAATGACATAATGGATGCAATTTTAGAAGTAAAGAACCTAAATAAGCAATACAAAAATTCAGATTTCCGCTTGAGCGATATATCGCTTTCAATACCAAGCGGTGCGATAATGGGCTTTGTGGGAGAAAATGGCGCAGGAAAAAGCACAACTATAGGCTGTATTCTCAACACACTCATAAAAGATAGCGGAACGGTCAAAATCTTCGGGCGTGAGATGACTGATGAGAGTACCGATATCCGTGATGACATTGGTGTGGTTTATGATACAAGCGCATTTCCGCTACATCTGACACCGAAAAAAATATCTTCTGCAATGCGGCATATCTACTCGAAATGGGATAATGAATTGTTTGGTGAGTACTTGAAAAAATTCAAACTTCCCGAGAACCGGAAAGTAAAAGAGTTTTCAAGAGGTATGACAATGAAGCTCGGAGTTGCCACAGCACTTTCACACCACCCGAGACTGTTAATCCTTGACGAAGCTACAAGCGGATTGGACCCGATTGTACGTGATGATATTTTGGACGTGTTTTTGGATTTTGTTCAAGATGAGAGAAACTCCATTTTCCTGTCATCACATATAACGAGTGACCTTGAAAAAGTAGCTGATTATATAACATTTATCCATGACGGCAAGATTATTTTCAGCGAAACGAAGGATAATCTGCGCTATAGTTACGGTGTTATGCGTTTAAAGGCGGCGCAGTTTGAGCAGATTGACAAAGAAGATATGCTTGCATTCAGAAAGCACGATTATCAGATTGATGTGCTTGTTTCTGACAAGCAAGCTACCGCCAAAAAATACCGAGATGTGGTTATTGACAGCATTACCATTGAAGAAATCATGTTGATGCTGGTGAAAGGAGAGAAATAATGGTTAAGAACAACCCGCTAAAGGGGCTTCTGATGTATTCGTTTTATTCATCGAAGGGGAATTTATCGATTGTACTGCTGATTATTCTGGCATTTGGTGCCGGTGCGCTGATAAGCGGCAATAACTTTGTTTTCGACATGTTTTTGTTTGCGACTATAGGGGGTTTTCCGTATATAATTATTATATCAATGGGGGGCAAGGACGCTTCGCTATGGGAGAAATTTCGGGTTTCTATGCCGGTGAAAAGGAAAAATTTGGTCGCTTTATTCTATCTTAGTGTGATTCTTGCCACGATTGCGGGACTGTTAATTGGCGCAGTTATACTGGGTATAATCTTTGTTGTGCACGAAGATATTATGCACAATGTCATAAAAGCGGCATTTGGTCAATTGGCATACCCTATCGGAGTGGTTTTGCTTATGACGGGGCTGGTTTTCCCTATAGGCAGCACAAAATTTGGTCAAACTAGAGGCGAGGCGTTTTTTACCGTATGTCTTCTCATCGCGGCAGGGGCTATGGTGTTCATTTCAGCGTTGGGGAATATATTGTATCTGCCGCCTGTTGTAACACCGTTATTGACGGTCGGCGTTGGGGTGGTTGCTTTAGCAATCTCATACCACATTACAAACGGGATTTATGCAAAGATGGATTTTTGATGGGCAACAGTAGCTAATATTGCGAGAAAGGAAGCAACGATGATGGAAACAGACGATAGAAAGCAAAAGTATATCAAAAGAGGTGCCGTAGTGGGCGATAATCTTGGTTGGTTAGGAATGGTGCTTCCGTTGCCTTTGTTTATATTGTTCTCTGCCATATTGGCTTTAATCGGAAGTGGAATTGGGTTTGTTGCATATTTAGTAAGCAAGCGCAATAAGACAGTTGACAGTTGATAGTTAAGGACCTTTGATGCGGCGGGTTTGGAAAACATTGTACCCCTTGCCCTCTTTAGCAAAGAGGGTGCCGTCGCAGACGGCGGGTGTTTTGAAATCCCCCGATTCTGAAAAATTATTCTTGACAATTATATTATCAACATGACAATATAAACGCAATGATAATATAGTGATATAAAATAACAAATTTAAGGAGATACATTTTTTATGCAAAAACTATTAAAGAGACTAACAGCAGTAATTTTAATCATGGTAATGGCGATTACCCCTGTTTTGGCAGGCGCACAAGAGCAACCGGAAACACTTGAAGCAACAATACAAGTGGCAACTGAGCAAGCTGCAGCTCTTATGGAAGCACTATCTATAGCAGGGCTGACTATAGCTGTGGTGGACGTGGACAGTGACTTCACATGGACTCAAGGTTTTGGTTACGCCAATGTGGCTAATCAAGTGCCTGTAACGGAATATACGTTGTTTTCCGTTGGTTCAACAGCCAAAATGTTTACGGCAGTTGCTATAATGCAACTTGTGGAAGAAGGAATACTTGATTTGGACGAGCCGATAGTAACCTACATTCCTGAATTTAGCGTACTGCCCAACCCTGTTCACGGTGGTAATTACAGAAATATTACTACGAGAATGTTGCTTACCCATGTTTCGGGCATACATGAGTTCCAAGGCGATAATTTTTTCACGCTCACAGGACAAGATAGAAACTTTATGAACAGACTTATACCTGCACTTGCAGATGTGCATATGCAAAACGAAGAATTAAACCGTGTAACGTACAACAATACAGCGTACACTGTGCTTGGTATACTTGTTGCAAGACTGACGAACAGCACAAATTATTTTGATGGCTTTGTGCGCTATACCCGTGAAAATATATTCGCTCCTGTGGGTATGGTAAACAGTAGTTTTGAAATAAATGCCGCCAACAGGGCTAATATTGCCGGTACATATTTGGACGCTGAAACAGTAAATGAGATGTTTATGTACACAAGTGCGACGCCTACAGGTGGTATGGTGTCCAATGCCCGCGATATGGCATTGTTTATGCACACTATGCTCGGCGGCGGCGGTGATATTCTTTCGCAAGACACCATTGATGCTATGCTTGAGCCTCAAGATTTCGGGATTTTATTTCCTAACGATATTCCCAATATGCCAATGGGACTTGGAATTATGTATGTAGCTCAAGCTGACGGTGTTGTTACAACGGGGCATGGGGGCACAATCCATCACCACACTGAATTTTTGCTCGACTTCGATAATGGTATTGGAGTATTTGTCTCGGGCAACAGTGCGACGGCAGGGGCAGTAGCTACACCGCTTGC
>Ga0123355_10015302_pt1 | contig 12045 bp, 8 predicted proteins | sample TergutEmb28metaG_3_FD_89872 | JGI IMG/M metagenome (GOLD analysis project Ga0123355, IMG submission 89872) | Embiratermes neotenicus P1 segment gut microbial communities from Petit-Saut dam, French Guiana - Emb289 P1 | ecosystem: Host-associated > Arthropoda: Insects > Digestive system > Gut ... | reverse complement strand
TCGCATAGTTTATTTCCAGTCCCCATCTCTTATATTGCTCGTGTAGTTTACGTATCATGTAGTTTGAGTCCTGCTCATCCATTGCCAGCACTACCTGGTCGTCCGCAAATAATAGTGTATAAAAGAATTTGTCATTTATGGGGATACCCATAAATGTTGATTCATCACTTAAATTCACCTAATTTTCTTTGTTGTTTTAAGTGTTCATTGTTTGTTTTGTGCTACGTTTCTTTTGATTTTTTGTTTTGTACGTGTATTGTATGTGTATTCGTGCTGGCTTTGTAATTGGTCATTGAGCTGTTGGGTCAGCGCGTAAATAAACAGAAGCTGAAGCGACTTGAATTATTATTCATTTGCGTGTGTGTAATAAATCAAATAGGAACTTCCCTCGTACAACGAGATTAATACAAGGACATGGTTTCAGCATTCGTAATTAACAACTTTGTTTCCGGCGAATCCTTTTCTATACTGTAGTTTTTAACACCCTCGGAACCACACGGGTGTATTTAGTAACATGCCTGTGAACACAACACTACACATTTCACATAAAGGTGCATAAAAGTAAGGTGTTTATTTCGGAAGCTAATAACTTTCCTTTAGTAATTTGTCCCGTTAATTTGCTTAACATACGCGAAATCGTAAAACCGATGACGTATGGAGAAATATTGCAGATTGAGTAACATTTCGTTTGTGAAAGGAAAGAAACTGTGTCGACGTAACAGAAAATTAGAATTGACGTTTTATTTGGCGGAGAGGTTCACAGACAAATATATATCTGGTGTGTGAAATGAAGAAAATTCTATAATAAAGAGATGTAATTTTGTCAGTTTACAGGTTAATTAAATAACACGTACAAAACACAGGGATTAGAAAACAAGAGGGATTAGGACAGGATTCGAGAGAGTAAGATTATCCTGTGGTTGGGGATGGAGTATGCCAAACAGCCTGTATTATTACATTGTTCAGAAACGCAAAATTGGAGGGTATACATTGTGTCTAATAAGTGGTTGAGTGGAACTGAGAATGTGTCCTGTAAGAGAGGAAAAACTGTAAAATTGTAACGGAGATCGAAGATGTGAAGATGTGGGACTTCAGGTTTTCACAGCCGTGTATGATTGAGTCATCTGGGATGTGACGCTTTGTCTTGTTTGGGCGCGTAGCTACCGACACGTCGAAGTATCATCGTGCCGTATCTTCAGGGTCAAGCACTCCAAGTAGCCCCCTTAATCCTGCAGATGAAGGCACTGCGATTCTTCGAAAGGGCGGGAACCGCTCGCCAAGTAACAAAACGCTATTTCCAAGAAGCTACGATTCTGAGGTACAATATGTTGGAACAAACTGGTTTAAACATAAACGAAAATGGGAAAATAATATCACTAGGATGCGGTCCTTATTGCAAGCTCCGGGGAACAGAATGAGAAATAAAAAAAGTCAGTGAAGAGAGTAGGTAAGGTTGTCTTGGTAGAGTAATGGTAGTTGTGTATTAGTGTGAGTAGCAAAATCAGAGAATAGACCAACGTAAATAGTTATATAATTAAGGAATCTGTGCTTCATAGGAATCTGGTGTTAATGGGCACGAGGTCTTGTAAAGAATGAAGGATAATTCAGTAAATAAATAAATAAATAATAGATACATACATATTAACACGAATTTTAAGCTCATGGTCCCGTGCATCGTAATTCAATGCGAATAAAAATCGAACAGATGCAACAGTATGCAGATATTTATTCACTGCAAAACTACTAGTTTTACAGTGAATAAATATCTGCATACTGTTGCATCTGTTGGATTTTTATTCACATAATAACACGAATTACTTCTCGTCAGAGGTGTGGTTAGGATGCGTATCGTTTATGGCGTGCTTGTACTCTAAATCATCCTACTTTATCTGTTACACGTGATGTATTTGCAGCATTAAGGTTGAGGGTGTATGTTACGTAACGCCATTTTTCTTGGCTCCTAGCGTTAATAATACAGTATTCAATATGCATGCGCAAAAGACTGAGCCATGTGCCAGTTGAAAAAAACTTGGGGGACTTCCAAGAATAAAGGAGCTAGACGTGGAATAATATACAATTGCTGTTCAGCGTATCATGTGTACAAGGAACTTACCGATTGACAGATGTGAGATACATAAGTGAATGGGTAGTATGTAGCTAAACTGAAAATTTCGGTCTTACAGAGGAAATGTAAATGTGGAAATTTTACAGCATAAATGGTTACATTGATTGTAAGGGTAAAAACCTCTAGTCTTTACTCTATGTGGCGTGTTTCAGACACGCAAATGTTTGCCCTTGCTAAGCCCGTTACCTGCGTTGTAATCGCGGAGAGGATTCGCCTGATCTGATATGTGTCAAATATTAATACGAGCATTTAGTTTTTAAAATTTATTCTTTCAGTCTGAATGCAAAGGTATTTAACTTTCTCAGCAGTGTGGTAACGAAACCAGTAAATGCACGTAAACGTATAAGAGTTACCATATCTAATCAGCGTGATGCTTGGTCGTGGATTATTTAAAAATTTCTCCAAAGTATCCGCCAAAGTATTCGTAACTTGCTTCAAATTAAACCTGCACTCGAACCCAGATCATTAGGCATGTTTGGTTAACAGCATCAGCTTTACACGCACTAAGTGTATTCTTCAATTCTCCAACATGTTTCGGCACACCACACCTGTCATCATCAGGGAGAGTGCCTAGTGGTTATCATAACGCTTTAAAATGATCTGTATGATAAGTGAATACATTCACAGTGATACAACGGATGATTTGAAAGCGGATTGATAACAACCACGAAGATTCCCTGATGATGCAGTTGTGGTGTGCTGAAACATGTTGGAGAATTGATGAAGTATGAAGAACACATTTAGTGTATGTAAAGTTGGTTCTACAAAGTAATCATCATAAGATGCAACGTACGTAAAATATTAAAAACCTGTTGGCTTGTGTTTTGTAACATATTCATTATCTTTATATGGGCCCTGCTCGTGAGTATAGTTCCGTGCACGTCGTGCTTCAGAGCAAATTAGATCGCGAGATATCAGGAGGCTGACAGTGCAGCGTACCAGCACTCTTCCAGATCGTCCTCGCCTACGCACGAACGTCCATCTACGCTCTTGTAATAGGCCTTATTGATAATGGGCGTACATTTCCTAAGATATCACAAAATTAAGATTATAATATTTGTTGCTGGTGGAGATTTGTTAATTTACCTACCAGTAGAAACCATTTTTCAGCGACCCGTTTCATCTTGGCAGATTTAATATAGGCTTTTAGGCCTACAAAGAAGAGCCTTTACAAACACGTTCAAAGTAATCTCTGTTGGATATATCATGAAATATACTATACAGTTCCGTTGGGCACCTGTAATATTTCACAAAACTTAAACGTCAGCTTTCCTGACACAATTTTTGCGAAGTACATGTACCATCCTTCGCAGTTAGGTTTTTTCGTAGCTCAGTTAGGTTTTTTCATAGCTTTAGCGACGAGGGCTAGTATGTAGATATCAGCAATTGCGTTACGGGTTGTTATTTAATGCATTTGAACTACTTTTGTCAACTTATTTCTTAATTCGGGAACATAATATTCATCAAATTCTTATATACTACATTTACATTTGTAGCTCCATTTTAGTATATGCTCAAAAATGTGGGGCACAGCCCTAATCATCAAAATTCCATTCACGAAAAATGAAGATCAGACTGAAGTCAGGGAATGCTTGCTATTATTCGGTGCAGAATCGTTTGTCTTCCAGTTTGATATCCAAAAATATAAAGAATAAAATATACAGAATTACAATTTTGCCTGGTGTTTTGGATTTATATGAAACTTAGTCTCTCACATTGAGAGAGGGAGGAACATAGGCTGAAGATGTTCGAGAATAGGGTGTTGAGGAGAATATTTGGGCCTAAGAAGGACGAGGTAACAGGAGAGAGGAGAAAACTACATAATGAGGAGCTTAATGATCCGTAATCCTCACCCAATATTATTCGGGCGATTAAATCGAAAAGAATGAAATGAATGGGCTTGTAGCACATATGGGAGAGAGGAGAGGCGTATACAGGGTTTTGATGGGGAAACCTGAGGGAAATAGACCACTTGGAAGACACAGGCATAGATGGGAGGATAATATTAAGATGAATGTTTAGGAGGTGGGATGTGGGGGCATGGACTGGATCGAGCTGGTTAAGGACAGGGACATGTGGCGGGCATGTGTGATTGCGGTAATGAACCTTCGGGTTCCATAAAATGAGGGGAATTTCTTGACTAGCTGAGAATCGGTTAGCTTCTCAAGAAGGATTCTGCTCCATGGAATGAGTGAATGAGTGAGTGAGTGCAAAGCACCGATCCCATTGACCACGCGATCTAAGGCGTGGATCTGCAGCCTCTAGCTTGCTGGGATTGCGGGTTTGAATCTCGCCGGGGCTTGATATCTGTCTCGTGTGAGTTTTGTGTCTTGTCAGGTGGAGGTCTCTGCGACGGACCGATCGCTTGTTAAGAGGATTCCTAACGAGTTTGGTGTTTCTTAGTGTGATCTCTAAACCTCAACAATAAGGGGGCATAGGCCTACTAGGGCTGTTGAGCCATGAAAACAAAACTGTAAAGCAATTACTTGTCATGAAATCAAGTTCTTCCCGGAAGTAGTTTAAATAATGCAAAATCTGAAGCAGTCATAGTGGTGTTGTTGAAGAATCAAGTCTGCTGTGTGTGGTACTCTATCTTTGGGAGGTATACCCAAACCACACGCATAGCTTCCCCGTCTGGCTGTCCGATCCGTAAAAGAAACATTTCATCTCCTTGGTCAAAGAGCTAATTTTGTATAATGTGGTAAAGTGGTGGCAGACCAACACGATGTTTGCATGGGTATTTAAAAATGGGAAACCGAAATATTTATTCTGCATATCACGTGATAAATTTAGGATATCCAATTCTTGCTATGGATGACTAATTTAGACTTGCATCAGCCATAGTGTGGTTGCATTATTGACGCCGGTCACATAGAATTTCGTTTGTTTTTATGCTGGTACATGTTCGACCTTCACCGACATCTGTTTGCGATCGTCGATAACTATCGAAACACTATAATTGTGACAGTAGATTTTGTAAACACTGTTACCACCAATCAGTACGGCCGATGGCGGTCTGTTGTTAACTCATTCAGGACATATAACAAATGAAATCGCGAATGATGTACTCCTTGACATAATACACGGAGTTAACCAAGCAGTTATTTTCTTTCAAAATGTCATGCTACTTCGCGTTGCAAGCGTGAATTTATTTTTTTACGCCCACACGAAAAGTATGACCTTCGCTGGGACGATTTTCGTGAAATTCACGTGTCCTTAACAGCATTATGTTCAGTCACTTATACCTAATTTCACCCAAATCGGAAAATAAATGTTGAAAACACAGATAGAAATTTATTTAATCTCCTAAGCTAAGTATGACTGTTAGTGGACTTGCTATTAATAAACACACGTCCGCACCACAACTTTTTAAAGAATTCGTACGAGTGTACCAAATATCATGAAGTTTAGAAGCGTACACTAGATCAGAGACCGACGGACCGAAGGATGCGGTCTCCACATAAAGCGTTATATATTTAGTTCGTAAAGAGCTCCTCTCTACTCGCCTACCAGCATGTGTGGGCGGTATTCGGAGGTGATTTTAGCCGCATGTTAATGTTTAAACAAGTAAAAGGTAAAGCAATCCCGTTACAGGCCCGGAGAGTTACAGGAATTTAAGGTTCCCGGATTTCGTGACAAAGGCACAGGGTGGTGGTAGGTTGTCAGCCTTACGCACCGGCCACATTTACTCCAAGGAAATGCTCCTGGTACTCATTTCTGTTAGAGACTGAGTCGTCCCCAGGGCCATAGTGCGATCGGAAGGATTTTATGTCAATGAAAAATCCACTGACACCAGCTGAGATCGAAACAGCGGCCTTCTGATTTGTAGCACAGCACCTTAACCACTGTGCTACCGCGGTCCCGTTTAAATAAGTAAAACTGTCAAGTGTGAGGCTTTGTACAGCGGTGCTGGTGAAGGTTCCAGTATTCTGGGTTGTGACGCCGTGTACAGTTACTGTCCTTTCAGGGGAGCCTGATGCTTCCATACATCACAGTAATTTTTGTGAGGTTGTCGTCTTTTGGAGGGATACTACACCGCATCACTGAATGACGGTGCACGACATATCAGGACAGTGTGGTGGTCCCATCTGCAGGGGTCAATTATCCATTGAATAATTCGTTGGATATTGGGCATATTACCCTTCGAGATGGGACCACCGCGCTGTCCCCAAACGTGAGGCACCGATTACCCAGTGTCTCAGCGTAATATCTCAGATGAACGGAAAGTTCAGTGGCACCGCCGCGAAAGCCTAAAAACTCGCATGATATTATGAGTATTATCTACCAGACTGCACGGCCTTGCATCCTTATAATTACCAATTAGAATTACTGCGGGAAGATACAAGTAACGTAAAATGAACTTGAAAATTCATTAGCAGTCGTCTTGTAATAAGTGAATGTCAAGGCCAATTCCTAATGCATAATTACAGAGAAAACGTTTTGAAAATATATAGGTTTTCACTCGAAACTCGGTGACACGTTCATACTGCTGCCGAGTTCATAGTGTCGAATATTCTGCTGCCTGCTACTGTGTCAGGGCTCGTGCTCTGAAAGTTTGACTTACTGTGTGTAGTGACATCTGCATCTCTTGATAATTTATTACTTTAATTAATGCAACCTGTCTTTGCCTATCATCGTTATATTTTGAAATATGGCTGTACGCAACGAAGGCAGGGATGTACTGAATAAATTTGATTGAGGAGCGTTGAAAGCTGCTAGTTGTAAGTTTACCTTGAGGCATAGTGAACTTTTCCCATCTCTTACCTCAGCACTTAGATGTATGAAAACATGCAGGTGGATGAGGATCCAATTATTGTATTTTGATGCTACAATTGCATTAAGTTATGCAAGTGAAAACAAAACAGTGTGGAATTAAAAAGAAGGTGCTGTATCTGTCTGCACATTCATACTGACAAGCAGTTTCACCTTGGGGTAGGGCTGTTGAAACTTCTATTAATATTGCGTCATTGAGCTCCTAGTTCAGAAATGGTTTGAACTGATTTTGTAAATCTTTGTTGGAGCTGTGTGAGTTATAACAAGCCACATACTGAACGTATTGCTGCTGTTGGAGCTACAGTCCAGTTTCTTATTGCAGAACGAGTACTCTCAATCATGCTGTAATTAGAATGGCTAAACGGAATTGATGTGAATTTGCGAGGAAGTCTTTTCTCTTTCAAGTTATATATCTTTAACAATTCTTCAACACGTTCTGTAAGTTCTTGCATTGAAGAAAGATTTGTAAAAATCAAATCGTTACAGGAAAACTTCTTAAGTGCCAATATTACCCGTTGAAACTTAACTGACTTTATACTAGTTGCATATAAAACGCAGATTCTTATAAATAATGTGGGTTTCCAGTTAACAACAAAGGTTGTGTATCGCATATAGGCAGGATTTGTGAAAAGAGGTAATATTTGTCATGTGCAGGATAAAGATAAATGCACGGCAGGTATAAAAATGTTATTCTCTCATTTTCTACTGCAGCTTGCTCTAAAACAGCTGATGATGCAAATTACTCCTATAGTCCTACATCGTAACGCCCTCACACACTCGTAATGACCCTTGTCTATCCGCCTGTGAACGTGAGTGTTTGGGACCGGTTTAGCCTGTCCATTACTCTGTCATGATTTGACTACTTCTCGCTTCTGGGTGGTACACCCGTACTAACCGCTATGCTGTACCAGTGCACGTCTTTCTTTTCGTGAAGTGGGAGGTATTGATAATTGGGTGTTCAAGTGCTGATTCCTGCATTTTATCTTCGAATTATATTACTTTCTATCACTCGAAGATGATAATTTACCTGTTGTTTTTGTAGAATCTTATACTCTACATTTAAAGTCATGTGCAATATTTGTTTATTAATCAGTTTGACCGTGACATATCACTTCAGTTTCGAAATACCAGTGGGTCGAGCCCTGCAATTTATTACGATTACGTCATTCTATGTTTGAATGTATGAAGAACTGATAAGCGAAATTTTTAAAATAGAAGTTCGCCTTTTTTTTATTTTATGAGCCACCTACGTAAAGTCGTGGGGATATAGTATCCGTCAGCTGCCACGTTCGCTATGATACCCTTGCGTGTTTCGATAAAATGTGATAAATGTTGGTTCGTACTAAATTCGTTTTGTTATAGACAACATAAAGGCTCTCCAGTACGTGGAGATTAAACTGAATTTATAAATTTTATTAAAAAATAATTTTTACAGAAAACTGGTAACTAAGAAACTGTACAGACCTCTTTCACTCACAACTTTTATGTGAAAGTTTTTTTTTCACTGACACGAATATCTGAAATATTACAAAGAAAAATAATTCCTGTCTTACTCAGTATGGCAGTAGACATGTATCTTCAGCTAAAGACATCAAGCCTGGCTGCAGATTTGCAAAGACCGCATTTGGGAAGAACAAACGTTACAAAAGTGCCCTCACTCTGTATTTACACAGTGATGTGTTTTATTTATCACGAGAGTCATACACAATGTACCTAGAAAGTACCATACATATGTGTTGAAGAATTTTCAGTTGTTATGACCATTCTGCCGTAAAATGTGTTTTGAATTAAATGGTTGCCGAGGAATTAAATAGTAGTGGAAAAACTAGGTAACTTTTTGCACTATAGCCCGGTATAGTTGCCTAGAAGTTTTGTGGAAACAAATGATTACAAGAAGTCATCTGAATAATTGGATTATGTAGCTGTAACACAAATAGGAACCTTTACTGCAATATACCATTTTAATATTTTAACTGTGTGCCTTACGTTACTTTAAGCCATGGCGTGAGATTATATGATGTCTTAACATCTGTAAGAACGTCACCAAAACATTTCTTGTAGGGACATATCTCTTTAAAACACCTGGAAAGAATTTAATAATTTTCGTGAAACAGGATAGACGGCGGAAGCATGAAATCTCACGTGATGCAAATGTCTTGCCACTGGAAGCTACTCCAGCGAGCTGCTTGGCTATTCCTTATCTGATGGCGATGTTCAAGCGGTACGTGTTGTGTCATATTTATTGCATCTGCTCATTATTATTATAAATGTCTCAAGTTTACTGATGTTGTGCATGACCCCCTGTTGGATGAGGCTGGTTGAGTACTTATTTACTGGACTGGCAGGAGAGATAAATTAACTTGGATTTGAAACCTATGAATCACACATAAGAACTACACAATTAAATACTTTGCTGTCAGATGTTTTCTTAGCGACCATTTTGCATGCTGTTTTATGTGAAATCAAGAAGTATGACATGGGTGAGGCGTATGGCACGTATGGGGCACCATGAGCGAAAGAAAACACTTGGAAGATCGAAGCATAGACGGGAAAATAATATTAAAACGGGTTTAAATAAGTAGGATGGGGCATTAATTGGGTTGATCTGTCACAGTAAAGGGACAAGTGGCGGACGCTAGTGCATTTGGCAATGGCTCTTCGGGTTCCATAAAATGCGGGGAATTTCTAGATTAGGTAAGAACCGTTCAGCTTCTCAAAAAGGACTGTACTTCATGGAAATAGTTGGATGTTTCCATAGTGAACGTAAGATTTTTCCTGTTAAAGCAAAATCAGCTAATGACAAAACAGCAATGATCAGCCAGCATTTTCGCTTCCGACAGCTTTCTGTTTAGCACGAGAAATTAAGTTGGGGCTACAAAAATATTTGCATTATATTACTTCGTGTAGGCTACTTATTACGATCCAAATCACAAATCAGAAATGAAGGCGGCATACTTGCAGACAATTTCGGTTTTGAATTTTTTTCTTTTCTTAAAATATTTATACGAAATTTAAAAGTTGTCATTGAATTTTCGTTTCTTCTTTTGTACACATCACGGCGAGTGCCTCCAATGAATAACGCTTTATTGAAACTGTGGTTTTCCATAATTTCGGTGTAGAAATAAAAAAATCAGCGTAAAGAGCAACAAATAGGAAGAAGCATCGAGTGTCACTTTTACACTCCCAGCTAACTTGCAACAGCCCTGTTCGCTGTTAGAGTATTGTAATTGAATTTGTAGTTAGAAAAGCAAAATATGAATTGAAAGACCGTCTAAATTCTGGATAGTACGGTTTGGGGACCATTATGTTTAAAAATTGCTGTAAATATTGTCAGGCTGCTGATGCCTCGAGGCCCTTTGTACGAGACCAGGAAACAAAATGTTAACTGTTACGTCACGACATACAATCGCGTTCCAGCCACTAGCCTTAGAAGATTGCTTGAAGAAGAGTATGCTAATGTATGTGTTAAACGGGATGTGAGGCCAGCGTTACATGGCATCACGCTCTGCGTCTGCCACGCACAGTATCAGGAGAGAGAGAGAGAGAGAAGTTATTAACCTCAAGGCGGATAGAAACGATGGGTTCAAAGCCTATATGTGACTCACCAGTTGCAATATATTTTTTGAGCCACATTCGCGTGTGAAATAAATTTGCCACGTTTCTCGTTACGTTAAGCCATGAGTAGGAAGATAAATGTTTCTTCGTGTCACATACAATAAGTCTGAAATGGAATATGTAGATTTTAATCCAACGTTATTGCTGAATAGGGCCGGATTTCTTGCCTGCGTTGGTTGTTTGTAACGCTATTTTATGAAGTAAATTTAGTGTGTTGTTGAAAGAGTAATTATGCCTCCGGTAAAGAAGTTCATTGTACTGAAATGTAATTAAATGAAAAAAAGTCCTCTTTATATACGCGTTCTTGTTATTTACACTTATTATAGTAAATCAATAAATGCACACTGATAAAATATGCGCCATTGTTTAACTTCGTGTTTCGGTCGTTTTGCGGCCATTATCAGGGTGCTCTACAAGAATACCGATAAAACACAATTGTCCAAATAACTGTAAATATTACTGAATGCGCGGATATGGAATGTGTACACGTAGTTTTGATATCATTTGAGTCGCTTTATTTGATACGAATTCCATGAAACCGTTCACACACAGCAGCAGAAGATCAAGCAATATCAGGACAAAAATGAAGTTGATTATTAGGGTGCAGTTTTAGGATTTTCATTTTTCACTGCCCAAAAATTTTTGTCTTGAAAGCGAGGAACTCCGTGGAGAGAGCTGATCCCGTCCATATCAGTTTGCCTTTTAATGACCTCTTCTTTAATTGGCGCAATGTTCTCTGGCCGGTTGAAATAACAGCTAACAGTTACATTTGGTTGTGTTGTAACACTGAACTGTGTCGTGTAAAGAATAAAAAAAAATCTTTTTGTGATCAGTTTTATACAGGCAGTTAAAGAGCCGAGCAGAACGCAGTGAATGCACGCCATGTTATTTCATGATTTATATTCTGAAATTATTTTGATTTTAGTTCAGCCCTTATTGTATTATGGTACTGAAAATGTTATGCGTGCAGTAAGTTATGAAACACTATGTTAACTTATGATGTTTGTGTGACTTTGAATAGATAGCTGCCTGTAGATTTTGGTGTTCTTGCATGCTGCAGCGAGCTGTATCGGATGGCATGGAGAGTCTGGTATGTAATAGATATGGAATACACTCGTTACTGTCAGAATTCTTATAGTGTAACTTGATTGCCTTAGTGTTTGTACAAAAAAGGAAAGCAGTAACTTCAAATTTTAAGTTAATATATTTTAATGCCGATGAATAAATAGGAATGTTAATTGGTTAAATGTTAGAAACTTGGGCAGGTGCCTTGCCATGGGCGGTCCGTTATAGAATGTTGTGTGGGTAGGTATTTACTGTCCTGCGGAAAGATGGAGTGAAAAAAAGTAACACAAAATCTGAAAATAATTCTGTTAAACTAGTTTATGCAGCACATCTTGCGACCAGTCATTAAATTACAGTAAAATTAAGTAGAAGTTCAGTGAAAAGTTTTGGCAAAAAAAAAAAAAAAAAAAAAAAAAAAAAACACCAACGAGACCTCATGACCATCAACAAGATGTTTTTATTTTTGT
>Ga0123355_10015301_pt1 | contig 12046 bp, 3 predicted proteins | sample TergutEmb28metaG_3_FD_89872 | JGI IMG/M metagenome (GOLD analysis project Ga0123355, IMG submission 89872) | Embiratermes neotenicus P1 segment gut microbial communities from Petit-Saut dam, French Guiana - Emb289 P1 | ecosystem: Host-associated > Arthropoda: Insects > Digestive system > Gut ... | reverse complement strand
TATCAATCAAAACTATTCTTTATTAATCTTGTTCTTAAGCTTTCGCCATGTTCTAAATGTAAATTATTCCTTTTTGGGTAATTCCCCGGCGTCTGAGTTCTAATTGCCGACGTTTCGGAACTCAGACGCCGGGGAATTACCCAAAAAGGAATAATTTATATTCATTATTACTTATCTTCAACATGTTTCAGCCTATATCGACATTTACAGGGAGACTACTTTGAATGTTACACAGAGGTACGCAAGTTTTTATGTTAGTACCGAGCACCTTAGAAGTGTGACTTTCTATACTGTAATATGACGTGCACTTTTACTCGTAGGTCTAGAAGCTTAGCTGAACCCTCACAGAATACTTTATATGAATCGAGTGCTTTAGGATAAAGTATTGTGTATTGTATTATGTTATATAACTGGACTCATTATATTTTATCTGTATATAAACCATCGCGTAAAGCGTTCTCTTAATTATTGTCTGGCGCACCGCATAGTGCACAAAGTACCCATTCGTATCTACATTAGCAAATGTTTGATTTAAAGTACTGTGAAGACAAGTTGTGTACTTTTGGTTACATTATCAGTCATTTTTATGTTACACGTTAAAAATTCATTATCACAACTATGCAATAGAATTCTAAATAAATGCACCTTAATAAGCATAAAATTCGCAAGTAGCGAGAAGAAATACGCGCGGGAAAAATTATGAAATGACACAAAACTCTCGAGTGCAATAAGAAATGCTGTTTTCGTGTAAGGGAATGTAAACGTGACAATGAATCGAAATTGTTGAATTCATGTAGTCAAACTTAATGCATAGTGCTCTGATTAAGGCTTTTTTTGGGGGGGGAGCGGTGGAGGACTTAGCGGAGCTGGCGGACGGGCCTTACTGGGTGTGGTTACGTGGCGAGGGGTGGGTGCTTGTTTGCTTGAAAAATCAGTGTGAAAAGGTCAGCAGTACTTAAGGGAACGGAAAGAAGGACTAAGCCGAATATGACGATGCATTAGTGACTCGCTCCTAGCCTACCTTGAAATTCCACCGGCCAAAAACTGTGCACGGCACTATAAATTTATGCAGACTTCGTGCATCAGAAAGATGATCACCATAAAAATAGAATAATGCAACACCAATAATAATCCGTGTTGTCTTTTACATTACTTTAGAATTCCAAACATTTTTGCAGAACTAATACGCTAATAGGTAAGTTGCCACGGTCTGAAGGTCTAGCGATAGATACCAAAATTTTCACGCTGCCACTATCGACAAAGTTATTGTAGTTATTTTCTGTAGCACTCTTAGAATGTTCGTTGTGGGAGGCAAAGAACTTTCATGTTTTGAATGGTTTCAGAAATACATGAATCTTGACGAACGTACAGAAAGCATTATTTGATTTGCCTGGTTGTAGTATTTTATTAAAGATTTGTGGCATTCACGAAGAAGTAGAATTTTGGACTTATATGAAGTGGATTTTATTGTGAACCAATGTGGCTGAAAATCAGAATTGGTAAACAAATTTAAATACGCCTCATATATCGAACTAAAAAAGCATCTGATCAAATATAAGGGCGCTAATACGCCGCCACTGACACACGGATACATGATTCACCCCAAAAAGAGTTTCCATTTTTTCACATTTTGAAGAAGATCTAAAATGTTTGATCTTTTATAACACTTTATACGAAATGGAATATGAAAGCAGTGACTTTCTTAGAGCAGGCTACATTTTGGCATAGGCTACATGCGTTGAAGTACGAAGCAGTTTAACTCTTTTATATAAGTTGGTAGCTCTTCCCCGCAACAATTCAGATGCCTGTAACTACTGTGACAGCACTTATTTTAAATGTCTCCACCTCTAATGGATTTGTAACGGTTTTCAGCACCTTGCCTCTTCAGCAGCCTCTCGCAGTACATTCCACATAACACGACACACAACGTGCTGAAGAACGGCTTGTGTTGGTCGGTTGCCTGCACGACTGTGCACTCTGCCATGTACCTTATGTCCCACTCACTGCACCCACCGCCAAAAACCACTCGAGGCTGCAAAAACGTGGAATCTGACAAAAACCTGCAGCTGTTTCGGACGCACTTACTCTCTCCGTCCTTTCCTAGAGATTATGGCATCACTTAGAAAACTGATGTGTTGTCGCCAAATGCCGGTGAATTTATTCTAGACTACAGGAACTAATAGTCCGGTAAGCGGTAATATTCCAAAAGGATTGTGAAACAAAAGATGACAATGACCAGCGAAGAAAACACTGCAGAAGAAATAACAGTTTATACTTTATCACGTACACATATACGCACATACACGTGCATCGCTTTCCCGTATCTTTGATGGCGGTAACCTAATACAGAATATCCGTCAAGATACAAATTTTACGCCGTTCTGTAGAAAAGCCACGGTGGTTGGCGTGATGTAACAAAATATCACGATAGATTAAGATTTTCTAGGGAGTATCTAAGGTGTATATGAACATTTCGGACGTACCAGATGCATCTACTTTCAGGGTGCAACAGTGGATGTGGAAGTAGTATGTACCTGAGAAACAATGGCATTTACCGGAATAAACGGCGTCACATCCCACTAGGCCGCATTCGTATTAGGTTTTACTATGCGTAATATTATGTCTGTGGAGTAACAAACTTCTTACAATATACCTGGAATTGTAAATTCAAAGAAAATATAACATACACTACAATAAGAAACGTACTTCGTAGGTATCTGCGTTCGAAATATGAAAGAAACATAAAAAAGAAGTAGAAGAGTAAAGATTAGGTACATAATCAAGGCAAATGCTTTGTGTGAAGTACGGCCACATATTTTGGTAGTCAGACATGACCGTCTCGGAAAAACCTGCTTCCTCCCTTTTCAGGGTACAAGTTAAATGAATTATCCACCAGACGAGCGTAACCTTAAGAATCACCATCTGAAGGATCTCAGATCTATGCCAGATTTTGGGCTTTTGCGTCGGTGTAGCTGACTTCAACCTCAAATCTGAGGAAGAAATGACTTTTTTTAACCACATTTCCTTCCTTTTATTCAGCACTTTCTTTTTCCCCTCCTCTACACTTTTCTCTATTTTTATCTCTTTTTCTCTGTACTTCATTACCTCTCTCCATGCTTGTTACATTTGTAAACAAGACAAATATCAGCAGTCAGAACAAACGGCCTCACATCACCAACCACTCAGCTTCCTGCTTACGAACAATCTTGACAGATTCCATCGCCATTCCGCAATCACATTCTTTGCGACCTAAATCGCGGCGTGCTTAGGACTGTAGGCTTTTTGTGTCTGAGTTATATAGGATGTACGTGCCCCTGACAAGAACCTCCCGACCTGCTATCCCCTCCTTAATGATAACGACCGTCTTAAGACTCATTATAACCAAGTTTGCCACTTGACTCCACCATGTTGTGCAGACAGCAAAACACGAACCACTTTGCGCGTCTAATAAAGAAGAACACCCGAAACTGAAGAGGCATCTACTCCAGGAAGCTGAAGTTTGGCGCATCTGACTCAACAGGGAATACAAGAGTGTACACTTTATCTTCAACAGGAAAGCTGCGAAAACAGAAACCTTCATTTAAAACAATTCAAGAAGGATATCTGTTTATTCAGTCACTTCGTACCACAGATTCCTTGTGTAATTTCCATGTTACCCATACAGCATCTCGCTTACAAACAAATGGTTGTATAATCTTAGAATACACACGCACGCACATATACACAGAGAGATGTTACAGAAGCCCCATGCCTGTACAGTAGCAATTAGCACGTGACGTGCTTCTACGTGATATAAAATAAGCACAAGACTTTAATGAAAGTGTACGTGCTTCTCTATCCGCGTATTGTTTCAGAAATTAAACCTGCTTGACTTTCAAAAGTATCAATATAAGCAGTAAGGTTGGTGGTGTTCTCAATAAATAAAAGAGGATTGGATATTTATGTCTTTATCTTGAAGTATATATTTATATTGTGGTTAAACCGCAATAACGGCTGTCTTGGAGAGTAGGTGGGTGTCTTTTATGGAGTTTCAAAAACTTCCAAAACTTCTGTCATAAAAAAAATTCTCGACGTCTGTATAAAATTTAAGAAACAATCAAGTCCAAAAATAATTTGTTTTAAACAGTTTGTTCCTAGTTTTAATAATGCAGATGTATGAAGAGAAAAACAGAAGAATATTAGCTATTGAAAATAAGAGATCCAAGAAGATTTTTAACATATTTACGCAATATAACTAAAAATTATATATTCATTTCTGTGTTAAGTACGATACATTACACTTGGCTTTTGCGATTACCGCCATTATCTATCAATTAAACAATTTTACACTTTCCAACCAATCACAAATTTATTTGGAAAATAACGACAGATTAGAGTTTCTCAGTCAAAGCTATTATGATTTTGGTTAGTTAGAAGACACAGACTTATGCCAGAAATATTCAAATAATGGTCCGTCAGATTATTCCCAACGGCCCGTGAAAGATAATAAAATAAAGAACCGTCAATCTTTATTCTGTTCTATTTGTTTGAAGAAATATCTAATACCCTTATAGGCAAATATCACAAACTACGTTCACAATACAATATTAGGTCTACGCTGTAATAGAAACTAAATAAAACAAAGAATTTTACTCAGAAAGATACTAAACCTAACTTATTGTAGCCTCATATTTATGTTTCTGACCCTGAAGTAACTTCTCAGCCACTAAACAGAATTTTATGAAACTTACTAAACATATCACTAAATCCAGATATTTTACTGGTGATATTGGTGCTTGTTATTCCTACGAAAACATTTTGACATTTTCAAGAGAAACGTAGAAAATGTCCATCTCTAGCTACGATTTCGAAGGAAAACTCTTCCACTGATCCACTCTACGAATGGTCCTACAGGGGTACAATAAATTCACATTTTCAATGAATACGCATGCGGTTAATTTAAGGAGCTTTTGAAACACAGACTGATACAACATGCTATGCTAGTACTAAGAGATAAAGTTGTATCGGCAACAGTGGATGCTGTAATACTGACCACAGCGCAGGTAGGACCCACCTACTTCGTAAGGACAGGCGCTTTTCCGCAATCACTACCACCTGGCGTTCATATAGATAATTAAAGACAGAGTTCCTGCTGGTGAGAGAATAACGACAGGAATTCATCATCCAGGCTGTTGCGGCTACCCTAGATGCAGATTATGAGAAAGAAAGACAACAGTGCGACACACAGACGAGAACACATAATGAGCCTGCCTTGTTGAAGCCAGCAGTTCAAGGCAAAATATCCATATCACGGACAAATAAATACTCTTACTGTTGCTGTATTGAAAGATTCAATTCAACAATACGGTCACGTTTTTATATACAATACTGGTAGCATTATGCGGTAGACGTTCAAGCAGATTGTAACAAAATATCTCACAGAAAGTGGCGCAGTAAATATTTTACAGAACTGCTGAGCAAGTATGCATTTTAGGTGCAGTGGAATAGAAATTTGGGGTTTCTCTTTCATCATTGCTACAATACAGTATAACTACAAACTGAAGAGTGGAGGTACACTTCCACGCTTTCTTAGCCTCAAACTAGGTAAATGTAAATGTAAATGCAAATGGTCAACTCTGACTCACTGCCTTTTAACTTCGGGGTAAGCATCACTGTTACTAATTGGATACAAGAATGAATCGGCCTCAGAGACGGGGTGGATGCTTCAAAGACAAAAATTTCTTGCCCCTCCGCGGTATCGAAACCCGATTCCTCAGTTATCCACCCTGCAGCTTCACTACTATAGCGAGTGTGTTATCTCAACTATATTATGTGCGTTTACGACAATTAAGTATTTGGAACTTTGCACTTAATTTCTCAAGTTGTTATACTTCAGTATTTCTGTCATTTTGGAAATGTTGAAGACAATGAGAAACAGTAACAGGGTAACAAGTTCACCCGATGTTTTACGTAAACGAGTGGATTATTAAAAAAACTTACGGATGGTCAACACAGAGGGCATAAGGCTGGAGCAAAACATGTTATCAGCTTCAGTCTTTGACTAGTGACAACAAACTGGGGTAGAAACCAAGGAATTGAATTCAGGGCCCAGCTGGCCAGACTTCTCCCTCTTCTCTTAGGGATATTTATATATTTTCCAGTAATTTATGTGAAGTCGCTTTAGCAGAACACGTGGGCTCATGGGTAATTCGTCATCAGAGGAGAATTCTTCATTTCCCCTGAGAAGGGTGTCTCTCATCGGAATGAGGGAATGAGTGGCTGATCCGAGAGCCATAAATACAAGGGTAGTAAGAAACAGAGAGCAATAAGAAAAGGAAGGACAGGGAGATGTAAAGAAAGCAAGAAAGAATATGATCTTCTGAAGTAAAAGAGAGACAGACAGCAAGAGAAACAAACGCGGTACAAAGCGAGGAATAAAAAAGAGGGCTGGAAAGCCGTCAAAAATGGAACTGGGAAATAAAGAAGGCGAAAAACACAGAATGAAATTAAGGAAGAGAGAGGATAACAAGGAAACCAAATATGGAAGCCAAAATAGCTTATGAGTTAAAGAACAAGAGAACAGGCAGAGAGGAAGGAATTCAAAAAGGGGAAGAAAGTAATGATAAAAACATAGGTCATTAAAACTGTCGTCTTCTTAGACAAGATGCCGTCTAGCAACTCTGCATAATCAACGCCCTGAGAAGCTCAAATGTGGACATAAGTTTAATATCTTACGCAATTCTGAAGCGACAGTGCCACAGGGGACTACAAAAACACCTGAATAGTTCCAGTTCAGAATTCAACTGCACAACGTCTATATAAGTGTCTAGGATTTGGCTGTGTCAGCAGATGGTAAAAAGACCTCTAGCGATGGAGAATAACCTCCTGTGGAACCGAAACCAGTGGGTGCCTCCCAGCAATTTCAGCTGAGGAAAGAAAGAAATTCACGATGTGTTCTTTTCGGAATAGGAAAAGATGGACAGTCAAGATGCCGAGTAATCTAAGTGTGATATATCGTCGCAAGGAACATTTGTTGTTTACAGACATTTCTCATTTTAAATCTCCATGCCATACATCTGCCCATCCCTGCATAAATCGGAAGCTTGTCTTCAAATGGTTAGTCGAAATTTAGTGCGGAGATCAGTGGTTAAACCCACAGCGACGGTTCCACTGACGAACCACAATGAAAATGCCAGTAAACTGATTCACATCAAGCGGCTTTAATTTCCTCTCTCCCTCTCCCCACAAATGAAAAGATGGAGCAAAAGGGGTGTATTTGTGCACAAATAATCTAATTCTGCTGTAACACACTCACACAATTTAAAGACTGGCATGAGGAGGACACCTGGTGTCATGGGAAGAGCTTTTTCACAATTTGATTTAGACACATTCAATTACCTTCGTCCTCCCCCCTTGCGAAACGTGAAGTGGCTGGAGGAACAAATCAGGTATCGCTGTTGTGTGTATCAGTGAGCACTCTCACACACCCACATTCAAAATAGAAATCAAACACAGGAGGACAGCACACTGAACACACAGCAACACACATAAGCAGTTGTGTAAAACCACATCTGTTCAGTAACCAGCAGTCTCTTATAAAAGTAAGCTAAGTTACAGTTTAGAAGTTTAAAAACCTATTACGAACGTAAATTCTAAGCAACTAGCATACCTGCTTCGTATTATGGAAGTCCCAGATTAGGTCCTGATCTTTATCCCAGCTATCCTGAATATTATCCCTCATTCCTTGCATATTCTATGCAAGTAACAACACATCAATATCGCTTTCGTTTATAGATTTAAAATATATTTTATTTCGAAGTACTACACAGTTCGGTTGAAAACGATGACGTATTTATTTATTTATTTATTTGAGTTCCAACAGACAAAGAACAAGCGTGTCCGACCGTCTGTCAACATTTGAACGATACAAGTTGTACAAACACTTAACCACGGCAACACAAGTTTCGTAACCGAAAGTGGAATCCCGTGTATTTTATTTCTTGTGTTACACTTCGCAGCCATCGTGTGAATGATTCCTTTCCCTCCCTCCGCACATACAAACAGACACAAACTGAAAGTTCTAGTACTCAGTCACTGTCACTTCATTTCAACTCGAAGAACCGTCTTTCTCTGTACTCATCTTTAATTTAATTTGGACTAAATGCCAGTACTTATTTTCTCGCATATAAGAAAAGCGTCGTTTTAATTTACCAGTATGGTATACATCTCGACATACTTAAAAATGTAATTTCCTCAGCTTGGAATTGACACAAAAAAAAAACCCCAGTGAGACGGAATGAAATACGCCATCGACATAACAGGTAAGGCCTTTCTGGAGACGACGTCGCTTTGTTTCATGGAAAGGTACACGCAATTAGGAGAAAATTCCTTTATCTATATTCAGAAATGAAGAGTTTCCTTCTACCTTCCAAATGGATGTCACTTCCAGAAGACTGTGATCTTGACACTCAAAAGAGTAAGAACCTCAAATTTCACCTCATAATTCCTCCATAGTTAGAGCCATCTTTCCTGTAAGCATTTAGTTCGAAAAGTATATTTAAATAAAGGAAAACGAAAAAGAATTACGTCATGGAAAAACGCACAGGATATAACGGTGAGAGATCAAATAATTAACGCCGAAGGAAATTGAGATGAGCAGTCAGAAGTACGATTCGGACCCTCGTTCCCAACCTAAAAGAGAAATACGCATTTGTAACCATGACATTTTCGACAGGACGATTCTTGAATGATACTATCTGGAACGTCGTCAGAAGCTTAGTTCACAGCAGCGCACAGCATTGGACCGGGACTTGCAGCAGGTTCGGACACTCAGCTGTTAATCGCCGGCAGGACGAGTGTAATCCGCAGCTCTCGAGGACTTTCTGCTACGGACAGACCCATTATAAATCGTCCCAACTCGAGAGACGGCCCCTCCCGCCACGCCTATTACAAGAGTGTACCTAGATTTCAGATAAACCACCCAATCGATGTTTCTCTTCGTTTTTCTTTTTAAAAGACCCCGAGTTCAATTCCTTGTTACAGCCCACGTACGCGATTTAAGTTGCATTTAAAACCCAACTTTGTCCTACTTTTTTGCCTTAACTTTGAAACACGAACGACACGGCATTTTAAACAATGAGTGAATATCCTTATGTGACTGGCATGATTCTCACAATAAATACCAATTACTTCCCTGAATAATATTAACCTTTTAGTACTGACAATGTAGACTGAATTTTCTGTGAGTTAGGCACGAAATGTCTGCACTTTAGCTTGATTCCGACAAACTAGTTGTTACATCGATCACGGTTTCCCTCACTTCTAATGTAAGTTAAACGCAATGTTGGCAAACAAACTAGATGTTTTACTACCTGCTTCTCATGCGACACTGCCAACACCAAATTTACAATCTTCACTCCCCCACCTAACCCCTTCAACTTTACAAAACTTAAGCCCCAATAAATTTAAAAATTCAACACAACTCGAAATTTAACCCATACATTCTGCTTCTTTTCTTACTGCATACTAAAACAACCTACTTATTAATTTACCTTCTTCACTTCCTGACGCCGCAGTTTGTCCCCAGCGTACCTTTACCAGAGGAACAAGCGGACACTGCATGGGAAATTCGAAACCGTAAGTTTGTTACCTCCCTTCGCCCCTCTCCCAATAAACATAGTGTTTTTCATGACATTCCCTACTAATTCTCTCTTTTGAGTCAGTCATTCAGTCAGTCATTCAGTCAGTCAATCATTCAGTCAGTCAGTCAGTCACTCAGTCAGCAATTGCTAAGCGTTTAGCAGGTCACAATATGGTATTATATGATTCTTATGCAGTCTCCAGTCTTGAAGTACCTTACGCTTACTTATACCTGTTATTGCCACAGAGTCGTCTTTCCAAATTCCGGAATTTTAAATTAATCAGAAAAACAGAATTCGGCCGCTTTTGTCTTATGTTCAACTTCCATAATTTTTTATTTTATGGCTTCAAGATGCTGAAGAATATCCTGATATTCTTGCAATTGTTGTTAAGTATTCAGAGGAAATATTCCTACTGCGATAGCATCACGAAGCAAAATCAATGGGATGTCGACTGTCGGATTTCGTGACAGTGAAGATACAATTTCTGGTTCCACGAGAGCTGGGAATTAGTGTAACGGCTGAATAAGTATTTTTCACTAAAAAAAGCGGCACTTTAACGTAGTACTTTAATTTACGCCACTCATATTTTGTTGCAGATCCGTGCACTAGAATCTTTCGGTTCTATATACTTAAGCAGGTGTCTAAATTAAGGCAAAACCCATTGACGGAATCCACACTAACAACTCGTAGAATAGTACGTAACTGACCACATGTCAAATCAAGTTTCTGAAGTAAGTTATTTCATGTCTCACACATGCATGCCAACTGGTAAAGAAATTATAAAGTAATTAATTATTAAAAAGTTTTCGATACTTCGTGCCTGACGATTTTTTCAGTTCGTCTTCTGAGCACTGAGACATCCGTCAACTTTCAAACTTCGTCACTAATGCTCTGAGATCGACTGCACCCGCCGACCACAATGAACGACGACGAATTCAGTCCGCTAAAACGTTACGTCAGGAAGCCTTTGAATTATTGACTGTATCAGAAGTTGCAGCGTTTTGCTGCAGGATTCCGTATTATTTTCCTTCACCTCCCAAGTTTCTAAACTATGGTGGCAGACCTTGTTATTCAGTTCCTTCAGAATAGAAGGTGGTTCCGAATATTCTCAGTGAGCCGACAACACGTAATACTTCAACTTTAACTGCGCTTTATCAGTACTTGTTACTTTATGTAATTGCGTTTTCTTTTAAATAAAACCATTCTTGATATATAAATAAGATAACAAGGGGCCGGCTTTACAACTAACTACTTTACAAAACCAGTTACAAAACTGTAAGTTTGCTACACAGTGTGTCGCCTGGTATTCTTCACAATTCTAAATAAATGTGGATGTAAACTAAGTAATTTTTTGGCTGCTTGTACAATGACTTTGATACGCGGGTTTTATCTTGTGATCGTCTAAAGGAATTTCGTGTCCATGACTCTGAACACAATTCAGTATCACAAACGTTTCTTCAGAAAAAGAGCGCTGTGTTCTCACTCGTTTTTTCTTTAATAAGATACTTGTTTCTCGGAATTTTTTCAACAGTCTATATATTATTTTCGTGGGAAGTGAAACACGGGGAACCTCCTTCAAAATGGCTTAAATTTTATGGGATTCTTTCCTTATACAAGTCCGCACAACAGAAACCCTGGAATTATGCATACCTAACATTCACTAACAACAACAACAACATCATCAACAACAACAACAAGAATTGGCATCACCATACAATGTTAAATTGCACTTCGTATTCACGAATAAAACACATTACGTCTGTTATGTGCTCCTCCTTACAAACTGGATTGTGTGACTAGGTCAAAAGTACTGCGATAAAACATCTGGAGTTCAGTCATACAATGCGCGATAGACTTGTAACAAGGAGAGCACATACATGATAAAGATGTTTTGGTTACATGCAGTTTTCGAATTTAATTGAAGCTAGTTTAGCTTAAGTTACTTTACGTTAAGTTAGGTTTGTTTTCGGTACAAAATTCCATGTACGTCCTTCGTATGTCCTTCTACAGGATGCGGCAGAAAAAACACTACAATTTGGGAGGAGCATAGCTTCGGTTTGGGAGCGCCTACAGCGGTGGAGAGCACGTCATCGAACAGCGGTGTACATGCCGTTTTTAGTGGATGCCATAGCGTGGTTGGAAGAACATTGAGCCTTTATTGTTGAGGAGTTTATAAAAAAAATGGCGGGTCGCCGGTAGCAACCCAGCGTGCATTTCGCATCCGCTTTGCGCTTGGTCGACGGGAAGGTGTTCCAGATAAGAAAACAATTTACCTTTGGGTACCAAACTTTAGACAAACAGGGCAAACTTTGGAAGCTCTGAAGGAGGCGATACGACAGGAAGTTGCTGCCATTACACCTGAAATGATTCTCAAGGTCATGGACAACTACCGAGAGAGGCTACATCAGTTTATCAATATTCAAGGC
>Ga0123355_10015300_pt1 | contig 12046 bp, 13 predicted proteins | sample TergutEmb28metaG_3_FD_89872 | JGI IMG/M metagenome (GOLD analysis project Ga0123355, IMG submission 89872) | Embiratermes neotenicus P1 segment gut microbial communities from Petit-Saut dam, French Guiana - Emb289 P1 | ecosystem: Host-associated > Arthropoda: Insects > Digestive system > Gut ... | reverse complement strand
CTGGGATCAGTGTGTCGCCGCACAAGGAGACTATTTTGAAGGGGATGCTGCCCAAACTTAAATCAGGTACATACATTCTAGTCTGTAGGTCCAGTCTGGGAACTTTTTGATACACCCTCGTATTATCATACTAAAATAAAATGTAGTAACCTTTGTCTAGGTGGTAAGTTAAATTTTGCACATTGAATTTGACCTGACCAGTGCTACATATGTCTAAGTGAACAGAATGAATAAACTAAACTAAACTAAATTACTCAGTATGAAAAAAACATGAATACTAGTTGAACAGAAAACAGATAAAATTATGAAATAAACAGCATTTTGTGGAAAATACAACAGAGATTAGGTAGTATGTCTTAAAAATGCACTAAAAAACCTTGTTACCTAAGTATATTACACAAATTTCTAGAGGTGTTTTTCCCTACATTTACACTACATATAGTACACTTGCTGGATAAAGGGTAAAGCAAATTATATTTTACTAAAATTGTTTACTTTAACAGAAAAACCACTGACAAAAATGTTGTCTGAGTCAGCCATCTTTGGAATGCTGAGAGATGAGGTTTAAAGACCAATTAATAACACTTCGGTCTCTAGGAAATACTTCAAGCAAAAAAAAATGTTTGCTGGGATCAAGTCATGACAGGAAATTACGAGTAGCACAATTGGAGATTTGAATATGTACATACTTAAAAATGCTCCTTACGGAATCCAAACAACTGGCCATTCAGTAGCAGTACCTGTCCACATTGGATGCCAAGCAGCAGCAGAAATTACTTTTCCTTTGCAGTTTTTAACATCCATAAATGTTTGGTGTTCAGTATAGGTAACTACTGCTGGAACTTTCACATCCTGTCCTTCTGTGATCAGATTAGGATAGTCATCTTTGTACAGATCAAATACACTATTGTATTGAACAGCATCTTCCATCCTGAAAATTAGGATTTTAATAGCAAATTACTACTACTACTGAAATGAATGTGAATACACAGAAATAAGTAATATTGAGTCAACTTTTGATCAAACAAATTTCCAAAACTCATTATTTTCTGCAGTTATCCTCTTAGTATTACAGACTCAGTAATAAAATCCTGCACTACAATCCCTAATTTATGTCTGTTAAATTTGTTTACAATTTTTGCTACTTCAAACGATCACAATAGAATGGAGAGAAAATAAAGATCAGAGATTACCAATGCACACATTCTAAAATAAAAAGACTTCTACAGATTTTACAGCTTCCAAATATTATAGTACCCTTCCTTTCTGCTACAATGCTTCAGGGGACTGCATAATAAAACAGGGGTACCATTCCAATAAAAAGCAACACAAATGTTTGTGTCTTTATTAATCATTAATTTAAACATTATCATGTTCGGCATGTCTTTTTTTCCCCTCACCCAGTTTGGTCCACCAGGTCTTAATGGTGTGTATCATGCTTTTTAAAATTTGTGGGACTGTTCAAGAATGAATGAATGAATGTAACCGCTGCAAACTGCAAGGGTCTGCTGTGGTTACATTCAAAAGATCAAATGTGGCATAACTGCAGTAAATGAGGCCATTAAAAAAACTGTTATGACCCTGCTGTCCAAAAAGGTAAAGCTATCCCATTACAGGCCCTTAGGTCTCCAAGAGGTTGAAGCTCCCAGAATTTCTAGGACAATCAGCACATGAAAGTTGAGAAGGTTGTCAGCCCTATGCACCGGCCACCTTTACCCCAGGAGACATCCCTGATGCTCATTTCTCTTAGAGGCTGAGCTCACAGGGCCAAAGTGCAGCTGGAAGGATTAAGTCAAAGAAAAATCCAAATGACCCCAATGGGAATGGAACCCACAACCTTCTTGCTTGTGGCACAGTGTCTCAGTGAACAGCACCAATGTTTACCTCATGACCCTGCTGCCTGTACGCTATCTTCTTCCGACAATCTAAGTCAACGTATTTCCGTCCAAGTACACAACACTTCCTATAGCCTGAACACTTTACATGTAGTAATTAGGAGCATAATTTATCATACACATTCATTGTATTTATTCATGATTAGCTAAGTGATCACTTAATCCAGAATGCCTGAGAAAACCTAATTTTCTGCTGCATAGTCAGCTGCTGTCACCTGTCCAGCAGCAAAGAAGATGATCTGAGTTTGTAACAAACAATCTTCAATTAATAAACACACTGTATATGGTATTTTGAATTACATTTACTTTTCTGTGAAGAGTTCAGTATATACTCTAAAAACCTTCAATACTAATCCAGGGTGAACGACAAAGTTCTGTGCACAAGAACAAAGTTAGAATAATGCATTCTGTACTGAAGTAACTGTCTTCTGAATGTAATGTCCATGAAAAGCATAAATATTCCTCATTCAATATTTATAACAACACAAAAATATTTCACATAAATTTCACAGCACTCAATGGGAGAAGTATTTAGATGCCACATATTTGAACACTTTTTAGAAATTGACTGTAATATCTAAAGTACATGTAGTAAGACTAGACTCCTAGTGCATAATTAGAAATTAAGTTTCATGCTGAGTGCAAACTTTCTTGAGCGAAGCAATAAAAACTGATGCTTTAATATTTGAAGGTACACTTACAATACTGCTGAAGTTAAAATTACTGAATATTCAAATGCTAGACCAGGTCATCCTGTGAAGATGGTGAAGCCATTTGTGAATTTTAAAGGTAGGTACATAGCTGTGGAATTGCTCATGTTACAACATTTTTCTGACAAACAGTTATAAAATTGTGACTTGGGATAAATATGAAAACCTCAGTCTGTAATTCTGTACCAAGACAAACATTCTACACATCAACTCACTGTGGTGACTTCTCATGTAAGAACTGCTTTGTGTTCTTTGCTAACTCTTCATCTTCAAACTCCTTTTGGGCTTCTGCGTGAAATTCATACTGGGTCCACACATTTGATGGCAGTGATGGAACTGTCTGTGCAATTGAAATGCCTTCCTCAGGAACTGCCTGAAATGTGTTACAATAGCAAAATTTTGGTAAAGTATACTTCCACAATTTTTCATGTCAATGAACAGATGAACTAATTTTTGTAAGAATGGTTTATTCAACTCTGCCTGGAATAGTTACTGATGATTAATATGCAAGTGCATATCAAATGAGATATCAAGGTGATCGTGAACAGTGAATATAAAAAAATTTGGAAGCAGGGAATTATAGCTTCTTTGGCAGTACTGTTGTGAGGTTTCTTCAGGGAACTACGAAAAAAAAAAAAAAAAACTGTAAGAAAGCCTGCTATTCATTCCTCACTGATTACAGGTTATAATGCCAAATTTGAGTCACAGACTAGCAAGTTTCTAAGTCCTGTCTATGGATGAAAATAATGGCTGTGAGTTTATACTGTCAGTCTGCCTTCCCAGTAGTCTGAGCAATTTTCTTCTCTGATCCATTTTTAAAAATGTAACTAATAACAATCTGAACATTGAAACAACAAGAACGTCCACCGCAACCACAGAACAAACTTAATCCCAGCAATCATCTGACATAAAACTGCCAGATCACAGTCATGTGATTCAGTATGCACCAACTTGCCAGTACTTCCACCTGCTGCATAGAAGTATGTTCTGTTAATGAAATAACATAATCAATCGGTTACATCTCATACATATATGTATGCTGTTTACTCACAAATCAAATATGTGTTGGCTCAATAGCCATTATCAAGGATAGCACCAATATCATGGGAAGATCCTCAAGACCATTACATATATAATAAAAAACAGAAGGAACTAAAAGAATATAAAAAAAATTAAATATACAACATTCTAATATAATTACAAAGCATATTCATTTAATCAGCAGTCCTCACATTTGCAACAATAAATATTCTTCATCTTGTCTCCATATCCCATCGATACTACATGTAAGATTGTATTGTTACATTCTGATTCTTTTAATCTACCAGCCCTTCAGAACTCCCTAATTTGAGAGAGATGATAGTGATACAAGGCTTGGCATTGATTAAAAATGAATACAAACAAACATTCATGCCATGGTCAGGATTTAAACACAGAACCAAGTGAGCCTGAGCACCATAACTCAAACTTAAGTTTGCTTTCATATTTCTACCAGTGGTATCAACATGAGATGGCTACTTATAATGTAGCATGAGGATCAGGCCATTTCATCATTCTACATCATTTCAATTACTTACTCTGTTCTATGCAGCAAATAAAAGATGTTACCTGAACTGCCACATCTGTTCTCCTCCTCATCACTGCTACATACTTCTGCTTCCTAGGGTCAAAGTTTATGTATCCATCCTGTACATCATCTACATTGCGATCCTGAAACACGACTGGCTGATTCAAGCGACCAAATGCAGTCTGTGCTTGAATTTCAAACTGAAACAAACACAGTTCTCAAGCTCCCATTTAAAATATTGACACTGATAACTAACTCTGAAGGTTTTTACCATACTGTTCCATGTAAAGAAACCATCCATCCAGCTGTACAAGTAACAGGATGTAAATCACCATATATTCTTAACCTTGGCACTAGATATTCATATTCCAATACCCTCTTTAGATGTGTCATCTCCGCTGTGTTATATATACAATTGAGGAGAGGTTTGTATGCAAGTCAAAACACAACCAAGTTATGATGTTTTTATTATTATACTGACAACACGTTTCAGCCTTGACAATGGGCCATCTTCAGGTCACAAGACATATATTTGAGGATACTATACAGCGTAATTTATAAAAGAAGATATAATAAGCTATAATTCAACGAGATCTCATTGTCATTCAATTTCTCATTAGTATACATTAGGAGTTTAAAATCTGGGATTATAGCCTCTACATAATAATCTTAATATCATATCATATCAATTATTTTCCTTCTGTAAATCCGTACAGGATTACATAATCCATATGGATATAGAAATCGTCATGTTTGTTGGGATTAAGGGGTGACTTCAACACAAGTGTGTACAACAATCACATGTTTATTTAGTATAACAAATATAATAAAATAGGACAATACAAATTGTTTAGTGTAATAAAATATAATAAGGATAAAAATAAAAATTAAAAGTAAAAACAAAAATAAAAATAAAAAGTGGGGTAAGTTAGAAGCACTTAGAGGTACTCTTTAAGTAGGAAATTTTCCTTCGTTACAGATAGTGGTTGGATATATACTAACATATTTGTAATACAGACTTGTAAGTAAAGAGAAGGAACATGTGTCTCAAAGCCCTCATGTGTCAATTTAGATCATATGTCAAAATTTAACTCTGGAGTTCAAAATATTCATCTAAGGAATAAAAGGAATTTTCACATAAGTATTTTTGTAACAATGCTTCAAAATTTTTGGATTATCAGCCTCTGCTTTTATGTAAAAGGGAAGCAAGTTAAACACCTTAACACCTATACAGTGTACTCCCTTCTGGTATTTTGTCGCATTTACAGAGGGTTGGTGTAAGTTTGCATGCTATCTAGTGTTAATCTTTTGGTGCCGGAATTATTTTTTAAATTTTAGCACACCTCTATATAAAATGTGAATAATACAGGAACGAAATATGTTAGATTTATGAAACAAACTGCATTTTGAAGAGGAGAAAATGGAGAGTATACACCACATTTAAAATATTCAATACCTATATTTGTTGAATAAATATATAAAATGCAACATTTAGAGGTTAGCGGTGCGGTACGACCACTACAGTCATCGTTAGGCATCAAAGGGTTAATCTGATGTATCTCGGAATTTACCTGGAATTGGTTCTTGTTTCTTATCATGAACAATAGAAGGGGTAAGATTTCCAAGTTAAGAAACAATTTTCTGCATGAGTCTCTACTTCTGCAGCCCATCATGATTCTGATAATCTTCTTTCATAACCTGAAAATCTTAATACTGTCTGGGGAGTTCCCCCAGAATATTAAACCATAGGTCATTATACAGTGAAAGTAGGAATAGTAAATCACTTTCAAAGTATGTGTTGTTACATATGGTTTAACTAACCTCACAACATAACAAGCTGAGCTTAGCTTATTCTTAATACTTTCAATGTGTGTTTTCTAGGGAAGATTATTATTAATATATAGCCCTAGAAATTTTGTTTCATTTGCTGTACTTATTTGTTCATCTTCTTATTTAATTTCTGTAAGTGAGGTGCATTTACTTGCATTATTAAATTGAAAAAAATGGGTTTAAAATCTAGAATATATCATGGAGACCGTAAAAATTCTTTTCCTTTGATTGGAGAAACTTGCACACTGTGCAAGTTTCCTGATAGCCACACATATGTGCCACGAGAAAACATATATTAACATTCAGTTGGGCGGAAACCAGTAGAATTTCATGCATCTGCTTCAAAAGGGATACAGCACGTGTACATACCATCTTTGGTAGAATAAAACATCACACCTCATAACCACTATCTGAAAATCTACTGCAGATACTACCAAACATGTCCAACATGGCTGCTCTACTTACTTAACCATTAGAGAATCTCCACAGCATTCTACATACTCCATAACTCTGTAATTCCGAACATAGGTGGAATGGTTTCCACTAAGAATGTTTCCACATAATCTACAGAAGTTAAATTTAGACATTGTATAATCATCATAGCATAGACATCAAGACAGACAAACCCAGGAATAGTGGAGATAACAACTTCACTAATGTGTTAGCCTTATCTGACAACCATCACTGCTTGGTTCAACAGGTTTCTCCAATCTAAGAAAAAATAATTTTTACCGTCTCCATGACATATTCGAGATTTTAAGATTATTATGTATAGGCTATAATCCCAGATTTTAAACTCCTAATGTATACTACTGAGAAATTGAACAACAACGAGATCTCATTGAATTATAGCTTATCATATCTAATTTTATAAATCAAACTGTATAGTATCCTCAAATATATGTCTTGTGACCTGAAGATGGCCCATTGTCAAGGCCGAAACATGTCGTCTGTATAATAATAAAAACATCATAACTTAGTTGTGTTTTGACTTGAATAAAAACTCCTCCTCACTTCAAATACCCAGTTACTTCAATATTTTCATACAATGCAGCCACAAATATTGTAGGAATTTTATACTAAAAATGCTATTAAACAAAACAAATATTCTACAGTTTATAATATGTGAGATTTGAAGTTTTTACAGTAGTGTAGATGAAGATTCAAGTTTTAGATTCTTGTGACCGTGCATCGTGAATATAAGGTGAAGAGAGAGAACCAACAAGATGCAACTAATTTCGTTGTTTATTATTAAACAGACTACTCATACTTGACATCAAGGACCTCTACGTAAATATTCCCATACAAGAAACCCTAAACCTCACCAGAACCCAACTCAGAATACACAACGACAAGCAAACCACCCACCAAATCATATCACTACTTAGCATGATCCTCAGACAAAACTACTTTTCTTTCCGGGGCCAGATATAACAGCCGGATAAAGATGTCGCTATGGGCTCACCAATCTCAGGCACCATGGCCGAGATGTTTCTACAACAACTTGAGAATTCCATCATCAAACACCTCATTGACACTAAGACACTAACCTTTTACACCAGGCACGTGGACAACATCCTCCTCATCTATGACTCCATGCGCACCAACTTAGATAACATCCTGCAATATATTGGGATCATCCACAGCAGCATCCAGCTAAACCCTACTATGGAATCCACAAACATTATCAACTTCCTGGACCTCTCAATAACCAGAAGACCCACCTGCCTTGGCATAAACATCTTCCACAAGCCTACCTCAATGAACACCATCAACTTCCTGTCCAACCACCCGCTTGAACACAAACTGGCGGCATATCGTTTCCTAATCGGAAGAATGTTCTCACTCCCGCTAGACAAAGAACAACAGGATAAAGAATAGCAACACATACTACACACCGCATACAGCAATGAGATCCCCCTAACCATGCTAAACTGGTTAAAACACAGGATACTTCGGAACAACTCCTTGCCCCAACCCCCCAAATAAAAACATGAGATGGGCCACCTTCACATACACATCACCACAAATCAGAAAAGCTACCAACATCTTCAAACACACTAACATAAGAATTGCCTTCAAATGCAGCAACACGATCTCTCTCCTTTCCAAACCTAGTAACAAAACAACTCAACCCATCACATCCTACGACAAAAGTGGCATCTACGCACTAACATGCATGACATGCAACAAGGCGTATGTTGGCCAAACTAGCCGGAGCCTGAAGCAGCGCTACAAGGAATACACCCACTACATTAAAAATAACAACCCTCAGTTGGCATATGCTCTCCATATCCTCAACAATCAACATGAATATGGTCCCATAGAAAAAACAATGGCCCTCCTCAAACCCCTCAAAAATACCTCCGTATTAACCCCATATGAACATTTCTTTATACAGTCATACCACAAGGCTAGAAGGCTCATTTCCGAACAAAACCCCGGCAAACCCAACCCACTGCTCCAGATGGCCATCAACCCCTCCCATCCTCCTACTTGACCTAACTAGTCGAACAGTAACTTTCACACAGTGCTCATGGCTCACAACACAGATCCACAAGACCACAGCCAACCACAGCCTACACACCCAGGTATGTATCCGATCTATTATCAAATCACCACCCCCTCAAAACCAACATAACCTGCACTCACCCCACCCATCACCGACACACACACACATCCCCCGATACGCCTAATAACACCCACACCACACACCTGGCATCAAGCAGGCGAAACTTAGGCATCAAAACACCCACACCCAATACCCAGATCTGACAGACATACGAATTGGATACTAATCAAATGTAACAACTTACAAACACACACAGTGCCACACACATTTCGTCATGACATACACGTACACACATTGCCAATAAATATACACACAGGAACTACCAACCATGTTTACCACAAGGACATGACGGCTTTCACATCTTTTGTTTCCCTCTCCTTACAGGCAGAACACCACATGCAGTAGGACATGGTCTTATTCTCCTGACAATGGGCATAATGATGCCCGAAACATGTTGAGATAGAGGCTTAATAATAAACACGAAATTAGTTGCATCTTGTTGGATCTCTCTCCTCACCTGAAGATTCAAGTCTTCTTGGATACAAACCCATGTATACTCATAAACAGTTAACTACTATATACTAAGAGACTTGAATTTTCAATTTCTTAATACTTACTAAGGGTCGAGCATGTTTGGGTTGGTTATCTTCAACTTCCTTTCCACTGCCGAATGGAACCCATTCCTGGCTACATCTGTAGATACAGTTATATACTCGTCTCTCTTGATCAGCTTCATTCTTAGCAATCATCTGAAGAACACGCTTCATGGCAACTTCTGTGGTACAGACGTAGAACTGGTTTGGTTTCTCAGCACAGAATATGTAACCTACCAAAATGTCTGCACCTGGAAATTCCTAAAAAGAAAGTTATTAGTATTATTTACATTCAAAGCAATCCAAAAATGTTGGAAAACCTACTGGAGTGTAAATGAATTAAATGTACATACAAACTGTTACAAAGGATTACAATGAATGCATTATTAAAAATTTACATAAAGCAAGACAAAAACATCTTGAAAGCATGAGACATATAAAAGTGGGAAGCAGAAATAGGAATACATATAACAATTCTTGATAAACTAAAACACTGAAGGAAATTTGATACAGAATTATCATATACATAGGATGATTAGTTATCAATAATTTTTACCATTAAAAGCATCCATCTGGTGAATAAAAGGAAGTTGTACATAAAAATTTTTTAAGGTTGCTTTAAATATTTTTGGTTTATTAGAAAAGTTTTTAATGTCAAAGGGAAGACTATTAAAGATCTTAATACCAAGATAGTAAACTCATTTTTGATATATTGCCATACATGTCTGGTGTAAATATTGGTTAATACTTTGTTTTGTATTTATACTATAAGTTTCTGAATTAACTATAAATTAATCTTTATTATTAACCACAATAAGAGTAAAGCAAATATATAATATAACTAAGTGGTAAAATTTTCAGTTTCTTGAATAGATTTCAACATGAATCTCTACTCCTTCATTCCATAATAATTCTAACTCCCTTTTTATCTTGCATCCTAAAGATTTTACAACTGGAAGGCAAGTTTCCCCAAAATATTAAATTATAATTCATAATAGAATGAAAATGGGAATAATAAACCATAATCAATATTGTATGAGATATGTATGGCTTACTAATTACATAACAAGCAGTACTTAGTTTATATACAAGCTGTTCTATATGAGTTTTCCAAGACAATGTACTGTCGATATTTATTCCAAGAAATTTAGTATGTAAAACATTGGGTCCTAATTTATTGTCATAACCAGTCTTCATATTAATAGTTGGATTATTTTTGGTTTTGAAGTGAATATGATGTCTTTTTTTCTCAAATTTCATGAGAGAAAATTTCCTTTAAACCAATTATTTATAAGTTTGAAAACCATATGGATATCTTTATTGTAATTAGTGAATAATATTTTTGTATCCTCAGCCTACAATAATGGCATAGAAACATTATTTATAAATGTAGGTAGGTCATTTATTTAAAGAATAAAAAGCAGGGATCCCAAAATAGAACCTTGTGGAACACCATGTTTAATTTTTTCCAGTTAGAAAGGGTACATTAACTAAAATTCTTATTATATATTAATAAGCTTTGATATCTATCACTGAAGTAGGATTTATCAAGTACATTATGTCTACCAGTTATTCCATACAGTTCCAATTTATACAGTAATATGTCATGGTTGACACAATCAAGAATTTTTTTAGAGTTAAAAAAATGCCTCCAACTTTTGTTATTCAAACCTTTAAAACTTAATTACTTAATGTGTATGCACCATTATCTGCTGTTGATTTTTCAGATACTTTTGAATGAGGTTAAAAGTGATATAGGTCAATAGTCATATACATTGCTTTTATTACTTTTTCTTTGTATAATGGCTTTATTATTGAGAATTTTAATCAATCAGGGAAGAATCCAGTGGAGAGAGTTTTATTACACATATAATTTAATGGCGAACTTGTAAACAAGAGCTTATTTTTAATACTTCATCATATCCGTATGTGTTTTTTGATTCAAGAGATTTAATTATTATTTCAATTTTGTTAGTTAATTTAGGTATACGTTTTATATTTAGATACAGTGTCTTAAGAATTGTGACAAATATTGCAAGCAAATATTGATAATTATGACTATTAATATTATTATGCATACGATTAACATTAATGTCCTCAGCTATTGAAAGAAAATAATTAATAAAAGTGTATGCAGTGGTTTGTTGGTTATTGCTCATCCTACCATCAACATTTAAAGAATGTACCGGGGTACTGATAAGTCCTTAGCCCGACCAGGAAGGAAACAAGCTTGGAAGCATGTCAGAGATGCGCACGATTTCAACAACATCGAGATGTGAGCTGTAATCAAGTTTTTGTTCCTGCAAGGCAATGCGCCGAAGGAAATTCACACCATTCTGACAGAAACATTAGCTTGTTTCCTTCCTGGTCAGGCTAAGAACTTATCAGCACCCCTGTACATTATCATAACTCTATTCAATTTCCCGGCCTTTTCCAATTTTACAATCTCCAACAGAGGTTAAATTGTATTATTTGAATTTATATCTGAGTACCATTATTTAATCTTTTCACCTCCTTAATAACACTGGACAGTATTTTACAGTAAGATTTAAAATGTTCTTGTTCTTAAGCTTTCGCCGTGTTCTAAATGTAAACTATTCCTATTAAGTCCGTGAGTTTTTCTTTCCCATACATGGGAAAGAAAAACTCACGGACTTTCTTAACCACCTGAATGGTATGCACAAAAACATACAATTCACCATGGAAATAGAAGATGAAGGACACCTCCCATTTCTGGATATCAACATATACAGGATGACGGACGGCTCCCTCGGACACAAGGTATATAGAAAACCCACCCATACCAACCTCTACCTACACCAAAAATCCCATCACCATCCAGCCAACAAGCACTCAGTCCTCTCATCCCTGGTACATAG
>Ga0123355_10015299_pt1:0-10000 | contig 12047 bp, 4 predicted proteins | sample TergutEmb28metaG_3_FD_89872 | JGI IMG/M metagenome (GOLD analysis project Ga0123355, IMG submission 89872) | Embiratermes neotenicus P1 segment gut microbial communities from Petit-Saut dam, French Guiana - Emb289 P1 | ecosystem: Host-associated > Arthropoda: Insects > Digestive system >... | reverse complement strand
TGTCCTGCAAGTGTTTACTTGCCTTCGGTTTGACCAAAATCGAACATAATTTTCCATCACGCGTGCTACATACCCTGTCAAACTCATCCTCCTTGATTTGAAGCCCATAATGTTATCTCGTGACTATTTCAAATAATAAAGCCCTCTGATTATGTAACATTCGCGAGCCTTCCAGAAGAGTGACGAAGCTGATAAATAGGAGAAGGGCGATAACGCCACACGTGCTGGTACGGATATCACTTTCTTCGTGATTTGAGTGTTTAAAGCGCGGTGGTATCGGAAAGCTGCTGTAACATTTAAAGACTCTAATTTATGCCCTCATAACAAACACCGGTTATTGACCTACACAGCTCAAAACAGTTGGGCTTTGTAACTGAGAAACGGTCTATTTTAGACTCAGTATAAACTGCGTTTTTATATATATTTATTATTTATATGTATTTTCAGAATTAAGATGGTTAGGGGTACAAGGAGGTAAACATCCACGCTTTGGTAACCTCAGCACAAATTAAACCTACGTGGAGGTACGCAGTCAGCTTCGCGTTTTGGCTGCACTTACTCTCCAGAGAAAGAATCGCAGTTTCCCAATGGGCAAGAGACTGGCTAGACCCCAAAGTCGGTCTGGATGTGTTTGATGAGAAACACATTCCTGTCCGTGCTGCAATTCGAACTCCGGTCATTCATCCGGTAGCCGGTCACAATGGTGGCTGAGCTATTGCACACTGTAAACCGGAAGCGCAATACTGCCGGACCAAACACGTGCTGTGTTATTACATTGCCATCGTTGCAGCTTGGATCTGAAGCAAACATGATGGTGCCCAGCTCGGAGCGCAGGGGGCGAGGAGGGGTGGGGTCCTCTTGCGCAGGAGGAAATTAAAGAGGAAGAAATATGTTGTAGCTGTGTAGATCAGATTAGTGAGCGCCGCACCTCGGCCCGCGAAAATTTGTTGAAGGGCACGAGAGTTGCATAAAACGTTTTGTTTAATCACAAGTGTCAATATGGCGCCGGTGCGGACTTTCAAACATTCGAACCCTGAAAGTCATCTAAATACCATTCTCACCAAGACTCCGAATAGTGTACTCAGCGACGTCGTACACGTGACATAGCAAGTCTTTCTTTTCTTTCGAAATATCATACGGTTTCACGGTATTTCCATACCTGTATTATCATGTACTCTTTGGAAAATTACTGCCTTTCTTGAGCTAATTTGTTCCTTTTTGGGAAATTCCCCGGCGCCTGAGTTCTAATTCCCGACGTTTCGGAACTCATTATCGGTTCCATCTTCATAGGCAGGTGAATGAAGTACTTCATTCACCTGCCTATGAAGATGGAACCAACAGTGAGTTCCGAAACGTCGGCAATTAGAACTCAGACGCCGGGGAATTACCCAAAAAGGAACAAATTACATTTAGAACACGGCGAACGCTTAAAAACAAGATTTTCTTGAGTTAATTTTCACGGAATTAAAAAATATTCAGCATCATTACGTACAGTACATATCTCTTACACCGAATTTCTCCAAAATCGAAGAAAATGTGCAAAGTACTGATAGCAATTCATTTACGCTTTGTGGCTTTAAGTGCGCCCATTTTAGGGATACTCATAAAAGTGAGACTTTGCAGACCGCTCCTGTACCGAATTTTACTGAGATCGGTCAAAAATATGGGCCATACAGCAAAATTTAATTTACACCTTTAGGTATAGTACGACTTCCACTCTACCGATTTTCACTAAATTCATAATTTCTAAGTGGCATTACTGTGAAATATTCTGTACCATATTCCACCCAACTAAATCAAGAAATGTGGAAATGCGAGGAGATATTCATTTACATCCATGAGCAAAGTATGACTGCCACTAAGTCAATTTTCACGAAACTCGTTTGTGCTCAACAAATGTTTGTAAATAACTCCTATACTGATTTTCATGAAAGCCCAAGAATAGTTAATTACGCTAGGTCAGTAATAGATGGAAGGACGGACGGAAGTCCATTTCACAAAAGGAGTTCCTTTTTACTTACTAAAGAACTTTTAACAAGAATTCTTCTTCTACCTCACAGAAAACAAGCTGCTTCTCCAGGGTAAAATTCAGTGTTTTTAGTGCTAACCAGGCTGTAGATACAGTGACCGGTAGGTGTTAACAGCAGGTTGCTGTAGAGATAAACATGTGCGTATACCGCAAAGACGTGCATGGCTCTAATCTCAATTACCCTGTGTGAGTTTTGAAGTTGGTTTCTCCAGTCTGTCCAAGCCAGTGTTGGCGACAGTACCTCGAAACGCATCTATACCGCGTCCTACCCTTTTACAACGTTCAGGGTCAACTTACAATAGCACGCAAAAAATTACCCTTTGTGTAGTTGAAGTAGCATTGACAACTGGTTTGTATTAAGATTACGTTTTGGAGGGATGTAACGTCGTATATTTTGGTAGTCAGGTATCAACGTTTTGGAGTAGGCTGTCTTTATCAAGGTACACGACGTCAGATCCAAAAAGGACAGTAATTTTTGCACTCATCACAGTCAGAACCTCAAATCTCACAGGATTCTTGTCATTCTGGATTAGTCAAAAGTGGTCTTAGACTGCTATTTGTGAAAAAAAAAGTCTAACAAGCAGGTATTTCTTCAGACGTTGATAGGCGCCCAGCTGGTCACGACTTATCGCCTTTCGTTGAACATGTAGGTTCATTACCGTGTTTAGAAGAGACCAACACTGTGACACTGTTACGCGCGATTTCATTACCACCATTTAAATATTATATTTCCATGAACGTGTGTGTCATCGGTTTTGCGGTTAAGGTTCCTGTACATGTCAGTTACATCGTCCTTGATCTGGTCAGCCCAACAATGTAGACCTATATGCTGAAGATCGCAATAATATATCCTACACAACTAGCCCATTTACTTAGCCTATTGTTCAGTTATGATCTGACGGAAGGGTTCGAAGTAGCACAGTATTATCGCGTGCGTCACCTGGACACAGGCTGTCAACCTCGAGGGGAGACTGAGAAATGCCCTCATGCAGCACTACAGAGATCCATGTCTTGGCCGCTGGAGGCAAATGCGTGTCGTGTTGGGTTTAGTGTTATTGTTGTCGTTATCTATCGAGCTGAGCAATGCGTCATAGGATCTGCGTTGTGCCTTAAACAAAGCGTACTTGGCGAACTTCAGAAAACAGGCCCGTCAGCGTTATAAGAAATGTGATAACAGTCTGAAGGCAGTTGTTAGAGAGTAGTAGACGAAGAGTGAGGAAGTAGCAAGACAAGCAGAATGTGCCCAGCAATTACCGCCATGAAAGAGAGAGTTATTCTTGAGAAACAAAACGTCACTCAGTCACTACTAAAGTTCCGCTCTTTTATTGATAATGAAACGTCATTACCATTGTCACAAGACCCAGCCACTGGCATACATACTGCTGTATATCTTGAGGGCAAATAAGTAGGGACGGTTTCTAAATGTAGCACAGACAGAGGAGTGACAATTGAGACAGAAATTTTAGTCGAAACCCTTAAAAGGAAGGAACTATTCTGAAGACCTAGATGTGATAGTAATATTACAACGCATCTTCAAGGAATTGTGTGTGTGTGTGTGTGTGTGTGTGTGTGTGTGTGGATTGTTTAATCTGGCTCAAATTCTAGTGAACACATTACTAAACCTTTATCTTTCTTAAACGGTGAATAACGCCGCGTTTAACTGGTTGGCTGTATCGGCAGAATGTTAAGTAGATGCAAAGAATAAAATGAATAGCAAGGACAGCACAGATATTTGACTAAAGGCCTTAAAGACAACAAGACTTATAACAAACAGGTAAGTAACCGGATGAACACACGGTTACTTATCTGCGAGCTGTAATAAGAATGCCAAAGTGACTCCGCAGGACCTGTCTAAAATACTACATAGCAAGACCGTTAACGACGAGCAGCGTACGCCTTAAAAGGAGCGTTATGAATAACTTGCTGCTGCTTTATGATTAACTTGCTGCTTACAAGGCAGCTGTCACGCAGGACGCTATTTCCCACGCGATTTAATTGCGACGACGATAAGATACATAACACAAGGTACGGACAGCCAACACTGGAGACCATCCACCCTCGGACGATATGTACTGCTTCAGTATCCACATGTCATAAATTGTAACAAAAAAACATTTGAGTACTCATGAAAGTAAGCCTACAGTACGTCTTTAGATCAGTTATAATATATTCAGCAATAAATTACCGTATTAATTTAATATTTTCCCGACATTTTCTCACACTAGATCAACTTTGTTCTTTCTTGTACAACTACGATCTTCCCCGTCATTCAAGAGCGTTCCCCAACACGCTCCAAAAGTTTAACATTGGCTTCCACACCAATGCTTACGTAGGGTAAACCCCCTGATACTTCCGTCGTCTGTGGCACACATCATAACATTATGCTAGGTCAGTAATAGATGGACAGACGGATGAAAGTCCTCTCCACAAAAGGAGTTCCTTTTTACTTACTAAAGAACTTTCAACGAGAATTCCTCTACGACGTCAAAGACAAGAAGCTGGCAGGTGAATTATACATAACACCCACACGATGCCACACGGAAAACACTTCAAACATCGGCTAAAGTTACCTTTTATTGACCAACACTTGCGCTCCATCCTCTGACTACTAGATTGCATATTAATTATAGCTCCATCACAAAAACCTCTCCGCTGATGTGTACGTCCATTAAAATAGTTGAAGTTTATGATAGTTAAAAGTTGTGTGGGTTGTGTGAAAATGAGCTCTGTTGCAGCGTGCTGCCATCGGCAGCTTGTGTACATTTGATGTGTTTCAAAGAACATGCAGTTGAACGGGGCTCCCTAAACATGGTGTCAGCGAACAACAAAACACATTGGAGCTGTAAGTAATATGTGATCTGGTGCGTAAGTGTTGGTAACTGAAAGGTGATATAAACAGGATGCATGATGTACAAAACAATAGGATCAGTTTACGGTTTTTGGGGAAATAGCTGTTGTTTATTATAAGGATCAAGAGAAACGCATAAACAAGCTGTGCCAAAAGAGAGAGTTTTTGAATGTAAAAATCACGCCTGGTGCAGAATGTACATGAAATGCTTGGACGAACTTCAGGAGTGAGCTCCCCTTACCAATACAAGGAAAAATGTTCATATCAGTACGTGTATATGTCCGCAGACAGTTTTCGAGGTTCTGCCAAACACTGTGGTGATCTCGTTCCCTTGGATTTTTATTTGTGGGGACACTTAAAAACACTGGTGTAGTCAGCTCCAATTTAAAATGAAAAGACACGTCAACAACACATTGTTTATGTCTGTCAAATCATTCGCCATCACCCCTAGACCTTTGAAATGTTACAGCAGTCCAAAATCAGCCGTGTCCACGCGTGCATCGATTCAGTTGGAGGAATAAGATGTTAACTGTGACTTCCTAAACGATAATAACTCAATAATTATTAAATTGGAAACGTGTATTGTAAATGTATTATGCTAATTGTAAGTGAAATATAGGGTATTTATTGTCGAATGTGACCTTTCAAATAGACTCAAAAACCACTAATTTCCGGACATATGTTTAGATAAAATTTTTGCTCTGTTTTGCTTTTCCCGCTTCTCCAGACGAATAGTGGGGCAGTTTGTCAGCTTGCCAATCAACCGCGACACTCAGACGAGATTTGTATCTAGTTGCCTTTCATGCTCGGTATCCCTTCTTATTTCAAAAAACATATCTGCTGCACTTGAAACATCGTCATTAAATAACTCAAGAATCAGTTATCTGATGGCACATTCAATGTGCCTACAAATACACATGCTGTGTTCTCATTAATCTGTTGACAGTAGGAATTACCGGACAGTACGTGATATTACCGAACGACCCAAAGTCGTCACGTAGTACTGCTACGACAGCTGACCATCAGAGCCGGCAGTAATTTCTGAAAGGTGGCGCGCAATGCCTGTATGCAGTGACCAGATTTTCTAAATATCAATTGCAGAGAAGCCGAGGCAAATGACATTTTTATTTTAACGGTAGAAAATACGTAAGAAATACTTAAACTGTAAGAAATTTATTTGGTTTTTTTGGATAATTTTTATTGTTTAATTTTATAAATTACGAGTATTAAATTTCAACATGTCAGGGTGGATAGAGGAGAAAAGTAATTCATAAAGAATTTGATGTTGAAAGAGAATGATGAGCGACGACTCGGAAGACCGAGAAAGAGCTGGGAGTTTAACATTATGATGGATACTACGGAAATACATTAAAAGGATGGGAACCAGTGGCGTAGCGAATTTTTTTGACGCCTGGGGCGAGTAACCACAATGGCCGTACTTAACAGACATTATTAATTTCAAAAATAAAAAAAGTTGCAAAATGTATTTAATTTCCTTTCACTTGTGTCCATAATTTAAAATTTTTTGAGCGCAGAAAATCGTCCTTTGTTATGTAAAATATCTATTTTGTCGCCCATTTGTCGTCCCTTGGACTCTGCCGCCTGGAGCGTCCGCAACTTCCCCCTCTCGTAGCTATGCCTCTGCTCCTGCCCAATACAAATTTCTTGCAACCAAAATTGTACATAAAATTCTTACATTCTCATTTACGTGCTACTTTTCAAGCCAACACTAAAATGTCTTATTAATTACCATACCAGTAAGTCTGTCACGTGCAGAGTGCAATTTCTGATACTCGCGTGGTACTTCGTCCTTTTCAGGTCCAAAATCTCCCTGAGCACGTTTTGTTCGAACATTCTCAGTCGATTCACATTGTGGACTTCTGGGTTATGACAGTGTGTGTTCTGGAATCAAATTACAGACTTTCATAATGGACCTTGTGGCGCCACTGTAGATGTAGAAGTGTGATGTTGGTGTTGCTCTTGACTCGGAAAGTCGATTTGAAGCAGTTTAGTGCTGGAGATACCTTTATGTCACTGTGTCAGTCTGCCAGAAAATGCAAAATATTAATGGAGATACGTCACATGCGCTGCCTGCCAGATAGTGACTAAGTCTGTCGGAAAGTAATACATACAAAATTAAATACTTCACTGGGTCAGCCTGTCAGCAAGTGAGAAAGTTCCGTTTGCTACGTCGTGTAGCCCAGAAGTTCCCAGCTTGCCAAGCAGAGGACCCTTCCTGCATTTAAAGAGTTTTGTGAACCCCCAACATAAACTACTGCATTGCTGTGCTCCATTAACTGATAAAGTACATAATGATTGAAAACCCGTTATGATTTCAGAAACGTTGTAAATTAATTCACTTTGAATCTATAATAATAATAATAATAATAATAATAATAATAATAATAATAGAAATGAAACACCAGTTGAAAGGGCAAGACTTGCTGCGAAGCTATATGAATTCGCATGGCCTTCGAATAACTTCTCCCCCTCACCGGTGGTCCGGGCCCACAGTTTGGGAACCAGTGAATTAGTGTGTATTATTACGAATGTTTGATTATCATATGTTCACATTTCCTTGGTTTCGAGCTACCGTCTGCAGACTTACACCTGCTGGCACTAGTAGCACACGTGACCAAAATTTGTGCTATGGTAAAGGTAAAGGGAAGGTAAATCAATCCCTATACAGGCCTGGACAGTTCCTGAGGGTTCCAGGGGGTTGAGGCTCACAGATTTTAAGACAATCGGCGCATTAAGGTTACAAGGTTGCCAGCCTTACGCATCGGCCGCTTTTGCCCCCCAGGAAATATTCCTGGTACTCATTTCTGAGTCGAATCCAGAGCCACAGGGCCAATGACACCGTCGGGAATCGAACCGGCGACCTTCCGGCTTGAAGCGCAACTACGCCACTGCGTGCCTCACGATTCGTGGTACGGATTCAAATATTGTCAGATAACTCCCCGGTCTTGGGTGTGAGCTGGCAAACAAACTGTGTTACTTTTTGTAAGACTGATGCGTCCGTACTTGCAGGAACATAGCATAGATTTTATTTCGGAATTTGGAGCATTTGTGAAGAGCATTTGGCAAGCATATGGGAAATCATAAACACGCGGAAAAGTTTGGTCTGACACACTGAAGTGAAGAGACTGTTTCGAAAGTTCTGTGTAAATCGGAGGATAATACTTTAATTGATCTAAAATAATTTCACTGTGGCGACTTGTCAGAATATATCCGCTCTTGTGAACACGTTAATGACTAATTAAAGTCATATACCTGAATGGTTGTCGCTTTCTCAAAAATCAGTTTGCTCCGTGCAATTAGTGATTTCGATCACTTGAAAATGGATGAGTAAGAAGATGATCATGAGCGTATTCGTGGCGTCCCTTTTTATGTGACTCAGATTCAACAGTTGTGCAGATTGCGGTGACAGACACTGAGGCACTCAAGAAAGTAAACAGACAGAGCAAATACAAAGCAAAATGTGAAGCCGATAAAAGCTGCATGGCATTAACAAGATCGCAAATTAATGACGATCGTTAGGTCGTGCCCTGCTGTGTCCACATCGACCCCATGTTGCAGCACACGTCCCCTGTGTGCTCTACATTCTGCATACATAGATGAATGAAGTTATGACGTCATACATGTGAGGGTGAATGGGGAAGCAGGGAGTGACTGGCGCTGGTGCTGGGACAAAACAGCGTTGCGTCGTGGCCTATTGGAACTGAATCAGCTTCTCTTTCAAATATGGGGAGGTCTGTCCCTGAATTGTTTCCGGCTTTAGTCTGAAGTTTTGACCGTCTGATCACATCAGGATCTGGACTAAATGCTACCCTGGGTACTGTTATCTGGACTGATCTTTTTGTGTGTTCCTTTAGTACATTCAAACTGGCTAATACCCATTCGTGCCACATTCCTTCTAGCAAATCATTGACGATAATGTTTCTACCAGACGCTGGATGTGCTATCTTATATATTAGGAGTAGCCCCTGCTATTCGCCCGGGACATGTTTGCTTTCCTTTTCAGTATCAAACAGAGTGCAACTAAAACTTTAAAGACGAAATAGCACTCAAATTAAGACATTTAAGTTTACTTGTGTAACGAACAGAACATAGGTAGAGAATGAAGTTAAAATTAAGTCCAGGAACTCTACCAACGAAGGCTACCGTACGTATAGGTTTCAAGAAAGTAAATCTGATATATTCGGGTCTTCTCAATTCGGCCCGTAGTTCGAAACAGAAAAATGACGGTAAATTATGCTTTTTATATTACATTTATGGCTTATTTAACGATTTTATCGCTAGCCCTGATCAGGAGTACACAAATCCCGGGCGTCAGGTTGAATCTTGTACCGTGGGGCCTTAGAGTGTATCTGTGGGTCCTCGGTATGGAACTGGCTTGTCACCCATCTGAAGTCCAGAGCTTTGAGGTAACTTCTAGATTTGTTAAAAATGTGACGACCCCTGGCTCAGAATTATATTGTTTAATGCTGGAATGATTGATCCATAGCGCACTGCAAGGGTGTGACATGACGCGATCGTGGGGATAACTAGGATTGTTATCGTGGCATCTCATTGCAGGAACTGAAGACAGCTATGTAGACGTCGGTCAGCGTGAGGCGGTCTCCAGTCTGACATTTTAACGCTTCGCCTCCTGAAAACACAACGGTACCGACAGTTGCTTGACAAACGTGCAAACTACGAAGATGACTGACGCACGGAATTGGCTTGTGACGTCTTACGTCTCTCCTTCTCACTGTGGCGCTGCACGCCGTTATACGGTGTTCACACACGCGCGTCTCCTTAAGTTGTCTCTATATGAAGTTATTGGTACAGCATTTCTCCACGCTCGTTTTCTAGCGCTGCTGTTTAACGGTTGTTATGGGACGGCTGGGTCCATCCGTTGAAGTTTGAAATCGTCACGCAGTTTGTGCTCGTCGAGCCAGGACAGTCGGAGCATTGGTTGTCGACATAAATGAGTAAACCAAACAGCAGCATTGTATGTAACACTGCGTGCAGAAAATCCGCGAGATGTCTGTGACACAGTCGCGCACAAGGGGGGGGGGGGGGGGGGGGGGGGGGGGGGGGGGGCGGGGGGGGGGGGGGGGGGGGGGGGGGGGGTGGGG
>Ga0123355_10015298_pt1 | contig 12047 bp, 10 predicted proteins | sample TergutEmb28metaG_3_FD_89872 | JGI IMG/M metagenome (GOLD analysis project Ga0123355, IMG submission 89872) | Embiratermes neotenicus P1 segment gut microbial communities from Petit-Saut dam, French Guiana - Emb289 P1 | ecosystem: Host-associated > Arthropoda: Insects > Digestive system > Gut ... | reverse complement strand
TTTCTGTGCAAAAGAATGGGGGAATATCTCAGAAAAAGTAAAGGGGTGTTAGCTTTTTTTTTAAATTTTATAGATTTGCTTAAGGGGGTCAATGTGTTTACAAGGCCGCCCCCCCCCCCCCCCCCCTCTAAAAAAAACTGGTCGTGACCGCTTTATCCCGTGATATTTGCTCTTGCGGTGATGATTGTGAAACAGGGTGGATGACCCTATTATTGCATAACAGGGTGGATGACCCTAAGGACGACCTGGATGTGGATGCCGGCGTCTCCCGGGAATCGTTATGTGGATCTACGGTCGTTCAGTGCGTAACCGTAACCGCTGTACTAAGATAGGTACCCAGTCATAGAATCGTCAAAACCGTCAGCTGACTTTTGTTGTTAATGTCGTGACATGGCGTGTCATGTGTGTGTGTGTGTGTGTGTGTGTGTGTGTGTGTGTGTGTGTTGTGAGTTCCTAGTGAGGTAAGCTGCAGCTAATAGACCAGCGTGTACAGTCCTTTGAAACAGACCACGCCCCGAGTATATTTCTTGTCACGCCCCGTTCACTTTACAAACAGCGCTTCTCTGTAGCGTCTGTCTTTCCAGTTACGTCATCGTTGTCACATTTTTAATTTCCGTCGCAATCAAGTGACAAAGGAGCGTCTTTCTGTAATGCAGTTCCTCAAGTAACCTTGCTGATGTGTTGTTAGCGGTTGTGCTTCTGCTGATCGACTCTATAATTATTTGTAAAATGTGAAGCAATCCAAGTACAGGTCCAGAGTTTTCCAGGAGGTTGGTGCTCCCCCAGATTTCGAGACAATACGCATATGAAGATTGTAAAGTAGCCCTACACACCGGCCGCCTTTACCCATTTCTGTTTAGAGGCTGAGTCGACCGCAGGGCCGTAGTGGTTACGTCAAAGAAACATTTCAATGACACCTTCGAGGATCGAATCCGCGACCTTCCGGCTTGTAGCTCAGTGCGTGAACCAATTGCGCCACCGCGTGCGTGCCCCCCCCCCACCATTTATAGCATGGGGGGGGAGATGTCTTATTTATTTTCAGTTCTTCTATTTTCGGATGAGCATTTCTTAATTTCGTGGTTTATAATTTTCGCCCTTATCCTTCCAATAAGACCGGCATTAAGATGAAGATGAGTATGGAATGTTGGTGGAGTTATGCTGACAATGGAATGGCGATTTACCGGGGGGTGGGGTGGAGAGCAACGTGTTCCATTACCACTTCCTGCAGATCTCACATAGACTGGCGTATGGTCGAACTAGTTTCTCTGCGGAGGAGGCCCTGAATATCGTGAGTTTACTAATGTGCAGCAGTGCTCCCCGGCTTTGAAAGTTTCCAGCCTGCGCCCGTGTACCCTTTTCATGAGAGAATATGAAGATTATATCGGAGACAAACCTGTACCAGGGCCACGTTGTCCACCACCCACCCGCGATCGAAGTGAAGCCTCTGCGATAAAAGCCCGGCGACGAACCTTTCGAGCCATAGGGTGGTGTGTTAAGCCTGAAGTAAAGTGAAAGCCCCACAGTTTCGGGGGAAAAACATCGCTTTTTGAAGCTTCCCAGGCTTTGCCCGCTTGTCCGTTTGGTAAGAGCAGCGTGTAGATGAAGATAAGTGTGAGCGTTTAGGTAATGGTAGTGAAAGGGGAAGATGGAATTAATGTAGGAAAAACCTGGATCAATGCCACTTTGATCACCAGAAATCTCACACAGAATTGGTCGGAGATCGAAACCGGGCCTCCGCCTTGAGAGGCCGCCATCTGTCTTGAAGTCAGTCGAACTGAAATGTAAAAATCTACATCCTACCTCACAGAAATGCAGGTCGTCTTCATTACCACTACGAACCAGTAAATCTTGTTTAGGGGAATAACCGTTCGTTACTGTGACAGTATACGAACGGCATTAGTAGAAGCAGACTTTTTAATGTTTAAGCAGCCGGTGTATATTGAAGCGACTGGCTTGACTCGGTCGTTATGATGTGTCAGAGTTGCGTATACGGCAACGGCCATACCACACCGAAAACACCGGTCATCGTCCGATCACCGCAGTTAAGCAGCGTAGGGATTGGTTGGTGGTTGCGTGGGTGACCTGGGAACACGACGTCTTGTGGGCAGGGATAGTTCAGTCGGTACTGCGACTCGCTGCGGGCTGGAAGGTCGAGTGATCGAATCGGTGCCCTCCACTGATTCGAGATGTTACGCTCCCCACTAGACCGGCCATGGAACCCTCCCTGCCTCCTGTATAATGTTTACCGGGTCTCTTTCCCGGGGGTAAAGCGGCCGGGACGTGGCGTTGACCACCCACCCTTATCTAGGGCCGAGGTTAAGGTAAGAGTAGAGCTATACCTCTGCACCCTATGTGTGCTTCCGTAGACTGTTGTAGGGTGAACTTTGAACAGTGGCGTACATTTCAGAACAGTGACTGGTATTAGTGATGAAAAATTGGGAATACGATGTTCTGTTGAGCAGGTGGTGTGTCTGGTTTGAAGATTGTGTAGTGGTAGCGGAAGGGCAGTTACCGACTGCCCCGAGTGGGTGGGAGGCATTACTGCTTCGCGTTCTTGAGGTCTGGTGTTCAGATCTCTGTCGAGATGCCGATTTCCTCCCTGAGGTCAGTACTCCGGAAAAAAATGCAGCCAGCGGTTTTCGTGGTTCTGTTGAGGCCCTCTGGACCTCAGTACCTCAGCTGCGACAGCTCATTGCGTATTCTTTGCAGTTGATTCATCAACCGTTCTGCCATTCGATGATACTAAAGTCTGAGAAAATAACAGCGTTTCTAAATAGCTGCTACTCACGCTCACGGCTAGAAATGTATAGCTCTTACTCAGGAGAGTGCATTTGACCTACACGGCGTGGTAGAATCCCTTCTCGGCTTTCGGTAGAAAGCATTTCGTAGCTGGCAAAAATATTAGTCTATTTCTGTCCAGTGGTCGCCCTGTGTTGGGTGTTTCGTTCATAACAAGCCTAATTTCAAATTTATGTACGGCTTTAACCACGTAGAACACAGAAGAAAATAATTATATCTCACAGGCACAAAACACGACTGCATTTGAGCCCAGTGTATTTTTAATTGGAATACAACTGTTTGTGGTAAAGAAGGAACGGTCGGCTTTCATCCGCCCACACCACTGTCAAGGTCATCCGCAAACTCCGCAGTCACGGTCTTCCGACGTTTGTTCCTTTTGTTTCCCACGTATGTAATGGGTGGTTTGTGCGAGACAGTGATTGATCGTAGGGAAATACCATTGAGTAATGGAAGTGATTTTGAACACAATATCACGGTCTTCCATTTTCTTGAGAAGAGGCTGTAAAATGAGCGTAGACTGTGTTCAGCCACGATACGGGGGCAGCCTCCAGAGTGCAACCGGCTAACAGTCGTGGGTCCAGCGAGATGGTTAAGAGGCTGTGAAACGTGTGACTGCTAACCGAAAAGGAACTGGACACCTAATGCTACTGCTGCCGATGCTGCTGCTACTTCCACTACAACAACAACTACCACTACTACTACTACTACTACTACTACTACTACTACTACTACTACTACTACCACCACCACCACCACCACCACCACCACCTCCTCCTCCTCCTCTGTATGTTCAGTGAAGTTTTAATGTATGTCAACCGTAGAGCGCAGACAGTAAACACATAAAATTTGCAACAATCTTTTTTTTTATATTAAGAGTGGAGACTTGCCTGTTTAGTGCGCAGCCAGATGGTCGTCGTAATTCGGTGTGAGCTTCGTATATTGTGCATGCTGTAGTTATCACGAGAGCTGTGACTCACGGTCCGGTAGATGGGCGGTTCGTATTCCGCAGGGTATGTGCTAACTAGATCAGTTGATGCGACGTTTTGAGGCTCTCCTTACGGTATTGCCGAAAATTTAAGGCTGGGAGATGCCGAAACGACGTGACATGCTCGTCCAGAGACACGGCGTTACATCGTCTTGGTTTTTTTCAGTCCTAGCCGATTACTGTTTTAGCCCATGACTGCGATTCATATCGTTGTGTTCGGACACTTATAAACACTTCGTAGGAACTTCGCCCTCCATCTTTAGTGTATTTGTACGACGTAATGATTTAGTTTTTCTGATGCGTCGCATCGGCACCGGTCATGATTATGAGACGACATGTTTCCTCAGCATTCGGTTTTTGACGGCATCTGGTCTGTTTAGTAGTTTAGCAGCCATGTGGACTGAACTTGGCAACGATGTTCTTTTTGAGCGCATTCGCGAAATTGCGAAAAGCGACTATTGGCTTCGTCTTGTGCGTCCACCTGCCCGCCTGCCCTCCTACATGGAACAACTCTGCTCCCTGTGGACATATTTTTAGCAAATTTTATTTGAGTAACACACCAACAAATGCACATATGTAGTCTTACTTAAATAAACTACAAAATGCACGGTACAACGATAAAGATATAAAATTTGATATTTGAATATTTTTCGAAATTTTGTATAGGAAGTTCACGTTTTATTAAAATCTGACAAGAATATCCGGTACTTTACATGAAGACCTGTGTACATTTGTGATATGTCGCTGAATTCTTCTTAGAACGAGAAATGTTCCAGGCAAAAGTGGTAGAGATAAAACACATTTTCTGTTCAGTAATTTTTTCCCGAAAATTGTGCCGTTTATGAGGTAATGTGGAAAAATGCTGTATAGCCGGAGAGGCCACAGGTGACAATATAACATGGCACATGCCCTTTGCGTACCGCATAACTAAATCTACAAACTCAAACTCAGAATATGTAATACTTATTGCTTTTTCCCTACAACATTGGTTATTGGAACGCGCCTCAGGGGTACTTTTTACGTATATTGACTGTCTTGTTAAGTGTCTCTCCTCAGCTTTTTAAACGTGGCCCGATTAGTACATTTTCGCCTCTGTTCGCTTCATGTCCAGTTCAGCATGTCTGAATGCGATAACAGTTTTGAGGGAAGTTGTAGATGGCAGTGATGATCTGTTGGTACAGGAAGGAGGTAATTAATGTTGGCAGCGTCAGTGTTGGGGAACTTCGCTTGTAGCTGAAGCGGCGACAGAAAGCTTGTAGGCAGCTCTCAATTCATTCAGGAAACTCGCATTTTGCACATGCCAGCCAGGACTTGAACCGGATGAGATCACGACTTAGACGAACTGCTTGTTCCTGAAAGTCGCGTGCATTCCGGCGGAACACGTAGTTATTTTGTTAACACGTTTATGTGGTTCCCATAATTAAAATAATGAAATTAGTTGGGTAAAATCGTCTACTTTCTTAAATTGACCTTCCGTGCTCTATATTAGATGCATAATCTTTCAGCTGAACATCTTATATCGGTCCAGACGTGGTGAATTTTACGGACGAGTTTTGTAATATGTCTAGTAGCGAACGCGCCAGGAATTGATAGTCATGCTGTGCTATTTGGCACGTTATGTATGTCTCTGTTCACAAGTACTATGTCTGGATTGCCCTATATGTATATATGTGTGTGTGTATATATATGTATTATATATGTATATATGTATAGGAGCGTTGCTGTGTATAGTGCTGAAACTTGGACACTTCTGAAAGTGGATGACGAATACCTGGTAAGTTTTCGAATGTGGTGTTGGAGAAGGATGGAGATCAGTCGGACCGATCGTGTGAGAACTGAAGTATTACTTAGATTCAGGGAGTAGAGAATATCCTACATCGTATAACGAGAGGGAAGGTTAAGTGGATTGGTTACATTTTGCGTAGGAACGACACAACACGTTACTGAAGGACACACAGAAGTGACAGGAAGACGAGGAAGAAGACGTAAGCAGCTATTGGATGACCTGAAGGGAACGAGAGGATGCTGAACGTAAAAGACGAAGAACCACATCGCACTGTACGGAGATCTGGCTTTGGAAGACGCTGTGGACCTGAATATGAATGGTTCTTTATGCGTTGTCCACACTGCGTAAACCCTGGTTATAAAAAGTACAGGTCGTAGAAGCTTAACGATTAACTGTGGTATAATTATGCATGTAATTACCGGATTGGTTCCCTTGACAAGCTTTTCCTTTTTATCTCTATGGTGAGCAGATACTCAAACCCAAGGCAGTTTTTTTGTGATCACGAGATAAGTGCCTTCTGTAGTATGACGTCGTTGGGACTGCTGCGTTGCGAGACATGGGCAGACCCGAGTGTTATGCGAAAAAAGAATGTTCGTGGTAACAGCAGTAGGTTAGGTAGGTCAAGGACTGAGGCTGAGATTTGTGGGGCCTGTATATCTGAAAATGGAACCGCGAGGGTTCTTCGAAACGTCGGTGTGCCACTACCAGACACTACACTGCCAGTCCCCAAAGAGTTCAATTTTTATGGCCGCTGCTTTGAGAGCTTCCACTTCTCCGTTAACACGGTTCGCGGTTGGCTTCCTGAAAGCACCCACGTTTGTCCGTCCTCAAGTCAGTTTGTAACAGCTGTGTATTTCTACAGACTGTCTCGTGAAGTCTCCTTCACACGAACTCCCCAAACATCCGCCGACAACAAAGGGATGTCGGTCTGCCATGTGTATCTGCGAAGGAATCTTGCGGTCCGGTGAATCAATCCAGTCCGTGATCAGTGAATCCCCATCCGTAGGGCTTCAGTCTCATTCTGATCTTTCTGTTCCCTGCGAAGATAGGAAGGGTGACAGCCTACGTCCGTTCCTGTTTTGTCTGGCGGTAAAATGGAATGAGCAAAATTCCTATCAGTCACGACAACAGATTCTGTGAGCTATGTGATGATCAGGTCTAGTCACAAGCCACCTTCCTTTTAAAACGATCACATTTAACCCCCAACCGACTAATTCGTTCCTGAAAACGGGTGTTGCAGCGAAATATAGTATAGCGGTACCGTATCTCACGTTGTTTCAAGTGGGGACAATAATATTGCCTTCCCGGCCCGTTCCGAAACCCCCAACAAAGTTCCGTACATACCAGTAAAACGTCTTAACACCTATAAAACAGTCATATAGTGTTCTTTTTCTTTTTTTAAGGTCAACAGTTGTTTGTGCGTGATATTAAACCTACAAACGACCATTTCGTGTTAATCGTACCGTGCATTTTCTTAAATCCAGTACATTAACGTGTGTGGGCCGGGCAGCTCAGTCGGTATAGCAGCTGACTACGGACTGGACGGTCCGGGATCGAATCCCGGTAGGGACGAGACCGACCCTGGGGCCCACCCAGACTCCTGTAAAATGGGTACTGGGTCTTTCCTTGGGGGTAAAGTGCGCCGGAACGTGCTTCTGACCACTCACCCCCTTCTAGTGCCGCCGTCATGGAAGAGTAGAGCTATACCTCTACCCACACTTTGGGCCACACCGGGCCTGTAACGGGATCACTTTACCTTTACCTGTTTTGCTAGTATATTAACGTACAGGCTGCACAAAGTAAGACACAGTAAAACACAAACGATAAAACGTACTTCATGGAGTTTGTCGTTTTGCTGACCGTGCATCTCAGTAAGTAACCAACTTGATGCACAAAAGTTTTGTTTTACAATAATTGTCTTTCATGCCTCTACATGTTTCGAGCACATGTGCTCATCATCAGGAGGTCAAAATTGCATTACACAGCCTCTGGTATCATCACACTGGAACAAGTGAGTGGTCTAAAATTTTAGATCACTCACTTGTTTCAGTGTGATGATACCAGAAGCTGTGTAATGCAATTTTGACCTCCTGATGATGAGCACATGTGCTCGAAACATGTAAAAGCATGAAATAAATTTATTGTAAAACAAAAATGTTGTGCATCAAGTTGGTTAATTACTGCGATAAATATACTTCATGGATGTTGTTAAACTCCCTGAGGACTGCACCTTGGTGCCGAAACAAGTAGCAGTTGGCATTGTGTGTTTTGTGATTTGTGTGTGTGTGTTTTTTTTATTTGACTTAGTGCAGCTCGTTGGTTAATGTATTGAATGACCACAAAAGCCCAGTTAAGTAATTAGTGAGCAATGAATGGGACAAGAATGGTTATTTCCTCCAGTTGAATACAGATTTTTCACTAGCCCAGGATAAGAAGTCCTGTGGGATGCGGAGTCGCAATAGCTGGGATTTGCGGTGGTTAACAGGTTTTGTGTGTAATATCTGCGGGTCGCTCTATCGAAAATTCGCAAAGCGAGACGGCGGATAGCGAGGGTTGATCATTTGTAACGGTGAAGAATGCTTGTAGCGAAAGACGTAGAGAAAAAAAAAACACATTTTTATGAGGAGTGTACTTTTTCCCGTAAGGTTTGGAGGTTTTCGGTATAGGTCAGTATACTTAGGCTTTTGTTTTACGCCCCCTTTTGCTTTAACTCCACTTGCCACTATATAGCACTTCCTCAGTTGCGCCCCCTCATTTTCGGTTTAATGCCGTTTGGCTGGCTGCGCTCTATTACTTTAGCCTCTACCTAGTACATCATTCCTTATGGCGATATTTTTCGTTTACGCTCTTTTGATTTACGCCTACTTTTTTCAGGGATACGCCTATGGCGTAAAACAGGGGCTTGTGTTATTACTTGGCGTCGGTGTTTATTCCCACCTACCAGACTGAACGATGTCATACACCACGTGGACACAGTGTGATGGCACACCACCGTGACAACCTGATGTTACGTAGTAGAGTGGGCTTGCGGCTGTCTGTGTGCTTTACACACGTGTATTACGTAGGCCAGTGTCGTTCGTACGTCGAAAGAGTTTTTACGAGTTTGCACAAGCGCGAACCTCTGTGTTCCAAACTGCGCCACCTGAAGATAAAGACACACAATGTAGGCCTAAAATTCAAGAATATACCAACAGATGCACTATGTTGGAGTGTAAAGTTTGGACAGTTACAGCACTGGAACTGCCACATGTTTGGGGACCGGAAGGTCGCTGTTTCGATTCCAGATGGTGTCATTGGAATTTTTTTATTGACATCCTTCCGATCGCACTATGGCCTTGGGGTCGACCCAGCTTCTAACAGAAATGAGTACCAGGAGTATTTCTTGGGGGCAAAGGCGGCCGGTGCGTAAGGCTGACAACCTTACCACCATCCTGGGCCATTGTCACGTAATCTGGGAACTAAAACTTAAACTTCATGGAACCCTCTGGGCACCTGGGGCCTGTAATGGGACTGATTTACCTAACTGCCACTTGTTTAGACCTTTTAGTGTGGGCCATTAAAATAATTTTAATGCAGTTTTAACCTATTTCATGTATTCATAATAATATCTCTTTTATAGAAATACTCATGTAACTTCTTGAGGATGACGTACAAGAAAAGGCCGAAACATGTCGGAGTCCTGGAGTTTTAGTTGTGAAAACTTTATATTGGAGTAATGCATTTGTTGATGTAATCTTAAGTCTGTTAGTGCATGGATATGAACACTGTAAAACAGGTATGCCTGTTTTTTAATCGTTCTGGTTGAGAAGGCCTGAAAAGCAACAGGTTTTTACGCTGACACTAAGAAGCACATTTATTTTGATTTTCATTTGTAACTTCAAAGTCGGTAAAATGACTGGGGTTCGGGTGTGATGATCGAGGAATCGAGGTTTGAATCGGGCAAGGACAGAACATTGTTCTCTTCTCCGAAAGTTTCGGTAACGGCCGACCGGGTTTAAAGTGGCCAGGGCGTGAAGCCGACCGCTCACCTCTGTATATGTCTCGTGTCGTGTACGGGAACGTTTATTTTCACGTTATTTTCACCAAATACGTTGCTGATTCAATAAGAAACCCTTAAAATAGTCCCTGCAAAACAACACGGAAGAGTGGCTACATGGTTCAGTCACAATTGACCATCATCGGGCTGTCACACGGTACTTACAAGAATGTAAAAGGTAAAGGTAAAGTGATGCAGTTACAGGACCGGTGTGGCCCAGAGGGTGGGTAGAGGTATAGCTCTACTCTTTCCTGACCGCGGCACCAGAAGGGGGTGAGTGGTCAGCAGCACTTCCCGGCCGCACTTTACCCCCGGAAAAGACCCGGTACCCATTTTACAGCAGGCTGGGTGGGCCCCAGGGGCCAGCCTGGACGGGCGGAAAATGTCGTCCCCACCGGGATTCGATCCCGGATCGTCCAGCCCGTAGTCAGTCGCTATACCGACTGAGCTACCGGGCCCACATTTACAAGAATGTAAAACTTAATATATAACAATAGAATGTACTATAACGTAACATTGTGGCGCGTTCGTGCAACCACTGTTGCAGTGGAAAAGCAGTAAGTATTGCGTGTTGTGGGTGTGTGTCTGTAGCCTTAGGTATCCAGCATGCAGTGCGCATGTGCTATATTGTCAACTGTAGCCTATTCGGCTCTGCAGTATTTTTCCACATTATCTCATAAGCGGACGATTTTCGAAAACAAGTTACTGGACACAAAATGAGTGTTTTGATTTTCTCTACAACGTTTGTCTGAAACCGACCTCAACCTAAGAAGAATGGAGCGAGATATGATGCAAAATATGTATTGATCCTCATGTAAAGTACCCGTTATTCTCGTCGAATTTTAATTAAACTTGAAATTTTCGACAGATTTTCGAAAAATTGCTGAAATATAAAAGTTTATGAAAAAACCGTCCATTGGGAACCAAGATGTCCCATGCGGTCGGACAGACAGACAGACGTGACGAAGCTAATAGTCGCTTTTCGCAATTTTGCGAACGCCTAGAGAGTGGTCATTCCGATTTACTCCTTTGGAGCCCACCAGTTCACAATTAGTACAGTAATAAAACTGCAAGACTGTTCGGTTAGGAGCTAAATGATCGTGTACCGTTTCCGCTAGTTCATATGATATATGACATGATATTTTTGTTAACTGCAATTGGGTAGCCACCCGGTGGCAGCAGTACAGTACATATTTACACACAATACACAGAACGACACACAACAAACAATACATAGGACAACACAAAAATTTTGGAAGAGTGCGGGCCGTGCCCCGTCTTTGCGGCTTTTACCCTGGCATTTGCCTTACAACTGAGGAAAAGGCACGGAAAAACCTCAGTCAGGTAGCCGAAGAGTGTCAGCTGGCACGATGAAGACATGTAAACATGCAATAAGAATACATAGACATAACAATTATATATATATATATAAAACATTAAATTGGTTCAAAATGAAAGGGTGTATTTGCTGGATAAATACTGATGTTTTTCTTAGTTATTGTTGAATTATTTGTAAGAAGAAATGGCCAGAAACTCGCGCCCTTTAAGGTGCCATCTGATGAAACGATCTTACACTTTAGTCGGTGTAAACTTGTGGGATCCCACGGAGAGAAATCGCAACGACCAGTTTACATGTATTACATTTGATCTCCTCTAAAATCCCGCTTGATATCCTGAAGGCCGTCAGGTGTTACTGAAGCATGTAGCTACTGTTGTGAACGAACAGTGGCTGTGTTGGACGGACTGTTTATAGATCTGTTGTTGCATGTTCCATAGCAGAATGGGATGAATTCTCCGTATTGAATGAATTGACCGTAAACAGTATTTTACAATCTTAAATGGTCCGTCTTTCCTGCTAGCTTAAGAATTGTCATTATTACAGAATTACGGTAGATTTCTGTTCCGGATTCCAGTTTGCTGAACATGAGTATCGGATTGCAATACGCACAGTACAGTCAATATATCAGCCCACAGTCACTAAAATACAATTCATGACAAGTATAAATCTTCTACATGTTTTGGCAGCGGGTTGCCGTCCTCAGGGAGTCTTCCAAAACAAAAGAATACAAATTCACCACTGTGATTTAGGTATTGCATCGCCATGCATTTGCCGGTTGCTATGTTAATTGTAAAAATATTCACTGTATGAGTTACGTGAAATGAGCAGATTCGTATCAAAAGCTGCTTGCTAGGAATAGAGAGCACGCCAGTGGCGACCCATTGATGTGTCGCGACCACCCAAAATTTTGAACAGCTCTGCCCCAGAGAATGCCGGTATATTCAGTTACAGACACGATCGCCATTTGTATGGACGGTATGAGGATCTTAAAATCGTAAATCGTACAGTACGTTTAGTGTAGTGGTTTTGGGGTGGCGGGGGGGGGGGGGGGGGGGGGGGGGGGGTTTTCTGTCATTTTGTCCCGGGGGGGGGGGGTTGGTGT
>Ga0123355_10015297_pt1 | contig 12049 bp, 13 predicted proteins | sample TergutEmb28metaG_3_FD_89872 | JGI IMG/M metagenome (GOLD analysis project Ga0123355, IMG submission 89872) | Embiratermes neotenicus P1 segment gut microbial communities from Petit-Saut dam, French Guiana - Emb289 P1 | ecosystem: Host-associated > Arthropoda: Insects > Digestive system > Gut ... | reverse complement strand
ATCTAGTTTCTTTCTTGATATTTTTTCGCGCACACACTCGACTTTTCGTGTTGGCGTTTTATCATTTTTTGTGGGTGGAATATGGACCAGTTTGTGATTCTTTAGTTTTCCATCAAGCCTGCTAGGGGGTCATTTTTTGGGGGCACGTTTTGTTGGAGTAGGTGTAGGTGTTCTACTCGAGCCTTGCGACTCATCACATGATGATGACGATGATGTAATAATTCATTCGTTTGATGGACACTATTGTAATAATTGTCTTGGTATAAGTGGTAACCCTTCCCTTCATAAGATTCGAGTAGAAAACCCACCATTTCGGTCAAAGGTCCACATTTACCATCATAAATCTGCAAGTTACAAATATATCCAGTTGAACTTTCACAAACCATCCATACCAGTATGCTGTACTTTGTAATTTTGCCTGGGTTATACACATGAAATCGCAAATGACCCCGCCAACCAAGCATACCTTCATCAAGAGAAATTTCCTTATCTGATATATAATTAGTTCTGAAATTATTTACAACAATGTCTAAAATTGTACAGATTTTGTACAAATGATCTTCGTTTGTTCCTGCTGCATTATTGACATTGAAGTGAAGGTGCCTTTCAATAAGTTGAAATCTGTTCCTAGACATTGTTTGTGGAAATACTGGAGTCTGAAAAATTCCTCTCGTTGACCAGTACAATTCTAATCTTGGTTTTCGGACTATACCAGTTACAAAAATCAAACCAAGGAATTTTTTCATTTTGATTACTGTTACTGGTTTCCATTCTTCACTATGTGCTTGTTTTGTAACGGGGTGAGGCATTTTCGCGATCTGTTGTTGTGCATTTAAATTTGTCTGGTCAACTACTAGTTCAGTGAGTTCAGGAGGAATATATTGGTCAAAATAACTCATCACAACTGCTTCATTTTGAACTGCAAATTGCACGCCCGGATTGCCTATGAAGGGTGGTATTCTTGGTTGACAATCATTTTTAGAAAACCCTGTAGTTGGGGTAACATCTATCTGTCTGCAGCTAGGGTCCAGTATTAAAATGTTACTCTCATTATCACGCTCATTTGCACTTTCAGATTCACTCTCTTCACTACTTGAAAATCTGGGAATATTAACTGTATCTGAATCACTGTCATTTACAATTTCATTCACCGCATCAGCTAATTATTCATCAGTTCTAAATCCAACTGATTTTCTTTTCCTAGATGCTATGTTGCACTGAGAAGTATAAACTATCACACATACACGAATTCACATATAAAAGATTCTTTATATACTGCAGCCAGAGACAGCCCACTCTCCCTCTGAGCATAAGGATAAACAGGGTTTCATTATATCGCAATGTAAACATAATAAACTATAAAAAGGATAAAGGCAACGCCAGCCAGATATACTGAAGCTGCTGTACAAGTTTCCCGCCTATAATGAGAGGTCAGCTGATTTAAGCTGAAAGAGCGCGACTGAAAAATTAGACCAACTAAAGTCGACACTGGCAATTTTAAGCATGAATTATTAAATTGACTAAGGTTGACTATGGCAGTGAATATGTTAAACTGCCTAGTAATGTTAGCTGTACACAGTTCTTCATGTTGTGTATTTAGATTGTAGTCCCAGCTACTGGAAAAACATAATTTTTTAAATAAGTGTGACAGGTTCAGAAAATAAAGAGCGTTTTAAAGTAATTAAATCAGAAAGTGTGCAATTTGCATTTTGTTAACAAATGTAATACTGTCATTAGAATAATACAAATAAATGGTGTTTTTTTAGCTTAGTTTCAATTAAATATGTAATTCACAAACTGTAAATCAATACAGGTGGTACAAAGCATATGTTCATGTTTGCATTTTCTCTATATGTTTTGGCTTTTGAAACCATCACCAGGCAAAAAGGCAAAAAGTTATTATGTAAAATGGTAACCAACATAGTGTCAATTGTTTTCTTATGTATTAGGGATCCTAAGTTTTTACAGCAGTCCTCTGTCTAAATTATTTAAATAGCTTAAAATTTGACATACATAACTATAAAAGCCCTTACTGTCATTTAGTTATTCTTAATGAATAATCTGCAACAATTATTAATGTTCATATTCCAATAATCAGAAGTGTAATAAATTGAGACAAACACAACACCATATGTCAGTATGTATATGTATAAAACTATAATTTTTCAACTAGATTAGAGAATATAAATTACAATTTTTGAAAACGCAGTGCTTATAATTATATTAATACATCACTGAAAAGTAAGTGTGAAGTTCAGGATATTACATAATAAGTTCCAGCTTCACAATTTATAAAGATTCCCTACGGTAGTGAATTGGAGAAGGTTAGAGATTGTCTGGACCTAGAACTGGATGCAAGAAGGAATGCATGCAGAATATATACAGGGACATCTGTTGGAAGTAGTTCACTTGGATGATCAAGAAGGAGACGAGAGGTTATTATTGTTGGTAGAATTGATCCAAGATTATGTCCAATTCCGAAATTTATTATTTGTGTGTTAGATGTTTAAGTTTTACTACTGCAGTTTTAGCTTAAATTACTGAGGGAATGAATCCCTGAATATATGAGTGATGTGATGTACCTTCAGATTATTAAGAGTGATGGGGTTCTTACGTGTGTTCATTCTTTAGGTCGACATAGTATTGCTGTTATTTTGGATGGTGAACCAGTTAAAGGCAGTCCATTTGCGTGCAACATTTACGATGTCAGTAAAGTCAAAATCTCAGGACTTGGTCCTACGAAGGTATGTTCTTCTCTTGTTCAGATTTCCTGTTCTTCACTAAAGTAAGGGGTGATTTTAACATGTCCCATTTAGACATTGACAGTATGGGCGCATGTGTGCGCGCACACGTGCACACACACACACACACACACACACACACACACACACACATGCTTTTCTAGGTGATGTAATGTTGTTTTTATGCCTAGTACCTATCAGTTTTTATCTCGATCAGTTATCGGAAATTTAGTGCTCATACTTTCTTTGTGTCTTCATAAGTTTGTAATATTAGAGACCAGTCTTTCTGTCTTTTGTGTAATACATGAAAGTTTGTTCAGAATGTATGTTCTTACAATTTAGGTTGGGAAACCTGCAACATTTACAGTTGATGCTTCAGAAGCAGGTGAAGGCACACTGGAGCTTGTTGTGAGCACTGACAAATCAACAGTGAAAGCGGAAGTTGTTGCATGTTCCAGAGGTCTTTATGATGTCACCTTTGTTCCTCATGAACTTGTACCTCATTTTGTAAACATTTCATTTAATGAGGAAGATGTTCCAGGTCAGTATAAGTAAATTCCAGAGAATTTTATCTATGTGTAAAAATTATCTTTAGGTGAAAGTGGGAATCTGAAAAGTCTAAGGGGCCAAAATATGAGTATGTTTGACAGAGAAGATGGGAAGATACTATTAGAATTAATTTAATAGAAATATGGTGTGAAGATGTGGAGTGAATTCATGTTCCTCAGGCTAAAGCCTGTGAGAATTTCTGAACATTGCACTGAATGACTGTTAATTTCATGTACTTCACAAAGAAATAGATGGTAGTGATCATAATATGAAGCAGGACTTCTATTACATGCTGCATTTAGCATGAATTTCGTACACCGTGTTAACACTTCCACACTCAATATGGAGCATATTACTCAATTGTCTGTATTATGTAAGTATACATAACTTCTGTTGATTATAAAATTGTGTAATTTCACAGAAAGCATACACTGAGATCAGCACTCTTTTGGAATTTTATGTTGCATAAAATTCCACAACAGAAGCAGGAAATCATGCAAAGAATATACTGTGCAGAAACATGTGTTGAATAATCTTTAAAATCCTGTCTCCTCCCTGCCCCATTTATAATTCTAAAATGTTACAGTAATTAAAAGTACCAATTTTGTGGCACGTTCCAAATTGTATTCTGAGAGATTTAAGTCCTGTATAGTAGAGCTGAATTGAATAGCTATATAAATGGTGGCTCATCTCTGCAGGCAGAATTAAAAAAAAAAGTTTCTGAAATACCAAAAAAGAAACCAGTGCATAGTCATTTGATTCCAAATTAATGTTTTTGTCTATCAACAGAACCAGAGTTATTTTTGAGATGGTGAAATTTATGTAGCAGGATCATACAAGAATTGTATTATTACATGTGTTTATTGTATACATGTGAGAAGCATGTAGAACTCTACTGTCATAAAACACTGTTTTTGAAAAATATAATTGCATTGTTAATATTTTGCTGTAATTCCATTGCAGGCAGTCCATTTAAGTGTGAGGTTCTGGAATTGGGTGTAAAGGAGATGAGACATATGCATCGTAAAGAGTCCCGTATGGTTACAGTTCGTGGAGAAGGATTGAAAGATGTGGTTGTAGGCTCCACAGCATATTTTGATGTGGATCCAAAGGGCATGGATGGTCGCATAGACATGGAAGTTGTAGGTAAGTGTAGATTTTGCAGTTAAACTTGTAAAATTACATATTATTTCAATAGGGCAGTGAACAGTTTTTATTCAGTGACATGTAAAAGTTTCTGTATGAAGTGTTATATTGTGTGTGTGAATGGTTTAGTAAAAATATATTTTCAAATTCCATTGGACTTTAAATGTCCAAAGTATGTTTAATACATACTTTCTGAGAGAATGCTCTACTGCTGTCTTCTGGTGATACTTGTCATGTCTGACATATTTTTATTTTATTTATTTATAATGTTAGTGGCAACAGAATTAAACCTGGAACCCAATGAATGCTAAGTGTATATTGCTAGTGTTTGTGTCTGTGACAATCATAGCAAAATAACTATTTTGCAACATTCATCCCAAGGAATTCTGTGTTTGAATTATTTCACATTAACTTCCTCATTTTCCAAATATACAAGCATAGAAACTAGTTCCTTTTCACTTTGTGCAGCATAATATGTTTGCAATAGCGATTTTTGTGGTAAAATACCATGAAAGATACGTGTTTTTCTAAAATATCTGGTGTAGCCTGCAGTGGTTTTATAGAGCTAATGTTAATCAAAATGAAGAAACTACTCAGTTAATCTCATCTATGTTAATACAAGGTGTGTTCAAAAAAAGACCGAACTTTTGCTATAAAGAATTTATTGCTCATTTTACAGCATTTTAAGCACTGTCCTCTTCAAAGTAGTTCCCTCTACTGGCAATACGCAGTTCCCAACATTTCTTCCATTGTTGGAAAGCTTCCTGGAATACACTTTCTGTGATGGCACGCAGTTTTCTTATCACATTTTCCTGAATCTCCTCTATGGTTTGGAAATGACATCCTTTGAAAGTGGTTTTAAGTTTGGGAAACAGGAAAACGTCTACTGGGGCTAAGTCTGGAGATTAGGGCGGATAGGGCACAACGGATGTCTGATGTTTTGCCAGATAACTGTGGATGAGGATCGATGCATGAGCCAGTGCATCGTCATGGTGCAACATCCGAGTCTGGTTTTCCCACAGTTCAGGCCTCTTCCTGCACACAGCATCCCTCAAATATGCTAAAACTTCCTGGTAAAACTTTTTGTTCACCAGATAACTGTGGATGAGGATCGATGCATGAGCCAGTGCATCGTCATGGTGCAACATCCGAGTCTGGTTTTCCCACAATTCAGGCCTCTTCCTGCACACAGCATCCCTCAAATATGCTAAAACTTCCTGGTACAACTTTTTGTTCACCATCTGACCACATGGTGCAAATTCATGATGAATAGTGCCTTTCCAATCAAAAACACACAACCAACATCACCTTGATCTATGCCCGACTCATCCATGCTTTTTTTGTTCGAGGAGACCCTTTCCCCATCCATTGCAATGATTGCATCCTGGTTTCAACATCATATCCATAAACCCACGTCTCATCTCCTGTTATGATGTTCTTAAGAAAGTTTTCATTACCATTTGCATTGGCAAGCAGTTCCTGACTGATTTCAACACGGTTCTCTTTCTGAGTATCAGTCAATAAATGCAGCATGAATTTTGCACTGACCTGACGCATGTGAAGTTTTTCAGTAAAAATTTGGTGGCAAGATTCTATGCTGATGCCCACTTCATCAGCGACTTCTTATACAATTAAATGATGATCTCCATGAATCACAGCATGAACTCTCTTGACATGGTCATTGTTTGTTGATGTGGAAGGTCATCCAGGCCTGGGATCTTCACCCACTGACATTCTGCCCTCTTTAAAACACTTAAACCACTCATAGCACTGCGTTCGGCTCATACAGTATGCATGGTTAAGCAATTGAAATGTCTCTGTAAGATTTTTACCAAGTTTGCAGCAAAATTTCACCCACACACCTTGTTCTTCAAGCTCTTTCATTGTCATATTGTCACTAATCTGACGAACAGCTTGTGCACGTGCTTAGTTCAGTGGATGTAGCTCGACAACCAGTGCTTATAGCGAAATGGGACAAATGGCAGTTTTTGTCAAAACCTCATGCTAGGTGTGCTCAGTAGCTGCAGCGCACTTTCTGTGCTGGTTGGCGCACTATTTAAAAAGTTCGGTCTCTTTTTGAACATACCTCGTATGTTGGGAAAAGGACAATTTCTAAAAGAAATGTGTGTTATTTTTGAATGGAACACAGTTTTTATGACCTATTTGTGTTAGCATGACAGTAAGGAACATTTAAACAACTGTGCTATTAATTTTAAACTGTTATATACATTATTGTTAATGTCAAGTCTGAAGTTTGTAATTTAAATGTACATAAATATTAATACATGTCATGGATTTTTAGGCCCTGGTGGTATCCATGTGCCATGCTATGTAAAAAAATTAGGATCAGGTCTGTATCGAGCAGAGTATAGACCTCAGGAAGTTGGACTGCACAGCATTACAGTGTTTCATCAAGAACAGCCAATCAGCAAACAACCCTTCACTGTAGAAGTGTTTGATCCACAGCAAGTCAAAATCATTGAAATGGAAGAAGCATTTTGTCATCGTGCTGCAAGTTTCAAAGGTCTGTTTATTTAATTGTGATTATAAGTTATACTGTGTATTATTAATGTTGGAAGCTGGCAGTCCTGGAAGAATATGGACACAAATTATTTATCATGAAAAATTATTTAATGGTTAATGAACACTGACTCTTATTTCCACATATTCACACAAATTACTGTGAAGGACTTTGCATTTGTTAAGACACAGTCTGAGTTCCAGAAATGCATGCGTTGGTAAACTAAGATTATTTCGAAATTCGCCCTGGAGTGAGTTCCTCTAAACCAACAGTGATACTTTTATTTTTTTTTTAACACTTTACACAAACTGTTCCTATGGTTTGGACTGCCTCTGTGGTCTAGTGGTCAGAGTTTCTGGCTACAGATACAGAGGTTCCGGGTTCGATCCCCGGCGCTACCAGATTTTCTGAGTAGTAATGGGTCTGGAATGGGGTCCACTCAGCCTCGTGAGGCCAAACTGAGGAGCTACTTGAATAAAAAAGTAGCAGCTCCAGGTTCAGAAAACAGAGATTAACGGCCGTGGGGAACCATTGCGCTAACCACGTGACACCCCTCTATCCGCAAAAGTTGGCACTAACTTCGCCAACCGGTGGCGGCCGCTCTGTCGGTATGGTTCGCTCGCGGACTAAAGCCACGGAGTTTAGTTTAGTTTTTTAGTTCCTATGGTTTGACTTGTGAAACTACTTTATAGTCTGACAGTACCCTTGCTGAGATCAGTCATAGTTTTGCATCTAATATCATTGTTAGTGCTGATCAAATTTTAGTTAATGCAAAATGTCCACAATGTATCTTGCTCTCAAAATTGGCACATTATAAGTAATAGACTATTTTTATACTGTTTTGGTTGACTTTGTGACTGAGAGGAGCCACGGTAGTGTAGTTGGTACAGTGACTAGGCTTGGACTGCCTGATCTGGGGTTTGGATTCCAGCTGGGGCAAGAGATTTTCTCTTCGCCAAAACATCCAGACCAGGTCTGTGGGCCCATCCTGCCTCCTTTTCAATGGGTACCAGGGTTCTTTGCCAGGAATAAAGTAGCCAGGGCATGAACTTAATCATTCATCTGTGTCTAGTGCTGAGGTTAAAAATGAATGGAGGTATACTTCTACTCCCACTGTAAACCTTCATGTCATAGATTGAGAAAATTTTGCTGTAACTTTTTATTTTCATGCCCTGTGATAAACAGATTGCAGTGAATTCAGTGCAGTTTACTGCCTTTTCTGAATTATCTTTGTCATGTTATGTTTTGTAGGTTCACTTTAGGAGATCCAGTGCAGGATAATTAGGGTCAGTATTTTCTGAATTTCAGAAATTCTTATTATACTGGAGGTGCACAGTATTTTAGTGTAGAACTGGAATGAACAATTGAATGTGTATAAGTGTTGTCATAATCTGTCTGCAGTGGATACATCAGGAGCAGGACGTGGAGTGCTGTTGGCCAGTGTGAGAGCTGCTGGGCAGGAAGTGAAATATTCAGTACATGAACTGGATGCAGGACAGTACCAAGTTGTCTACCATCCTAAGCTTGCTGTCCCACATAGAATTGACCTCAAATATAATGGCTTACATACTGCAGGTAATATCAATTTTCATCATGGACATTGATTTTTTGTATACTGAAACATATTAACCTCGGTTTCTATTCCGCTGAACTTGCCACAAACCTCACAAGCTTGCACCATCACCTAGTTGGTACTCTTCATAATACAGTAACCCTTCATCATCACAGTATAAACCAGTGCAGTTTTGAGTATACACAGTTGCATATAAATATGTGGGACAAGGGATCGCTGAAGGGGATTGAAAAGTACTAGGTCAGACGGTCTTCAGTAGAAATTTCCTGGATTTAGAAATTGTGGAAAACAGACATGCATGTAAACACAAAGAAACAAAAGTTTGACTTTGTTTATGAAATAAGAAAAGTAATTAAAGTATGTCAAATAAAGCAGACATTATTCTGTACAATGTCTGTATAAAGAATCTGAATAGAGAAAATATTAAGAATATGGGTACACAAAATTTTACAATATTTTTCTCTATTGTCCTTATGAAGCCAGGGTAGTCCAGGGGAGTAGTACAGTGACTGTTGGTCTCCTGGATGATGCGGGTGCATTTCCCAGCATGGACAGAAATTTCTCTCTATAACATACAAAGTCCAGATCTGGATCTTACCCACTCTTCTATGCACTGGGTGACGAAGGTGATACTTTCACAACTGAAGCAATAAGCTTGACCTCTCTGTGCTGTCTACTGGTGAGGACAAGAATACATGCAGCTGTGTCTTCCACTTCCCCATACATGTATATAGTGCAGTGACATACTTTATAAATTTATTTGGTCTCATATTTTTTCTTTAAAGTAGATGATGGCAAATGGCTATACTCTGGATACAGCTGGTATTAGAAACCATGAAGACATAGTAAGTGGACTGATATACCTGCACTGTTGGGTGAAATCTTCAGTTACCTATTTTAATATGTTCCACCTTCCTTGCATGAATCAGATCCGTAACATAAATAACCAACAAAATGCACTTCAATGCTTATGATGTATTTCGACCACTACTGCGGGCATCTTAAGGGCGATGCTCTTGTTGCGAGGTACAAAGGTACAAATGTGATTCATTGTGTCACCATCACTCCATAATAATTAAAGCTATTTTAATTTCAGTTAAAATTTTATAAGTAATATAAATGTAGGTTAAAAATGGCTAATGATTAAAATCTTGGGGTTTACAATTGTTTAGTCTGGGTGGGGTGATGCTTGATGTAGTGATGTGAGTCTAAAACATTGTATAGTTCATGAGTAGATGGTGTGGTACACTGGTTGGAAGTTTTGTGTTCTTGTGATAATAACATTACCCTGAAGATGGCTACAGTAGTGGCCAAAACATGTTGGTGAGAATTCAGTGAATACAATACATCATAAACTTTGAAGTACATTTTGTTGGTTATTTATGTTATGGATCTTCAGTTAACATCATTCAAATTATGTACAAATACTTTCTGTCCAGGGTGTCCATTTGAAGTGTCTGTGAAGAATCCAGCAGTTGGACAAGATGTCATTGCAACAGGGCTAGGTCTGTACCAGTCACGGGCAGGGAAAGTGACAAGTTTTGTCATCGAGACATTGGGTCACCCAGCAAAGGAGTTTGATGTCATTATTACAGGTCCTCAGGGGTCTGCTGTGCCTGTGAGGTGCTATCAACAAAAAGATGGAAATTTGCTTGCTGAATTCACAGCTCATGGTGCAGGTACATTTTCAAGCGTGTCAGTGGTATAATATATGTCATTATGCAGATACAGGCTTAATATTTTGAACTGCAAGGAATATTGTGTTAAGTTAGGAGGAACAAAAAATGAAATAAAAAATACAAGTGAGTGGGTTCTGCAGTAAAGTGTCTGGCTTGGCTTACATTCATTAAGTCACTGAACTGAAGTCCTTTTTGATTTTCTTGTGAATATAATTTTTTATGAATAAGTACATGGAAAAGAAAATAAACACCCAAAGTGGCTGGAAAATTTTATATGTGTGGATACAATGGTATTATGAATTACTTTATATTTTAACAGACATGAAGTTCCTGTCAGCTGTTATGAGGCTTACATTATTGACAAGAGTTTACTTTTTATCAGTAGAGTTTACTGAAGACAGCCACTGCTATCTATAATGAAAATCTGTCCCAAAGGTGAGCTTGAAACAAATATATAATTAAGGAATGTGTTTATTGTGTTGCAAGGTCTTAGAGTTTGTATGCTTTATATAGGAACGTACAAAATTGATGTGACACAAGGTTCAAGGGCTGTCCGTGGTTCTCCATATTACTGCCAGGTTTTTGATGCATCCAAAGTGAAAATAGAAGATGTGGGGTCAAAATCAGTTGCTGTTAATGAGAAGATTGCTTTCAGGCGTAAGTACTTGAAAGTGTAGAAGCTTGTATGAATTGTGATATAACAAGGTTACCGGAACACACTCTTCTACCACCTAGATTGCTTATACTGATGCATGTAAACCGTACCATACCATAAATGTATATATAACCTTCTGCTGGAAGATGAACACTCAGGTTTGAAAGATCAAAGACATCAAGAAATTAAAATTAAAATATTAATTTAGGAAATGTGCATTTCGTTGGTTTATGTTGTATAATTATATTACAATGCACAGTGAAAAAAACATAAACTTACTGAAACTGTTTTTGTAGGAACAGGAAGACTACTACAAAACTTCCCATTCTTTGCCTATGCTTTTTTAAAATGAATTGTTGAAATAATGATTTTGTTCATTTATTATAAATCTTATACAGCGACTGACTACGGGCTGGATGGTCTGGGATCGAATCCTAGTGGGGACGAGAATTTCTGCCCATCCAGACCAGCCCTGGGGCCCACCCAGCCTCCTGTACAAAGGGTAACGGGTCTCTCCTGGGTGTAAAGTGCAGCCAGAGTGTGCTGCTGACCACTCACCCCCTTCTAATGCCGTGGTCATGGAAGAGTAGAGCTATACCTCTATTCACCCTCTGGGCCACACCGGGCCTGTAACAGTATCACTTTATCTTTTTATTACAAATCTTATAAATGTTTAGTCCCATTAGCATACGCTCTACTATTTATTTTCATTTTTGTTCCGTGCAATAGTTTATGATTGTAAACATGGGCCAACTACTTGCACTGTTTTATGTTATTAAAATATTTATTTACATAGAATACTTTAAAACATAAGACTTAGTATAAAATTTGCTAAAACTCCTACATGTTTCGGTCATAACTTGACCATCCTCAGGGAGTGTAAAAATTCCTGTAATGAAGTTGCTACTATTTTTCTTCCGGTGTTGTGGCGGCATGCGTTTGTATGCTCATGTTATGCCCGTGTGCTCTATTGATGCTCCTGCAGTGAGTGGTGTTGTTCTTGAGCTGGGCCATAGCTCAAGAACAACACCACTCACTGCAGGAGCATCAATAGAGCACACTGGCATAACATGAGCATACAAACGCATGCCGCCACACCACCGGAAGAAAAATAGTAGCAACTTCATTACAGGAATTTTTACACTCCCTGAGGATGGTCAAGTTATGACCGAAACATGTAGGAGT
>Ga0123355_10015296_pt1 | contig 12050 bp, 9 predicted proteins | sample TergutEmb28metaG_3_FD_89872 | JGI IMG/M metagenome (GOLD analysis project Ga0123355, IMG submission 89872) | Embiratermes neotenicus P1 segment gut microbial communities from Petit-Saut dam, French Guiana - Emb289 P1 | ecosystem: Host-associated > Arthropoda: Insects > Digestive system > Gut ... | reverse complement strand
GCGGTAAGGGCCTCCAGTGGCTTCATCCCATGATGGGCCCTGGCAGCGTTTTCTATTTCCCGGATGATTTCCGGGTGCTCCTTGAGATATTGCTTCGCGTTTTCCCGGCCTTGGCCCAGGCGTGTATCCCCATAGGAATACCAGGAGCCGCTCTTGTTTACCAAGTTTAGCTGGGCGCCTATATCCAATAAGTCCCCATCCTTGGAGATACCCTCTCCATACATAATATCAACTTCGCAGTTCCTAAAAGGCGGCGCAACTTTGTTTTTGGTTATCTTGACCTTGGTACGGTTGCCCATGGTCTGTTCCCCAACTTTAATGGCCTCTGCCCGGCGGATATCAATACGGACAGATGCGTAAAACTTCAAAGCCCGCCCGCCGGTAGTAGTCTCAGAGCTACCATAAGTGACACCAATCTTATCCCGCAATTGGTTAATAAAAACAACAATACAGTTAGTCTTGTGGGTAATACCAGTAAGCTTACGTAGAGCCTGAGACATAAGCCGAGCCTGTACCCCAACAGAGCTTTGCCCCATCTCCCCCTCAATCTCGGAACGAGGCACAAGGGCCGCAACAGAGTCCACAACCACAATATCAATAGCAGCAGAGCGCACCATTGCCTCACAAATCTCAAGGGCCTGCTCTCCGTCATCTGGCTGAGAAATATACAGCTCGTCAATATTAACCCCCAACTTACGAGCGTAAATAGGGTCAAGGGCATGTTCCGCATCAACATAGCCTGCGGTCCCCCCAAGCTTCTGACATTCGGCTACTATGTGAAGTGCCAAGGTAGTCTTACCAGAAGATTCCGGCCCATAAACCTCCACAATACGACCCTTAGGCACCCCCCCTACACCCAGGGCAACGTCTATAGATAGTATGCCCGTAGTTACAACAGGAATATCCACATGTGGAATATCCCCCATTTTAATTACCGCACCCTTACCAAACTGCTTCTCGATACTGGTAAGGGCGTTTTGAAGCGCTTCTTCCTTTGCTGCCACGGGATCTGGATTGACCGGGGTCTTGGCTTTAGGTTCCGCTTTCTTTCTTGGTGGCATAATTTCCTCCTTTTAAAACCTTAATATTAGTGTTGTGCCATACCGCCGCGCGGGTGGGTAAGAGTTGGTTATAGCGCGGTTCCGGCTTATGCCAAGGAGCCTCAGACCGGGAAAAATGCCGTTTTTCTGCGGGTTATCACCCGCAAAAACGGCGTTTTTCCGCGGTCTGAGTCTCCTTGGCGCCTCCACAGGCGCTATAACCAACTCTTACCCACCCGCGCTGCGGTATAGCAAGGGCGGGGGTATGGCCCCTTGGGTTCGGGGTTTTAGAAAGTTCGGTTGTGTAGGCGCTTGTGCTGTTGTATGTTTTTTGGCGCTGTGGTAAGGCATGTGGGGTTTCTTGGTTTGTAAGTTCGGTTGTGTGGGTGTTGTGCTGTTGTATGTTCGTGTGGGCAAACCCCTCCGGGTGTCGGTTTTAACAAACTCAATCTTTTAACCCGGCTAGCCGTGGGAGCAGCATGTGAAGGGTGTAGGGGGCCTATTTAGCCGCCTTGCGAAGGCGCAAAGTAGACTCAGGCGTTGGAAAAACGTCATTTATGTGGGTGATAACCCACAAATAAATGACATTTTTCCTCGCCTGAGGCTGCTTTGCATCAGCCGTAGCTTGCGGCTAAATAGGCCCCCTACACCCTTCACATGCGGGGCACCGCCTCCATAACCGCGTTAAGCATAAAGAATGAGTTTGACAACCTTACCCCAGAGCTTGCACCCTCAACATATCCAATGCACAAACAACCGCCCTTTTGCGAATCTCATTACGGTCGCCAATTAAGCGGAGTTCTTTAACAATAGTCTTTCCCGCCATATGAAGCCCCACATATACAAGCCCCACAGGCTTATGCGCACTACCCCCATCCGGCCCTGCTATCCCGGTGGTACTTATACCAATATCCGCCCCCGATGTACGGGCAACCCCCTCCGCCATTGCCTCCGCCACCTGTGGGCTAACCGCACCATGTGAGGCTATCAAGTCTTCGTTCACACCTAATCTTGCAATTTTGGCTTTGTTGCTATATGTCACTGCCCCTTCCAGCAAAACCTGGGAGGAGCCTGGTATATCTACAAAGGCTGAAGCCAAAAGCCCTCCTGTACATGACTCGGCTATGGATAAGGTTAGGTCTTGGTTTTCCAATAAATCTAAGATTATCTTGGCCATGTTGTCATCGTCTTCCCCGTAGATATGCGGGCCTAGCCGCTGGTATATTTCGTTGGCTACTGGGGTTATTAGGTCTTTTGCGGCTTTTTCGTCCTTTGCTGATGCGGTTATTCTTAGGGCTACCTCTGTTAGGCTTGCGTAGGGGGCTATTGTGGGGTTGGTTTGGTTTTCTATTATGTCTTGTAGTGCTGTCTCTACCTTGCTTTCCCCTACGCCTACTATTTTAAGGGTGCGGGACATAAATACCTTGTCTGTTTTTTGGCGCAAAAAAGGAACCGCATATTCCATAAACATCGGTTCCAACTCGTGTGGGGGGCCTGGTAGTAAAATTAGTAGCTTGTTGTCTTGCTCTATGCATACCCCTGGGGCGCTGCCGTGGTTGTTGGGTAGAAGGGTGCTGCCCGTTGGTACCATGGCGTTGCGCATTACATTTTCCGGCAACAAGCCCCGGCCCAGAAAGCGGGCCTTTATCGAATGCCAGGAAACCGGGTCTAGGGCCATTTCTCTGCCAAAGTACTCTGCCGCTACTTCCTTTGTTATATCGTCTTGGGTGGGGCCTAGCCCTCCGCAGGCTACTACCATATCGGCTTTGCTAAAGGCATGTTCTAGTGCGGCCAAAAGCCTTTGGGGGTTATCCCCTACGGCAGTGTGGCCATATACAGATATGCCTAGCCCAGCTAAGGCCTTGGATAAAAACTGGGCGTTGGTGTTGGCTATGTCTCCTAAAAGAAGCTCCGTTCCAACGCCTAAGATTTCTGCAACCATTTGAATCAGTCCTTCGCAAAAATGCTCTTGTTTCTTATCGTATAATCCACTACCGACAATACACTCACAAGTGTTGCAAGGGCCAGCAGTGCCAAGACTATCCAGTTATGCAAGGTAAAGAGCCAATCAAAACCCAGCATTTGCACAGGCAGCAGCACTACTATGATTAACGCAATCTGAAGGCCGGTCTTGGTCTTGCCTCCTTTTGAGGCAGCAAGTACCTTGTTTTGCTCTAGTGCCAGCATTCTAAGGCCCGACACATAAAATTCCCGGCTAATCATTATAATTACTGCCCATATTGCAAACTGGCCACTCAAAGAGCCTGTTGCAATGTAGGCCACTAAAGCAGAGCATACAAGTAGCTTATCTGCAAGTGGGTCCATAAGCTTGCCTAAGTTTGTCACCAGCTTGTATTTGCGGGCAATATAGCCGTCTATAGCATCGGTTATAGAGGCAACAGTAAAAATAAATATCGCCAGCCATAAATTTGGCACCTCTGGCAAAGGCTGCACCAGATAGACAAACAGAAATACTGGGATTAAACACACCCGGACAAGGGTAATTTTATTTGCTAGGTTCATTGCTTGGCCAGCACCCCCTGTAAGTCGTATTCGTCTGCATTATTTATTTTAACCTTTATTATGTCACCAGCTTGGATTAAGCGGCTAGCCGGGGCGGTAATGTGTACAACAGCGTCTACCTCGTAGGCATCATGCTGGGTGCGGCCGGTATAGTGCTTAAAATGCTCATCGCCATTGGCATTATCCAGTGGTGGAGGATAACTAAAGCCACCCTCTGGGGTATTTGCTTCTTCGTCTATTATAACATCCATGGTTTGGCCTATTTTGCTTTGTTGTTTTTCTTGGTGGAGCTTTTGCTGTAAGAGCATTAGCCTATCTCGCCGGGTGTGCTTTACCTCTTCTTTTACCTGTCTTGGAAAGGTGGCGGCAGGGGTGCCCTCTTCACGGGAGTAGGGGAATACCCCGAGCCTGTCGAATTGTATGTCTTTTACAAAATTATAGAGGCCACGAAAATCCTCTACTGTCTCCCCTGGAAAGCCTACCATTATTGTAGTGCGTATGGCTATATCGGGGATTTTCTCTCTTAAGGTGTTAACAATGTCTATAAGGCCTTCCTTAGTGCTTTTGCGGCCCATACGGCGTAGCACTTCTGTCTCGCTGTGTTGGATGGGCATGTCTATATATTTGCAAACATTGGGCAAGTCGGCTATTGCCTGGATAATCTCCGGGGTCACATGCTCTGGGTAGGCGTACATAAGGCGCACCCAAGGCTTGCCAGGCAAGGCAGCAATGGCCCTAATAAGCTCATGCAAACGGGGCTTGTCGTACAGGTCTATACCGTAGAGGGCAGTATCTTGGGCCACCAACACAAACTCACGGGCAGATGCATCCAATAAAAGCTGGCACTCCGCCAAAATATCTTCCATAGTGCGGCTCACATATGGCCCACGTATCCCAGGGATTGTACAGTACGCACAGGCATTATCACAGCCGTCAGATATTTTTATATGGGCTATATGCCGGTTGTGAACATACTGGCTTATTGCGGCACGGCTATGGTTGGGGTCTGTGCCAGCGGTGGCAATTTCCACCCCCAATAAACCAGAAACAACCTCAACTATAGTATCCCCATCACGAACCCCAAGCACAGCATCAGCCTCAGGCAGCTCAGACTTAGTTTCCTCCCGGTATCTCTCAGACATACATCCTGTAACGATAAGTACACGGCAAGGGGCACTTGGGTCAGCCTTGTAAGAGGCCATTTCAAGTATAGTATCAATGCTTTCCTGAGTAGCCTCCCGGATAAAACCACAAGTATTGACAATAATAACCTCAGCCCCAGCAGGATAGTTAACAGGAACAAAAACCCCAGTCTCAGCCAGCCGCCCAAGCATAACCTCCCCATCGACGCGGTTTTTATCGCAACCAAGGGTAAGCAAATACACGGAAAATGAAATGCCCAAATCCCCACAGGCATTGGTATCAACATTCTTTTTCATGACACTCCTAACATAAAACCAAAATCGCTTTTGGCAAAAACATCAAAACCGCCACGCCCTTAAACAAACTCAACGCCTTTAACCACAAAAGGCACTATCGCAGCATGTGAAGGGTAGTTGGCCATTAGCCGCCTGCGAAGGCGCTCGGCAGACTCCGGCGACGGGAAAACGCCGTTTTTGCGGGTGATAACCCGCACAAAAACGGCATTTTCCCCGCCGGAGGCTACCGAGCATAAGCCGTAGCCAGCGGCTAATGGCCAACTACCCTTCACATGCGGGGCTTATCCCTGTTGCCCGTATAGCTCGTGATATTCCTCACGGGTAATAGTCACCTTACGAGGCTTAACCCCATCCTCAGGCCCAACAATCCCCCGTGTCTCAAGCTCATCCATAAGCCGCGAGGCCCTATTATACCCAATCCTAAACTGCCGCTGAAGCATACTAGTAGAAGCCTTTCCCTTACTAAGCAAAAAGTCCACAGCATCGTGGAAAAACTCGTCCACTTCCCCTTCGATATTGGCCTTACCGGGCATAGTCACCTGCTGAATCATCTCGGTAGTATACTCCACAGGGGCCTGGGCCTTTAGGAAGCTAACCAGGCTTTCTACCTCCGTATCAGATATAAAGCCCCCCTGTATACGCACAGGCTTATTATTGCCCATTGGAAGGAACAGCATATCCCCCTTGCCCAGCAGCTTTTCCGCCCCATACATATCTAAAACAGTACGGCTATCGGTTCCGCTGCTTACGGCAAAGGCTAGCCTTGAGGGGATATTGGCTTTGATAAGGCCCGTGATTACATCCACAGAGGGCCGCTGTGTTGCCACAATCAGGTGAATACCCGCAGCCCGGGCCTTTTGGGCCAGGCGGCAGATAGACTCCTCCACTTCCCCTTTACAGGCCATCATTAGGTCTGCCAGCTCGTCTATTATTATTACTATTTGAGGTAGCTCTGGCTCGTCGTTTTTGGATTTTACCAGATTAAAGCCCTTTAAATCCCGGCAGCCGGTTTCCGCAAACATATTATAACGGGTTTCCATTTCACTTACTGCCCAGCTTAGGGCACCGGAGGCTTTTTTCGGGTCTGTTACTACGGGTATCAGCAGGTGTGGGATTCCGTTGTATACGCTTAACTCCACAACCTTTGGGTCTATCATCAAAAGCTTAACCTCGTCTGGCCGGGCTTTATATAGCAGGCTTGCTATTAAGGTGTTTATACACACACTTTTGCCGCTACCGGTAGCTCCCGCAATCAGCAGGTGAGGCATACGGGCAACATCTGTAACAACCGGCTCCCCTGCAATATCCTTACCTACGGCAAAGGCCAAACGGGAGGGGAAATTGCTAAATCGGTCTTCCTGGATAATCTCCCGCAGATATACAGGCTGAGGCTCTTTGTTGGGGATTTCTATGCCTACGGCAGACTTGCCGGGGATTGGGGCCTCTATACGTATGCCTTGGGCCGCCAGGCTTAGGGCCAGGTCGTTAGACAAATTGGCTATAGACGAAACCTTTACCCCAGGCCCAGGGGCTAAGTCATATCTTGTAACTGTTGGGCCTACGCTTACCTCTACCACCTTGGCCTCGATGCGGAAGCTGCGCAAGGTTTCTTCTAATATACGGGAGTTTTCTAGTATCTGAGTCCGGGATTCCGCCATAGATTTTAAAACCGGTGGCTCGTTTAAGAGGTAAATCGGTGGCATCTGAAAATCTTCATAGCTAGGGGCTTGGTTATAAGAAATGACCGGCTCTGGCTGCTTAGAGCGGATTACAGGCTCTGGGCTTGGCTTAGACTTTGGTGGGAATGACACAATCCTAGGCTCCGATGGCTCCTCTGGTGGGTGTTGTACATATTCGTCTTCTACATATTCCTCATGTGCGTCTTCATATAGGCCTCTCACAATGGGAGGGTCCTCTAGGGCGTAGTAAGGGTCATCTTCAACTTCTTGGCATTCCTTTTCGGGAAACAGTACAGTTTCTGGCGGCTTTTCTACGCCGCGCTTGGCAAATATGGGGCCATCGGCTTTGTATACCGGTGGTTGTCCTTCGCTTTTTTTATCTAGCTCCTCTTGGAACAGCCTGACCTGGGGGTAGGCGTTGTCCTCATAGTATTCATCGTCTCGCATTTCATAAAGCTCAGGCTTTTTTTTATTTATGGGCTTTTTGCGTGTAGGTGTAGGGGGGGCTTTGTCGTCCTCATCATATTCCTCTTCATATTCATCGTAGTCATCATCGTCGTCGTCATAATCATCTGGCAGCCGGGTATAGTGGTCTTTTGCCCGGCTTGCGGCATTGCCTACGGCATTTGCCCCTCGCGCAACCAAGTATACAAAGGAGCGCCCTGTTAGCAGCACCATAATGATTAGCATTGCAGCAGAAAGGGCCACAATAGACCCAATTCTATCAAGGAAGGTGTAGAGGATTTCCCCTACAAGGGCACCAAAAAACCCGCCGGAAACACCACTGCCTTCCAGAAAAACCTCCCTAAGACGGGCAAAGATACTAAGCTCTTCATAAAAAGAGACATTTGAAATATGTAGCATGACTAAAACCAACCAAAAGAGGGCAATAATTAAACCAATGGGTAATCTTAGCTGGCGATAGATGAAACTGGCAACAGGCAATGCAATAAAAACAATAGGCAAAACAAAGGCCCCAAAGCCAAACAACCCAAAAAAAAGCGTAGCAAAAAAGCGCCCTATAAAGCCAATTGAATTGGGCGCATAAATGCTTAAGGTTAATAAAATGCCAACGGCAATCATAATCAAGCTTTTAACTTCCTGGCGCAAGGCCACAGGAGCAGGGCGGGCATTAATATCCTCAGCCTTGCGGCGGCTTCTTGCCCGAGGTTTAGGCTTAGGGGAAGGGGAGCGGGTAGGTTTGCTTGGCATGTAGTAGCACCTTTTCTTAAGTAGTATTGTCGAAAGTATAGCACTATTTTTAAAAAAAACAAACCTAAGGGCGATGGGTTCAATGTTGACAAAAATTGGCCAGTTATAGGTAAAGTTTGCTAATTGAACGAGATAGCAGCCCTCCCTTTGTGGCTTCAAATTTTCGGCAATTTCTATAATATTATTTTAGTAAATTTATAGGAGGAATTATGGACAGAAGATTGGAAAAAGACCGCCTGGATGAGATTATCGGCAAAAACATACGTCTCGAAAGAGAATCACGCCGGTTGTCCAGAGATGAGTTAGCAGAGATGATGGAGCTTACAAGCTCTCACATGGGGCTTATAGAGAGAGGGGAGCGGGGAGCAACCGCTGTCACTTTATCAAAGCTCTCCAGGGCCTTCGACATACCAATCGACCATTTATTTGAAAGCACAAGGCCAGGGGGCATGTCTGTAAAAGAAGAGCGGGACAGCGGGCCACAAGCAAACCGCAAAAAAGTCCAAAGCCTTATGACCTGCCTGGATGAAACAGAGCTTGAGTTTATCATCCATTCTATTAAAGGGCTTATTGCAATGAACCATAACTTGGGTGTTAGGGAATAAGCACGCATTGATATAGGCCGTCATTTTGTATATGACGGCCTTTTTATCGTTGGATAAATGTAAGGGCCTTGTGCCGTATATCCACACTACCCTCCAAAACAATAGGGTATTCGCAAGCCGTTACAACTGTAATATGCATAGTACCCCCATATGGCCTGACCCTTATATCCGCGATACCGGCGGTAAACTCGTTTAATCCGCCAAACCGCAGGACGCGGTATATTGCGTCGGTGGGGCGTGCGCTACTGTTAAAGGTAAATTCAAAATTGTGCCATTGGGGTACATTGTTAACCAACCTACGCCCGTTTACCCTAAGCCTTTGCAAGGTATAGTTTGGCCCAACTGTCAGTTCGATAGTGCGGGCCATTTGCAGGTTCATTATAATAACGTCCATGGAGCCTCTGGCATTTTCGAAGGCGTGTTGCCGGGCAATAAGGGCACTACTCCTCTCGGCAGTATACTGCCACACAAATATCACGCTAAGGGACAGTATGCTCCATATTGCAAGGGCAATAACCGCCTCCAGCAGGGTAAAACCCTTGGAGGTTTTTTTGGTTTTCATATCAGTTATCTCCCTCCAAGATGCGCAATGCCTCTTCGGCGCTTATATTGCCAGATAATACATGCCTTACGGCATTCTCCCTCAGCCCCTTAACTTTGCGTAAATGCTGGGCCAACCGGGCCGGTTCTTTACTCATGCGCAGCCTGAGTTTATCGTCAATAATAATATGCTCGTACACAGCAAGCCGCCCTTTGTAACCGGTTTTATTGCAGTGGCTACAGCCTGCTCCGGTAAATACTGGGGTATCTTTTTTAAGGCCAAGCAAGTCCGCTTCGCTGGTTGTTAGCTTTGCTGTTTCTTTGCAGTCTTGGCAAATCCTTCTTGCAAGCCGCTGAGAGATTATGCCGTTTAAAGCTGCGGCCACCAGATACGACTCTATCCCCATGTCCAGCAGGCGCTCGATTACACCGGCGGCATCGTTGGTGTGCAAGGTGCTTAGCACCACATGGCCCGTTATTGCGGCTTGTATGGCTATCCGCGCTGTTTCTCTGTCCCGTATTTCCCCTATCATGATAATGTCTGGGTCTTGGCGTAGGATATGCCGCAGGGCGTTGGCAAAGTCTAGCCCAGCCATCCTCTCAACTTTTACATGGTTTACTCCTAGCAAGGGGTTTTCTATGGGGTCTTCTACTGTGATAATATTACGGCCCTCTTTGTTTAGCTCTTCCAAAAAGCTGGTAAGGGTTGTGGATTTGCCGCTGCCTGTTGGCCCAGTCATGAAAATTGCCCCGTTGGGCATATGAAAAAGCCGGGTCAGCATAGCCAAATCCTCCGGGAAAAAGCCAAGCTCCTCCTTTTTAAGCCGGGAGCCTTGGCCGTACAGTAGCCGTATTGCGGCCTTTTCCCCTAAATGGGTAGGCATTGTGCTTAAGCGAAATTCCACCCTTTCCCCATGAACATTCATGGAAAAATGCCCATCTTGAGGCTTACGTTTTTCTGTTATATCCAAGTCTCCCATGATTTTAAGCCTTGATATTACATTGGGCAGTAGGCTTAGGTCTACCTGAACAAAGGGTATAAGCTCCCCATCTACCCGATAGCGGGTTTTTAGCTCTGTGCCATAGGGTTCAATATGTATATCGCTTGCCCGGTTTAATATCCCAGACTCTATCAGGGAATCTATAAGCCTTACGGCAGGCGCTGCAGACAGGGCCTCTATTAAAGCTGCATCTGGGGTGTCGGGCCGCTGGCGCAGCTTTTCCTCAACAAGAAACTGAGAGGCTATTGTGTGCATGGCCTCTTGACCGTATAGGCTATCTAGGTTTCGGCGGATATCTACCGCCCGGGCAAGCATTGGCACTATAAATAAGCCGGTTATGTCTGTTAAATCCATTATTGTACTGGTACATAGGGGGTCTTCCATTGCCACCCAAAGATGGGCTCCCTCTTTGCGGATAGGCAAAATTGTGTATTTTGATGCGTAGTCGTGGCTTATTAGTTGGGTTGGCGGGTTTGTTAGGTTTACTAGGTCAGTGGTTTCTATGTGACAATCCATTAATATTGATGATACTGTTTCAAAATTGAGGATGTGCTCGCCTATTGCGGCGGGTATAAACCCGATGCCTGATTCTATGCGCTCTACAAGCCGTGTAAGCTGGTCGGGGGTTATTAGAGGTGAGTTGCATAGGGTTTCTAGCAGTTTGTTGTTTGTTGCCGTATCCATTATCAAATTATCCGGCATTATAGTATCCGCCATCTTAATTCCCACCGCGTACATACACCTGCTCGCTAGGTGGCAGGCTTGCAAATGCACTATGAACCCCTTCGGGGCTTCCGCTGATATTAACTACTACCCCCAGTTCCACATCACTTTCCCACACTGCCCCTTCCGATTGAATATCGGCATAGCGCGCCCGTAAAAACCCCGCGGTAGTCAAGGTATCTATCATAGCCCCCATGTTGGCACCATCTGGGGCACTGCCTCTCTCTGCCCGGTATAGCTCAATTGCATTTTGGATAACCCGTGCAGACTGGATATCACTACGAAGCCGCGCCCGGTCTGTTGTTGCGAAGAAATTTGGTATTAAAATTGCGGCGATTATTGCCAAAATAGCAAGGGCAATGAGAAGCTCCAAAAGTGTGAAGCCCCGGTGCTTTTTCTGACTGTTTTTCTTTTGCATAAATATCGTCCCTTCCACAAAGATGGAGCAATGCCCACCCATACACAAATTCCAACCCCTACAAAATCGTAGCCAACTCAAAGGTCGGCAAAATAACCGCCAGCATAATAATCCCAAGGCCAACCCCAAGCACCAGCGTGATAATTGGCTCAATCAGCTTATTAAGCCGCTTTATCCCCCGCTTGTATGCCCCAGCATAGTAAATTTGGCATTTCTCCATAGTGTGGGGCATCATGCCGCTTTCCTCGCCAACCCTTGCAAGGCCAATAAGCAATGGGTCTATATATCGTATTTCTCCAAGTGCCACCCAAAAGGGCTTGCCCATTTTAAGCAGAGCAGATATTTTAGTAAGGTCCCGCCGCACACGGACATTTTCCATGACATCCTGGGCATGAGGCAGGGCCTGAGACACGGAAAGCCCCGCAGATAGCAAAAGGTTAAGGGCCTGTGTCAAGCGAAAATTAACACCCTGCCGTGTCAGAGGAATCCGCAAGGCCACCCCACCAGAAAACTCCTGCCCCCGCTCACTCCTCAGGAAAACCCCAAGGAGTAAAAGCGCAACAAAAAAACCGCCAAACACATAAAGAGCGTTGACGGTCAAAAATTCCGAAACCTGCAATAGCCCATGGGTCAAAGCCGGAAGGGGCACATCTGTGGCAGAGAAAATCCTACTATAGCCTGGAAGAACAAATGTAATAGCAAGGACAATAACCCCAAACATCATCATGGCCACGGCAATGGGGTAAACCAAGGCGGCAGTAAGTTCATCCTTGGTCTGGGCTTGGTCGTCGTAAAAATCTGCAAGCTGCTCCATAACCTCGGGAAGCCGGGCCGTAGCCTCCCCAATAGACACAAACCCGCAAAAGAACG
>Ga0123355_10015295_pt1 | contig 12051 bp, 3 predicted proteins | sample TergutEmb28metaG_3_FD_89872 | JGI IMG/M metagenome (GOLD analysis project Ga0123355, IMG submission 89872) | Embiratermes neotenicus P1 segment gut microbial communities from Petit-Saut dam, French Guiana - Emb289 P1 | ecosystem: Host-associated > Arthropoda: Insects > Digestive system > Gut ... | reverse complement strand
TTTTTTAACCCAAAAAAATTTTTTATCTAAAGGTTCCCATTTTCCCCCCCCCGGAAACAGGGGCCTAGGGTTAAATCACCAACCCCCCCCCCCCCCTGCAGCTACGCTACTGAATTTAAGGACATCATTCACAAGCAAAGGTGAACACAAAAGTAATGTTCCAGAGTGTTTTGTGACTTAAAATGAACACTTGCATTTCACAAAATTTCTCTCTCCCCACCAGCTAAGGGAAATAAATGTACAGTGAAACCTCTATCCACTGCTGACGAAGAAAAGGCCTCAGATCTCCCAGACCACCACCGCTGGTGACAAATAAATCACAGATCATGCCAATAGTACTGCAAGAAAATGACTGGCAGTGGAACACACACACACACATGCCCTGTGTACAGCCAAAAATGGTCAAGTATATGCAACACTGATCAAATATCCAGGGCAGGCTGCAACCATCTCAGTGCCCTGTGAGAAATATGTTTGGTGCACCTCACTATCCCTCCCTAGTAATTACATAATGTCTTCCGTTACTGTTACCAGGCGCTGAACAGTTGCCGTATACAGAACCCCTACACAAATTACTTGTGTTACCTTGAACAGAAATATGTAATGTGTGGAGAAATATGCACTTTTGAAATGCTTCTTGCCTACACATCCACAAAACCTTTCACAAACTGGGTTAAATTGAAGTTTTAAGCTATGGTGTTTACATATGAAAAGGTAGCTACAGAACTCAGTCTTCCTGCAGACAGAGATTATTTCGTTTTCATGAGTTTATGTCTGCAAAACTTCCTTCACCACCATCGACAGAAATGTGCATAGTGAAAGAGGTGCTTAAAGAAACCTATCTCTTGGGTACAGGTCATCCATGTTGAATATCTTCATTCAAATTAAAATATTTAGTGGCACATGATTTGAATGCTAGGTAATCCCTCTTGTCAAAGTGTTCCTTTGATATCTGCATTGGAACCAATGGTCCATATCATGTGAAGATCTGAATGGTATTATAAGCTCTTCTCTTTTTGGTAAAAATCTTGTACAGGAACCCCAAGTTTCGATCAGTTTATGAAACTGCTGGAATATTTCTTTAACTGACACAAAAGCAGTACCGAGTAACATGTTAAAATTCCAGATTAAAATACCTTCTCTGGTGACAAAAGTGGCTCATCAAGAGCTTCATAATAAAATGGATATTACTCATCCTATACTTTACATACATACAACCCAGGTTCTACTTATGGCATTATAAAGTTATGTAGCTGCTGAAACAGTTCTGTGTACACCATTTTCTTGATATTCTTTCCAAAATTCACGATGACCTTGAATTAAATCCAAGTCAAGTTTATGTTTTGGTAGTATCATCTACCAAAACATAATCTTGACATCCTTCTGACATGAACCACTGTAAAAATCAATAACACTACAACCTCCACATCTCACAAACAGGTTGTGCTGCTACAACAAGTTTTATAATATCTGCAAACATTTTATGGACATATTTTAACCCTTTAAACACCGAGTTAAATCTGCCATTATCTGGCATTATTAGGAGCTCACCATATTCTCCACGTTAGCAGGATAAGGGTTAATGTATTTAATAACCCAACCATGTTTTTATATATGCTTTACTGATGTTCACTAACTCCTTAAAGGTGATCAAGAGAGATCAAAAAATGGTGGAGTTCTTACAGATTGTGTGTAAATATATAAATTTAACATTAGTGCACTTCTTGGTTTTATTATATGAACTGCTTATTAATGCATGGTCATGAATAAAATTTTGGCTTTGTGTGCAACATCATGATTGTGTCTTTCAGCTTGTGATAAGTGCATCATAGACATTGAAAATATAACATGTAATTTTTTTTACATCTGGCAATCTTCACATCCCATTGCATGTCCTTGAGTTGCTTTAAGGTGAAAGATATTTCCCCATCAGTTAATTTCATCCATCAATTAGCGGGCACAGCAAATACAGAACACACTAACCCTAACACAAAAGAAAGTAGCAAATTTAACACATAATCTAAAAGCATAACACACAAAGATTCAAATTATGGCAACTGCATGTCACAAATATGCCCAAAGACTTTGATCTACATTTCTCTCTGGTGCACCAAAGTTTTGCCCTTCATCTTGTCATTATTCATATTTTTTAAACAAAATATATTGCTGTGATACACCACATTACTAATATCGGGTACGCAGTTGGCTATTACAGAAAAACATTTTTCAATTTGAAGGCACGTATTTACTTCCGAGTTAGTTTTTTCCTCCATTAATTCCATACCATAGTGATATGTAAATTCAGCTTTCGAAATATGGCTATCATGATCTTGCAGTACAGGATCAGATTTTTCCAGCCTCTGAATCAGACCCAAATATCATCCACCTTACCTGACTTTCTTCAAAATGCCATCATTTCTTCTACAAGATACATAGCAATATTCATTGATATGGTCAGAACATAACTTCAACAGACTTTATTCTTTCCAAATGAATAGTTGTTCTAATTCTGACTTGTGCTTCTGCTTGTGAGTGTTGAATCAGTTTCTACCTGCTCTTGATAACATTTTCTTGTGTCTGTCTCTGCTTTCATGAGACCTCAGGTCTGTGGATACATGGTCCCAGTCAATGAAACCATCATTCACTACAAATGTTCTGAGTATGCTGTTGGAGCACAAAAACCAAACAAAATATGTGACCTACAGTTTCTCAAATCACTAACCATCAACGTGGAACTAATTTATTACTAATAAATGAACACAACTAACAGAAACCTGAGATATGTCAATTATTTTCATCCTAAGGATAATTTGTAACCTCTGTGGGATAATGTAGGATTGCTTGGTTTGAACAGAGACTGGAGTTAGAGAGAGAGGGAGAGAAAGAGTTTTGATGAGAAACAGCTACTGAATATGTGGTGTGACAGAGGAAGGAGATGTGCTGCCATGTGGGTGTTCCCACACCTCATTTAGGCCATAAATTTAGATCAAGTAAGTTCATCAACAGCATTTGCAGTGTGTCAACAACAACTTCCAAAGAATCAGTGTGCTATCCTAGTTCATCCTTTACACTGTAATCAGTATTAGTCACACCCAATCTAAAGTGGTTCATAGGTGATACAGAAGCTGAAGCTGCTCTTTGTTAGTATGTCTCATTCTCAGTATGTATGTAAACATTTCAGCAAAGTCACATACTTCATATTTCTCACATTCATGCTTTCTGTAAGCACTTCTTTTTTGGTATCCATCAGCTAATGGTTTCTTTTCAAAACTTTTGGCAATTTTTAGGCGCATTCACAAAATTGTGAAAAGTGACTGTTATCTTCATTATGTCTGTCTGTCCATCTGGCCAAAAGGAAGGACTACCTCCCACTAGACAGACATTCATGAAATTTGATATTTGAGTATTTTTCTAAATGCTGTTGAGAAAACACAAGTTTAATTAAAATCTGAGATAAGAGCACGTACTTTACATTACGGAGAGTAAGTATATTTATGATATCTCACCAAATTCTTCTTAAAATGAGAAATGTTGCAGACAAAACTTGTAGAAGAAATCAGAACACATTTTTATGTTCAATAACTATTGTCTGGAAATTGTGCCAATTATGAGATAATGTGGAAAAATATGGCAGAGCCAGACAGGCCACAGATGATAGTATGGCACAGGTGCTTTGCATGCTGGATAACTAAGGCTACAGACACACACTCAGAATATGTTACGTGAAGTGCTTCAATTGTATGATCGTATGTACACTGCCTGTCTTCTTGGGTTTTAGGATCAAAGTTACTTGGATGAAGCAAAGACCGAAAGGTAACCAAGAAAAATTGTAATCACCAAGAAAGTGAAATCCTGGTGGTTGCGCAGTCTAGGGCATAGGTCTAAAGCTTCTTGGCTGCTAGGATCATGGGATCGAATCCCACTGAGGGCATGAATGTTCATCTCTTTTGTTTGTATTGTATTGTATTGTATCTATGTGTGTTATGTAGGTAGTGGCCTATGTGACAATTTGATCACTCATTAGAGGAGTCCTAGTGCGCGTGCGCATGCACGCGTATGTGTGTGTGTGTGTCAAAATGTGTGTGATCTAAAAACCACAACAACAAATCATTCTATGCCCGATTTGGAATGTGGCAGCATTAAAAAAACACTCAGAGGAGGGCAAAAGAGATGGTCATTGCTTACACAACACTTTTCTTATAATTTCACCAAAACTTTATTGCTCCAAATGTAGTTTGTTTTCAATTCAGCAATGCAGAACACTGAACCATCATAATTAATGGAAATTAATAAAAAGTACATATTCTGGGATTCTGAGTAACCACTGGGCAGTTTCAATTATTGTAAAAATTGAACTGAATACCGATAACCATGAAATCAACAAAAGCACACAGATCTTTCATTACCACATCCCTCAACAACTCAACAATCCAGCTGTTGTGAACACAGACTGGTAACTACCACTAAAAAACATTTAGCAGCTCATCTGATCTATAAATGCACATAGTAATTTTCCCTAGCTCTGACTACTATTTCTGTGAAAGTGGGTTCAGTGATAAGAAGGAAATGAATTAGTCATGGTTTTGAACAAGTGATTCGTGTCAGCTGATCCCAGTGGTCACGCAGTGTAAGGCATGGGTCTTTGGCTGCTCACGTGATGAGACTGCAGGTTTGAATACCGACAAAGTCATAGATGTCTGTCTCGTATGAGTGTTGTGTGTTGTCAGGTAGAAGTCTCTGTGACAGGCCAATTCCTAGTCCAGTGGTGTCGTGCCAAGTGCGTGCGTGGGTGCGTGCGTGCGTGTGTGTGTGGGTGCGTGCGTGTGTGCGCGCGCACGTGTGTGTGTGTGTGTGTGTGTCATTGAGCATGGTCAGGTGCAACAAAAACCCTCTCTAAACTAACACAATAAGTAGGCAGACAGAAGTCAGACTAAGAAAGAAAGAAAGAAAGAATTCATGTCAAACACTACCAGTGTTTCTGTAAAGTATACATGAAACCTGGAGTATTGCAATGCAAAAGGGTAATACAAATTACCGAAGGTTGGGAATACGGAACTGTAAATAGAAGGGAAAAGAAACATCCGTCAGTCAGTACTGGTATGCCTCATTATGAAGTGCATAATGGAATGATATTTCACAAATGTGTGCCAATATTGGAATTTCATATGTTTATACTAGCAACATATGACAACAATACATGTTCCTGCAATTTGATACCAAGAAATTAAAAAACAAATCACAAATGGACAAAACTACAAGCAGGAATAAGGAATATATTTGACAAGGAACTAAGACTGTTCCCAAAAAACAGATACAAGATCCATCATTTCCATAACAGAATATTTCAGATAAAAATCCCAAGCTATGGGGAAAATTACACACATGATGCTGTTTATCCAGACACTGAGATTTAGTCATGTTTAAACTGGATCCGAGCTGTGATAAATGCGATGGGCTCCTGTCATTATAAAACTCCGATCAAATGCACTTATTTCCCTGCTGACTTCAAACATTTCATTACTGACACATATGCACAGTAGGAGCAGATCATTTCCTTTTATGTGTGCTTTCTTCCTTCCAACTGCTTTTCTTCATACCTCTGTATTGCTAGCAGCAACCAAAACAGAATAAAACAGCACCTACGCCAACAGGCCTAAAACTCATGTTAAAAAGTGCAAGGCAGTTCATGTAAGTGAAAAGAGAGCTTGGAAATAGGCCATGTGCTAAATAGTTTAACTAGTTACAATGTAAGGGTTGCAAAAGAAATAATTTGTTTCACCTTCTCATCTGACATGCCACAGATTTTGCACCCTGTGTGGCCCTTCCACACTATCACACCCAAAACCAGGCCTCAAATCCTCTCAGGCAATAGACTGAATCAATAGACATCAGAAGTATTCATTTTGAAATTTCTGCAACTGATTACCCAAGACAATTTCAAAAATTCTAGTTGCCCTGGAAATTTCAACTCTTATATGAATACAACAATTTGTACTGTACATATTCATAAATGGACAATTCAGTGTTCTACTTACAACTTGCCCAGAATCAGGGCTGTAAAAGCACTGCAGCAGTGCCATTACTGTACTCTTTCCACATCCAGATGCACCAATCAGTGCGACAGTTTGTCCAGGTTTCACTTCAAGATTCAACCCTCTCAGTACTGGAGCAGTAGGCCTGTTGGGATACCGGAAGTGAACATCATGAAAAGTCACCCGTCCAAGGATTTTCTGAAAATTATTTTATCTATTAAAAACAAATTCTTACAGAGTAAAAGTTGGTTAACTAGTAGTAAATTTCACAACATTGTCATTTCAGAACAGTTTACAAAATACATACATACATACATACATACATACATACATATATATATATATATATATATATATATATATATCAGTATAAGACTCTGATACTGACATTCCAACTAAAATGACTTTTTTTTATCAATCTTACAATGAGTTAAAGGAAGGGACAACAGTAATGAAAAACTTACCATGTCACTCTGTGAACAAAGTGCATTTCCATCTATTCCATTATACCTTTTCCTTACTAAACATTATTTACTGAAAACTGTACAACCCAAACCAAAAGTCAACAATGCTTTCTTGCAAATTAAAGGAAATGCAAGTAGAATATGGTTATTTTTTCTCACTATACGTATATGAGACAGTTATTAGGCAGTAGCTTGGTTCTATCCAAGGCCTCTCACTGCGGAGGTACACGTTCATTTCCTGGCCAGTCCATGTGGGATTTTTGGTATAAGAAGTGGCAATGGGACAGGTTTATCTCTGAATATTGAGAGATTTCCCTGTCAATATCATTCCACCAATGCTCCATTCTCACTCATTCACTAGTTCATTATCAATCACTGACATTGTATAATCTTAAAATTTATAACATTTTTAAATAATACACTCTAAACAAGCGGTATGGTACTTGCACCTTTCATATCCACACTTTTAAAGATCTAATACAATAACCAGATCAGTTTTTTTAAACAACGAAGTCAATACTTCAACTTCTACATGGATACTTATTGCCATTAAATTTGTCTTCTTATTCTTGCAATTTACAGTCCTTATACAGGCAAAATGTAGATGTTCAAAGAATACATAACTCAAGAGCATTCAATGTTGATGTGAAGGATGAGACACAAAATGAGTAAAGAAATCTGAGGTTGGCCCAGCAGACACATTAGATAGATGTGTCTATTAGACATTCAACTTGAATGGTTCAACCCTTCCAAATAAGTTGTGCCCTGACAAAATATTCCAGCCTAACTGTTATTTTTGAGCCACAAGATTAGCATTAAGGAACGCTACATTGCACTCGCAGTGTATTCATGTGTTTTGTATAGTTTTCAGAACAAACAGCGAATATTTACCTACATGGCATTAAATGATTTGTTCTTATAATCGACGAAGTGTGTTTACTGCACAGCACAAGCTAAGTCTTTAAATATAATTCTGGTTTGCCTCAGTTTTTAAAGGGTTTGAGTTTTAAAGGATGTTTCTTCTAAGCTGAGGGTCACTATTATGTAGATCTGGAAGCCACTGCTATTACTTTAGCATTTTTAATTGATGTTCATACAAAAAAAAAGTTTTATGTTATGATAACTTTATATTTTTATACAATAAACAACACTGTTTGGAAAAATATGTATCTTGACTGTATTTATTTAACGATTAATATGCGGGTTCTGCACAAAAACGAAATGAATGTGGCAATTGTGTCACAAGGACAAACAATTGACAGTCTCTGAACTAAAGCCAATAAAATGTTGTCTTCTTGACATTTCACATTATCCAGTTTAGTAAACAGACTCCAACATTTTGGAGAATGATGCTGTAAGAGATCATTCTGAAGACTGGCATAACACGTTCCTCCAAACTGTCAATATCTAACTGGTTCAGATCTCAGAGTTTATGACAATGTGACACTGGATGAGTGTATCCTGGTGTTTCAAATGAATGTAGTGCCTTTGAAACATCTCAAACCACTCACCCAACAGCACAGTGGCGTATCCTGGAAAACTTAGGATCATTGGAAAAAATTCTGTAAGCATGCCAAATTTTGCATCTTGGTACCTAGCTACCAAACCAAACACCACATCCCAGAAGATAGTAATCTTCAGCTTTTATACTGTGCCCAGTCACAATTTAAAGATTCATGCAAAAAGCTAGGCTCACATTAATTAACTCACTGGTTTAGCAGTTCCTTTTACCACTCCTGGGCAGCGGTCTATTAAATAGAAGATCTCCTCTGCTGCAATTCTTGCTCTAGTGTAGTCATGGAGGTAGGCTGTAGCGATTCCAACTGACTGTGCAGAGAATGCCATAGCAAAGAACACTCTGTATTCAACAGATAAACACAGATCTTGGTACAAAGTTTAATGCAGTTTAAGTATAGTGAAAATTTCTAATTGGAATAATATTTTAATTGTTAACATGGAAATATGTTTCTTGTACTTAGCTTCTTGTATCACACTTACTACAGTGCTGAATCCCTTTTTACCTAAACTTCAAGTTGATTCAGTTAATGGAAAACAGAAACAGAGCTCCCCTGTCATGCTTGTGCATTGTAACCTGTGTGACAAGACAGTGCTAAGTGATATCACATCTCACACTGTGAATAAGTCACATTTATAAAACAAATTCAGGGAATACAACATCAACAAGAATAACTGAAGTGATAATGTTATAACCTTTATTCACTGGGTTCACATATCTATGGTGTGGCCATTTAAATATCACGTATGCAGCAATTTACATAATAAATTATATGCACTTCAGTTTTAAACTGAGAAAGTCTAAATTAGTACTACAATTTTAGGAAAGAACATTTTTTTTTATTAATGAATTTGTGAATATTCATTATGTATCAGTTCTTATTGGACCTGCTACATTTACATTTAATTACAGTATTGCAATACTCTACATCTTCAATTTATATCAAACAACTACACACATCAGTAACTGTAATACGCTAGACATTTTTATTGTGACCGCACATGCTGATAAATGCAGCCAAATTTATGATTTGCAATCTCAAAGTTCCTGCCTCCAACTGTCGAAATTATAAATTGGCCTTTATTGTTTTTCTGAGGTTGGCTATAGATTTTAGTGAAACAAACCATCCCCTCTAATCTATGAAGAAGGTAGTTCATGGTTTCACTACAAATGGCCACAACCTCTTCAAAACACAGTGTAGGCCACTGTTTCAAACTCAAACACAGAAGACATGATGAAGGCCAGACTATGGAGCTTACAACTGATGCAGCATAAAAGGAGGTAGTTGAAAAGACTGAATATAAAATCCTTTCCTGTCATGGGACACAAATGGAGCTGACCAATACATCAGACAAAGAGGTGAGTAGAAGAATAAAGCACATACAGAAGTTCTGATATTGACAAGATTCTGCCCTTAGGAAACAGAAAAAATATCATCAAAAACATATAAACAAAAAATTATTTTTCTACTTTTTCTGCAGTGCACCAGAGATGAAGCCACATGGACCAGCAAAGGCTTAATGGACCATTTAGCACTACAGTTTACAGACCAACTTAATTTTCTCTTGGGACACTAAAGAACAATACAAGTATAGCATTCAAAACTAGTTAAATAAAATGCATAACAAATTACATAAGTTGGAAAGAGCAGGAAGTTTCAAAACTGAGTTGGAAGGTGATGTGAGTCAAGTTGCTTAAATATTATGTCTTTTTCAGAGTGCTAGATTATGGACAAAGACCAGAAATCCAGTAATATGTAAAAAATCATAGACATCACTGCAGCTTTACCCTCCTTCTATTCTAGTATCAAAATTAATTACAAAGAAAAAACTTGTTGATAATTTAACGTAACTATTCTTGCAGTACCACAAAATGTCATTACATGACCTGGTTCTCCACCTATTTTACAGAAATATTTTAACTTTCACATCCAAATCACTTGCCTGTACACATCAACGGCTTCCATTTCACCATTCTCAATTAGATAAGCACCAAAATGGAAGGCGCCTGCATACATAGCATATGTAACAGCTTGACAGAAGGCAAACACACTTGCAAAGAGCAGTGCTTGCTTCTTTGCTGCCCTGAAAAATTACAACAAAAACAATCACAATCATATACCAACCTAAGCAAGTCACCAATGCAAGAAGTTACAGTGACAATGACCGCAATGATGATGATGATGATGATGATAATGACAACAATGATGACGACACTGATGACAACAATGGAGACAATAAATACAATTAAAATGGTGTGATGACAGTGGAGATGGCGAAGATGGCAAGTTATCATCAATGGCAATCGCAAGTTGTGTACAAATTACAAGATTAGACAGGTTAACTAGAGTACAGTGTCACAGGTGGCAAGTTACCTAGAATACAGTGTTACAGGGGGTTGGTTAACGAGACTACAGTGTAACAGAGTCCTAGTGCATTTTATATAGAAATATATATGTGAGAGTCATCTTTTATTTCAATCCCCAATTCTGGCATTCCCCTCTCATAATCATGTATCGTAAAAACCCATGCCTATGTTTTTTTTTTCCCCCTGCATTGATGATGAGTGGTAGTCCATGACTTTCACAAAAACTAGTAGCACTGCAGTATGTTTTGTGGACATATGTTGTTAGGATAATCTTTCCATAATATTCTAGTTTCATCGAATGTCTTCTTGAAGTGAAGCTCAATCGTAATTCTTATTATTTGTATCACTCTTCTCCCACACATAAATCCGATGATGGTGGATGGATATTGGTGTTGCCACTCATCAATATGCCTCCAGAAATTTTCCAAATACCAAAAGTTGTGTACAAATCTCTCTTCTTCAATGTATTTAAATAGGGATTTACCATGCCATCACATTCAACAGGAACCTCTTGCAAGCTCAGTGTCGTATTTCCTACATTCCCTGCTCCTGCTCTTCTGCTCTTTCTCCTCCTCAATCTTTATCCTCTTGAAGCACATATCATTAGGATACTCTTTTTTGCTTGCTCATCTCTGACTGCAGTACTAAGTTGAGGTAAGTTGACAAACTTTTGCACCGGCATCACTACTGGTTTAAGGGCTTCGCACATGAAACGCTTATTTCTTTCTACCCAGTTGGCTCATGAGGTACTTTCGCTGAATTGCATTAGTGACTTCGGTGATTTCACTTAAAACGTGCTTTGTCTCATGAATCTGTTCACCATACACGTTATTCCAGCTGAACATTGTAACTCTACTGTCCAACACTACTCATGTCAGTGCAAATTGTTGTTTGTGCATGGGCCACTTTAGGAAAACAATGACACTTATATACACATAAGGATTAGAACTAACTTTGCATGTACTTACATGTACATTTCACATTCATATGTGCCAACATACACAAAATAACCCCAAGAAGATATCGGCCATTCATGTAGTGACAACACAAAATAAACTGGGTTCTGAATGAAGATTTCAATTTAGTGTGATTCATTGGTAGATCTAGCAATTATTAGTGGGATTGAAAGTGCATTTTGCATTTAATTCCCTCAGAATTCCTTCCACATTTCGCCACAATTTCTCCAAATTACCACCAAGAACTGTCAGACAGTTATATTCCTTCATTTCTTTTGCTTTCCACAAGTTTTATTTTTGTGTTCACTTGATCTGATGAATAAAAATTGATGTATATGACTGAACAGTGAGCATATGATCCAAAGTCTTCTTTTCTTATTTTCCTGTCACTGAACTCTATAGCCAAGGATAAGAAACATGTGCCAAGAACCTAGACAAGTCAGCAGAGCCGACAGAAAAAAATTCTGTCATACTTTCGTGTTGCAATATCCATTTCAGGGACCCAAGTGGGATCAGGATGGTTTGGGGAGAAATGTACTGACTAAACAAACTTTGTTTTAACTCTGGTAGACACAGTAGACCTAATGCAGAAATGTATGTGCATCTCAGGGCAGTCCATATACATCCCATAAGTGGCATATTCTTTGTATCAGATTGAGAGACTAACCTTCCTATCTTTTCAGCATCATACTACATATTATTTAAATCTATCATTC
>Ga0123355_10015294_pt1 | contig 12051 bp, 7 predicted proteins | sample TergutEmb28metaG_3_FD_89872 | JGI IMG/M metagenome (GOLD analysis project Ga0123355, IMG submission 89872) | Embiratermes neotenicus P1 segment gut microbial communities from Petit-Saut dam, French Guiana - Emb289 P1 | ecosystem: Host-associated > Arthropoda: Insects > Digestive system > Gut ... | reverse complement strand
TTTGGTACAAGAAATTTCATTTCATATAGTAAAATTTTCTTAATTTTTGGTACTTTAAGACTATTTATGATGACAACCAATTTATTTGTCATTGCTAATGTAAAACAATTGCGAACCTAGGTAATTTTAGAGGTTTACTGCCTTTTTTCCGAACATCTTGGGGTGTTGTTGTCCTAAATTCAACAATTTTTAACAGTTTTCACAATTGGGTTGAGTTTGGCACGATTTTGGAGGGACTTCGGAAATTGGGGGGGGGGGCTCGGTACACCACGGCCTTCAGTAATCTGTAACAAGGATGCGAGCCAAAAATAAATACCATGTGCTTTATGCAGTGAGGCATTATTTCTTGCATTCGGGTTGCACAACATGCTTGTAAATTCTATTGAATAATGACTAGATTTAATTTCTAGTATAGTGACTAGGCTACGGGCTGGATGGTCAGAGCTGAAACTCTTGCAGGGGAAGTGAGCTTTCTCTCTTCTGAAATATCCAGAACAAATCTGGGACCAATCCAACTTCCTGTTCAATGGCTCTGGCTTTCTTCCTCAGGGTGTAAAGTGGCTGGTGTATGAAGTTGACCACTCACCTCCAACTACTGCCAAGGTTAAGAATGAGTAGAGATATATATCTACTACCCTATACCTTGGTGAGAGCGGGGACCAATTTACCTTTTTTTTTTTTTTAAGTGTTAAAGGAGAAAAAGAAGTGCATATATACTGCTGGCACAAATCATAATTGACAGAATTTAACCCAAGCCCTTCTAAGGATACAGCAATATTTTATTGTCAGCCATTTTATTTTTGGAGTCAGATTAATGACATCCTTCTTTCATTGTAAGAAATTCAGTTGACTTGTGTGGATGACATTTATGTTATTCTTCTTCATCCTCCCCTTTTCTCTTTCTCCTCCCCACCTCATCCTCATTGCTTCCTCCTTTAAGCTTTTACAAATCAAGCTTTGTAGCAAGTTCCACTTCAGAATTAATTTCTCAAGTTCTGAATTTTTAGACATTTTGTTATAAAGTCATAGATGAGGAATCAGCTCATTGCAGGGATTGTACATGCATGTACATCAATTACTACAGAGGGATTGGGATCAAAAACTTCAGAGTTGAACCAGTTAAAGAAGATGGTACAGCCTTAGACCCCACAGCAACTGTGATCAGCATATTACCTGGGTGTTAGTTTAATATTTAGTATTAATATCTCTAGCAGCCAATCGTTACTAAAATCATGTTTTCGAAGACATTTTTCTGAAGCCTTAGTTACATAAATAATAACCCTTTACAAGGCATGCATTGTCTCCACACAGTGTATGTTTGTGTTCTGTATGATACTGGCAATAAATGGCATTTATTTCCCTAAAGAACTGTAAACAGATTGCCTATGTAATAAGATAAGGAGTGTTTTCTTTGAGGTGAGAACTGCATTTTAAAATATTATTTATATTAATTTCAGTCTTAAGCATAAAATCCTTATTGAGAAGGAAGTGACTCTTTCACCCACTGTCTCATGGGGCCCTTGCTGTTTGCAAACAATCAATTTTAATCATTATCCTCACCTTAATTATCAGTTTATCCACCATAAGGTCATACTGAAGCACCTGCTGTTTCAGATCATTGAAATATTCTATGTGTTCTGATTGGATATGTGACCCCATGACCTGAGCCCAGATACGTCCTCGCAAACTTCTTGGACATCCTCGTTTTAAAAATTCCTGTGCCACTGGTGCATGATTTGATGTCAGTACTGCAATATAACACACATAACATTTATATGAGCTAATACCCTTTATCTGTGTACAGACATTTAGAGCATTTATGTCATTTAATATATATTTATGGTTTACTTAATGATGCAATCAGCTGAGTCAGTAGGGAATAATAAATTGCAAAAGATGTGACAGGTAGCAGTCTTGCGCCAGTTTGAAATATGCCTCAGGTAGCTGATCGCCAAGTAAAGATATGAAATAAGAACTTCCACAATACAAGCAGGACTGCCATCAACTTATCTGGAATGTTCAACATTGGACACTCCCCTTCTGGCTGTGTTATCATGAGTGTATCACACAGAAGTGATTTCATATTTGCTTAGTCCTTGGTGCTAAGAGTCTGGGCTTTGGGCTTCCTTTCTAATGGACACCCATTCTTCTCTGTCAACTGTCTATATGTCTCCATGCCTTCACTTACAGCAGTCAAGTCATTATCTGCATTCTCCAGCCACCTCATTCTGTGCCTTACATTCTGGCTTGCTTTCAGAAATCTTAGCAACTCTTGCTTGCTAATTATACTCTAACATTCTCCTTAATATGCATCATACCAAATGAGGGATTTTATACTATTTCTAGAGTTCTTTGGTTTGTTCTTACACCCTGCTACCTTACAGTTGTTCAACCTTTTTAGTCTTAAATCTCCATAGTAGTTTGCAAACAGGAACAGTATGACACCTGAAAAGGACTCTGTTGAATGTTGAAACATAGTAAATGTGTGAAGCAGAGTTTAATGCATATTATATATAACTAAGAATGAAATGTTTGTACAGCAGTGTTTGTGTTGTGGGAGATGGTGTAACACATTGCTGTCATCGGTTTGTGGTTTATTTCTTGATACTACTAGCATCTCATATTATGTAGCGTTAGATTGTAGGGTGATTTCTGAATTGTAGAGAATACGATAGAAAAAAGTCGTGGTCTAACTGTTGTACCATTCTGAGATGTGCATGGAAAGACTGAGGGAAACCACACAGCAAAACATTCCAACCAACTTTTCATCCAGGCTTCTCCCAGACACAAGTGTAAATAATTATTACAATATATTGTACTGCTATTGACTTTAGCATATTTGAGAGTTATGGAGGTGAATCAGTCTAAACTCTTAGCTTTAATAACAAGTATTTGTGATTGCACACTACTATGTCAATATTGAAACATATGTTTCTTTTCACAAATCTAGGAATTTAAACCTCACATGAGTACAGCCTTTCCTTGCTTTATGAGAATTTGTTTTAAGAATTTTCTCTTCAGTGCACAAAATAATGTGTACCTGCTGCTTGTTGATTTAAGGACCACTTGCTCACTTGTGCAGACAAATGGCCTGTAAAGTGGGTCAGCCAAACACATACACTGGTCAGTATACCTGAACCCACTCTGCTACAGATTTGGCATTATGAGTTTTTGCCTTATGAACAGTGCTTGTGGAATGGATTATGCTGATAAAGCAAGTGTAGTTTATTTTAATTTTCATATAACGTGAATGTATGATCTTTACTGAAACAGCATTAAAGAGACTATGACATTATGACACTGTGCTTTGAAAGGTAGTTACCATCACAGACATCACCATCATGTAAGCTGTGTATCCAAATTATGACCTGACACAAGCAAGGAAGCCAAATGTTATACAGCTGTCATAAAATAAATGACTTTCTTACTCAGTAACCACCAGTTCTCAGGTCACAGAAATGAAACCTTCAACTTCCAGAGCAAGAATGTCTTTGATAATGTGCTTCCAGGTCAGGATGATTGCACAGCACAGAGGGTAGTGACTAATGAATATGGAGCAATGGTGGAATGGTGATTAGTAGGGAAAAATATGAGGAATTGGAGAAAAAGCTGATGCACTTCGACTCTGTCCATCATACTTCCACTTTGGATTCACCTGAGAATGAAATTTGAGGCTCCACACAAGTCACTGTATCTAACAATCTGAGCTTTGTCATTGCCATAATAAATACAACTCTTACCCAAATACCCTCTTATTTTATGTTTTCTTTTCTTGATTTTTATAGTAATTTCTTAGTGGTTGTATTCAATTACATTACCTTTCTCCCCAAGAGCTGAACGTTCAGCTTCCAAAGTGGGGAAGCTCCCAACAGCTGATGCCATGTGAGGGTTCACACCAAGCAATGGCTCCCCACGAGACAATTCCACATACAGACATCTCTGAAACCCACATTATTACTTTTAAATTATTGTTATGAATGCAAGAATGATGTTCCCCTAGCTATGTTGTCAAAGACTCAGTTCTTTTGAGATATTGTGCTTTGTTGTTCGGTAAATAATTCCAAACATTTTGAAGGAGCTTATTGCCTTCAGCATCAGTCATTCTAAGAAGAATTTCTGCATGGATAGTGGAGTTGGTAACAATAGAGAGTGGGTGGCGATCTGATGGGGTGGCAGTCACGTGCACCAGGTGGAGGTTTCATGTGTGTAGTTACATGTGTTAAGAATGGAAAAACAAATAACACAAACTGGGTAACAATAAACTATACAGTCACACACTGCATAATGACATTTCGGTCAATGATGGACCACATATACGACGGTGGTCCCATAAGATTATAATATTATAATATAGTACTGTAACACTTACCATTGTGTTGCAATTGCTGTACAGTATTCAGTACAGTAACATGCTGTACAGGTTGGTAGCCTAGGAGCAATAGGCTATATATGTAGCCTAGGTGTGTAGTAGGCTATACTATCTAGGTTTGTGTAAGTATACTCTATGATGTTTGCACAATGATGAAATCACCTAGTGATGCATTTCTCAGAACATATCCCCATCGTTAAGTGACATATGACCGTGTATTTTATCACATTTATTTAAAATATGAGATAAAAGTAATGTAGTCAGTATAGTGATTAGGCTATGGGCTGGAAGATCTGGGGTTCAAATTCTGGCAAGGGCAAGAGATTTTCTGTTCCCCAAAATGTTCAGACCAGCTGTGGGACCCATACAGTTTTCTGTTCTGTGGGTACCGGAGGCTTTTTACCTGGAGGCTCACAACTCACCTCTGTCTAGTGCCAAGATTAAGAACTTTTGGAGCTATACATCCACTAACCCACAAAATGCTTTTATGGGACACATTATTCAACAAGAATTTGTAAGTATATTTCTGATCTATCTGGATTCTTTATTTTGCATGACTAGATTCAGTAGTTCATTACCTATCAGAATCAAACCACTACTGAATAGAGATTTCATCTGTCTGCCATTTGCTTCTTTTACATTCTTCAAAAGTAATACTGTTAACCCTAGCAGTACACTTTGCAAATGCCTCTTACTGTACTTAGTTTCAAGACCTCATGTTAAGCATCTTCAGAAGTTTGTGCGTCCACCATGTTCTTATTGAAAGTAAAAACAGTTTCCTGGAGTGGTCTCTAACATCTGATTTCATACCACATTTTGTGCCAATTGGTCAGATCTAGCAATAGCATTGACATAAATCCACCATGTTTTTCACTTCAGAAAGGAATCTTACCTGAAAGTTAGAGCATGAACCATCAATGCTAGAAAGCTATCTGCCAAACTGTGAACCATTATACTGCAGAAAAAACAGGAAGGACAAAAGAATAAATTAACTTACCATCTCAGCAAGTGTTTTCACTCGGAGTGGAATCTGAGTGAAGTTCCTAGTTCCTTCACCACTGTGTGCAAGAATACAGACATGTATACAAAGACTGCGTAAGTAAGCAGTTACACTCAGTTCAAACAAAATTATAACAAATGAAAAAGTTACAAAATCAGCTGTTTTCATGTTGAAATTTTATCACATATATGAATGCAGTCATGAAAGTTTAACCCACATAAAAACGCTCAGAGCACTGTTTGTTTCTAATTACAATCTTGTTGAATGCAAGCTAATTATTTCATTGTACAACGTTAGACTGTCAAGGAGAGTGCTGTGAGTTCGATCCCTGGTTAGAACTGTGTGTAAATGTTTCTGCTGATACAATGGAACCTTCAATTCATAGAAAGATAAAACTATGGAAATGTAAGAAATATAAGACCCCAACCCCATTGCTTGGATAACAGCTCCCATGTAACTGTAGGTTTCTAGTGCTGTCAGTAGGTCTCAGGCTGAACCTATATTTGGTGTGGAATGTGCCCTTTGGCACCCTAACCTCAAAAATTCTGTGGTCTTGTGTAGGTGGTTGGAGATCAGAAAGGTCTAACAGACAATATCTGGAGGCTCTAGAAACGAAACAACAAATCTGAGAAACGGTTTAAATTCCTGAATTTGAAAGAGAATTATTTAATATAAAAATTAGTCATTTCTTAAGGTCCATAACTTTTGTCATCAGTGACTTTGGTAGGTACTGATGTGTGCGTAATGAATCCAGAAATAAAGTACTTCATATTGGTCAGTTTTGACAATTCCTTTAAACTCTCTTCCACCAACTCACTTACAACATATACACAAACCCATAATAATTGATTAATTGAGTAATAACAATTGATTGAATTTCCCGAAAATTATTGTAGTATAATATAATGAGTGTGTTATATGCTGGATGACCAAGGTTCAATTCCTAGAATTTCAGGTATGTTTTTCTTCTCCACCATTTCCTGACAGACTATGGAGTATGTCCGTCTTTTTATCTAATGGGTAGAAGAGGCTGTCTCCTCAGGGGTGAACCAGCTGAGGCATCAAGTGACCATCACCTGTCTCTACAGGCAAAGGCATTGCTGTCTAAATTTACACTTTCACTCCCCCGTTTGTCTTGATGTCATGGTACTGAATAAATCACAGGGACAACTTTACCTTTTTTATTATTTTGAAAGAGAACTAAAACAACACTACAGAAAAATGCTGCAGTGATTAACTAATTTAAAAAAATTAACAATTTAATTAGGATGTAGTGTCACAGTTGCTACACAAGCTGAATTTTTTTCTCGTGTCTGTAATAAAATTCATATATCTAAATTCATCTTCTGTTTCAATCAACAGTCATTTAATATTGCTTTATATGATGAATGATCTGTGTATTGTTCAAATACATACAGTAATGATGCCTATCAATTTCAGTACATTGGGGTGCAGTTGTTTGTACCATCATTGTTGTATTTTGTATCCCATTTACACGTGTGTTTGTAATAATTATAAGAGAGTCTCTAAAAATTTATGTGCCAGGGTACTGTGCTACCACAATCCAGCATCAATATGAATGATTGTAGCTCAAGTGTACTCACTCTGTGCTACGATAATTTGGACTATGAATGCAGAGCAGAACTTCTAGAAAATCCTTTGGAGCATATACTGGACGATACTGACTCAGGTCTGGAAAAAATAATATATATTTAAAAGAAAATTTGCCATAACTTTTGTTAAAATAATTTTCTACTAACATGCTACATTTTAGACCTCTGAATCTTTAGATATTTAATGTCACTAAGTACTAGTAAATCAAAGGCTTTATTACTGATTTTAAGTATGAGGACCTTTGTTAATGCCAGCTTGTGGATAAAAGTTTTGCAAGTAGAAGTTTTGTATGACTGGTGAACTAAAAGACACATTTGTTGATCTCTGCCTGTGGCTCACCAATGTCATATGTACTGAGTTCGGTCCACTTTTCATCCAATTCGTCTCTGTCTGAAGCCAAACGGAAGCGGGCTAAAGGTACTCCAATTTCATTGCACATAGAGTTAAGGGATTTATGAATTCTTTTCTCCCACTGCATCTGTAGACATCGAGATAAAAACCACCAAATGTTAGTGCGTGTCATATGTAAATACCAACAAACATGCATACATACATATTTCAATATTTAGATGGAATAAATGTGTGGGAGATGGACAAGAAAGTCACTGGTAATCCAAATTTAAAATGAATGCACAAATCTCAGTGAATTTAAACTATGGAGCAGCCTGTGATTTCAAATTCACATGGCCACTTCTTCCTTTGATGTGCATGCTGCAAGCATTGTACTTGTAGTGTAGCAATAACTCTGGACACAGACACGTCTGAAGTCTGCACACCACACACAGATAAACATACACCCACACATCTGACACAGCATCAACTCCAAACTCATCAAAAGTGGGTTGCCACTTGGTGCTGCTAACATACAAATTTGAGAGGAGCAAGAACCAAACAGTAAAGTTAAGTGACATGAGTTCTCAAAACAGTAAGGTATTTGAGAATTTGGATTTTCTGTAATATGAAGTTATGTAGCTGCATTAGTGACTTTCAGTGTTTTGGAAGAACATAATGCCTTCAACATACTTGGCCTGTTAACTCTTGAGAATGATGATGCTATTTTCCTTTAAACAGTTTCGAGCTGTCAACCCAGCAACACAGCATTGTGTCTCACAGCATCCAAATCTTCAGAAACATCACTCTAAAAATCTCAAACTCTTGCAATAAGACAAAGTTTTTAATTTTTATTCTTTTTCTTCCAAATCGAAGATAAAACTACGAATTGTAAATACTATGACAAACCTGCGCTTTCCGTAAATAGGCAAGTGGCTCCTTGACTGAGTAACCGTTAATACTGTCATGATTACTGTGAGATCGTACCCAATGAAACACTGTGTTCCTTAGTTCCGTTTCCATTCCAGCTTGTTTCATTGCTTGAAAGAGAGTTTCTTTGAACTCAGATTTATTCACACAAGTTGAAGACACAATTTTCTATGAAAGAAATTAAACATATTGGTGTACACTGCACTATCAATCTAAACATTAAAAATAGCAATAACAATAAAGTAACATCACACAGTCTGCTGACCTTGAAATTTTTAAATTGCGAATTGATTTTTATGAAATTGTAATTTCCCATGATTCTGAAAGAGAAAGGTCTGTTGTTGAATAGTTAGCATTCATGGCTTATGTTTAGAAGGCCCCTAATTCAAACTGAGACCTGGCAATGATTATTCTGACTGAAGTTTAACGTGGTTTTCTCAGTCACTCCAGGAAAATGGCGGGATATTATCTTTAACGCGGCCACAAAAACTTCTTTCCACATTATTTGCATTGTTCAACCATAATGTTAACACTCAACAACATATAATCTTGGAACTAATAATAATAATAATAATAACAATAATAATAACAACAACAATAACTCACTTGTATTTGTGAATAAAATTTCTTGTAAACTGGCATGTTTTGTATTTCCTCTGTGAGTTTTTGGGCTGTAAAATGAATACTTTTAACCTTCATATCATCCATCGTGATGTGGATTAAAGAATATCACTGTGCAACATTATCTTGAAATTCTGGAAACCCATATGACTGTAAACCTGATAAAATCAATACAAAAGGGCAAGTAGGTCTATACTCGTACTTGGCGGTACTAGGCACGGAGGTTAGCACGGATTACCTGTAAATATGTGCTGGAACTACTTGGAAAAAGAGTGCAACCATGTAACAGTCTGCCGAGTGTGGCGCTGCGGTCGTTCCCGAATGGTACGCAAGTCTCCCAAAACTCGACACGGCATGAGTCGTTACTCCCCGCATACGCTTTTACCTGTGGTTGGAGACGCAGTGAAGATGGGTGGCAGACGAACGACGATTCTGAAGGGGTTAGGCATTCGGTCCAGTCGATTGTGGCGACGAGACGAAGGACCTGTGTGAATTGGTTCACTTTCTCTGCCCTGCACCTCGGCGCGAACATGTAATGAACTAGGTGGTGTATGTATTCCCCTTTTCTGTTGTAAGGGCTCAGAAAAGCCTTCACATGACACCATGCGCTCTCAATAGTGTTTGTGTGGGCGCTTGTACGCTGGTCAACGAAGCCAATGTTGTGGTTAACAGTGCGGTGCGTGTAATCTCCCCCGCAGTCACTGATGGCTGTAGTGCCGGGTTCGACCCAAGCATCTATAACGGTCATCAGTGTCGGCGGTTCTCTCCGGAACGGGAACGAGAAACGTTTTACTCGCGCTCAACACCGCCAAACACCCACCGCCCCTTAACAGGGTAGCCCCTATATTTTTTTCCCCGAAGAAATGAAACCCAATGTTTATCTGCTTGATAAAATGTATGTATACTGTGGAAGTAAGTAGCGGAAAATGTTTACATGGCCGATAGCAAGGACGAAATTATTAATTTAATAATATTAATTGCTTGACACATTGTATAATACAAAACACAAATATTACAACAATAGAAACAAAAAAAATAATAAGTCTAAAATATAGCGAAGATGTTTGTGTAATTCAAGAGGAATGTACTGCAAATTGTATGAAATTTCCTGAGTTAAAAACAAATATTTATCTGAAAAAATGAAGGTCAGTAATTGTAACCTTCATAAAATGTTACTGTTTCTTTATTAACTGAATTGACATTTACTGACAAATACTTGGCAGGTATGGTTATATTTAGAAACATAGAGCAATTAAAAAATTTCAAAGAAAGTATTTAAAGTAAACAGTTCCTTCAGTATTCCTTTTTTAAATTCTTAAAACCGAAATGAAAGATGGAAGTTGTGTTACATACCAATGTAATGCATATTACAATTTTAGTTGTTTTTTTTTCTCTCTCTCTAAAGCTAGATACTGTTTAAATTTTATTAACTGCTATGTAACGGAAGCGAATAGTCACTCGCCGTTACCGGGCCGGCAAATACCACTTCGTTCAATAAGCTTTAGGTGTATCGAACCCCGGCGGTGACGTGATAGTTCGCTGTACTAGAAAGATTATTTATTTAGTACCTTGCCCTTATATAACTGAGAGATTAACGATGATTCAGCTCTCACTCGAAGTTTGAACATTTACTGGTTGCTACGTATCTTTGACACAACATATTGAACGCAGTACATTGTTAAAGTGATTTTATTGTGTTGGCCATGCTGTACTGTTTCCTGTTACTAAAAGGTAAGTTGTGCTGACTGAAATTAATAAATTAGAAACTTTAATTTTACGTTGTTTGAGTAGAGCGAAGACTTTGAAACTAATTTGGCAACTAAATTAGAAATTATAAATTTATACAATTGGCAAAATTAAAAAAGGGGCAAAATAATTATTTTACTTTTACACTTTGAAATTGTCAGTATATATATTTTGCTTGTAGTAAATTATTAGATAGAATAGAATACAGGTTTATTTTTATAATTGTGGTTGGTTTATTTGTGAAATTGATTAAGTGATTGTTTTATTTAACCCAGAGTTCAATTAGCTAAACTTTGCGTATGTCAGAAGCTTTCTGACTGGTGGCAGTTACTACCTATGTGTTTAATATAAATCAGTTCTAATTAGTTCGCTACCCACACCCAGTGTTACTGAGAGGAAAACGTTAGTAAAAGCTAGCAGTTCTAATCAGTATATCAGAGTACCGATTTCGATAGGATGAACAACCTCCGAAACGGCGCTACACCAATATTATATTGTACCCATTGTTATTATTCAATAAATGACGACAAATCTTTGTTTTGCAATAAAGCGTGACACTTTTGGCACAATAAACTGAAATGTATCGTCATCCATTCTGAACTACTAGATGCTGTACTTCATATCTTTACAATTAATTCCTTCGATAAAGCTTAATGGGCCACTTTCATTCCACGTGTGCCTATGTAATTTTTAAACAAAATAATTTTCTTTTTCTATATTCTTTAATATTAAAGTGTAGTAAATATCAAATTTGAGTTTCATCGACTACAGATGTTAAAATTAGTTTCATGAAAACTACCCGGAACTTTGCCTGTAGCTGCACTTTTGCGAAATCAGCGCTGCGAAGGCAGTTCACTGTACTCTGCAAAATGACCGAGCTCGACGTTTTGTCAGTTCGTTACATCTTAACCATATGTTAGAGTCTATAGTGACGTTACAAGTTTTGTTAAACTTTTAAGAATGTATGACACATCTGTCCACCTCTATATATACACCTGCTCTACGGAAACTCGCTCTCGCTCAATTAAAATTACTCGCCGACTTTGATTGTTGCTGGCTGTTACGTACCTCTTCGTGGAAGACAATTGTTATATTGTGCATACTGTATTGAACCAGTGAAAAGCAGAGACTGAGATGCTGTTATAATTCAGTTGTATTCTCTTTATACAAGGTCAGTCGTGTTGGCTGGATTAGAAATTTTATGAAACACTGAGTCGAGCAGGTTTGATTATTAGTAGTTTAATTTTGTTGAGTCTAACTTCCAAATTACCCCGCGAGTAGATATATACAGGGTGTCCCAGGAGGAATATACCAGACATCGGGAGGGTGTTCCTTATGCTAAACTATACCGATATAACCCAAAACACCTAAGTCCAAAGTGGAACGGTTACGGAGATAATGGCCAGAGAAAAGTGTGATCTTCTTGCGGGTCCACGCACTG
>Ga0123355_10015293_pt1 | contig 12052 bp, 10 predicted proteins | sample TergutEmb28metaG_3_FD_89872 | JGI IMG/M metagenome (GOLD analysis project Ga0123355, IMG submission 89872) | Embiratermes neotenicus P1 segment gut microbial communities from Petit-Saut dam, French Guiana - Emb289 P1 | ecosystem: Host-associated > Arthropoda: Insects > Digestive system > Gut ... | reverse complement strand
GGCCGCCTTTACCCCCAGGACATACTCCTGGTACTCATTTCTGTTAGAGGCTGAGTCGACCCCAGGGCCATAGCGCGATCGGAAGGATTTTATGTCAATGAAAAATCCAATGACACCAGCTGGAATCGAACCAGCGACCTTCCGATTTGTAGCACAGCTCCTTAACCACTGTGCTACCGCGGTTCCCAATAATGTCAGTGTGGAAACTGAAACTGCAAGATATAACTGCTGAAAGTCTAATTGCAGCTGGAGCTCAAAGAATGAACCAGAACAATTTGAACACTTTTTAACATGCTGGAGAAAGCAGAGACAAAAAATAACCTTTCTGACACACCTGGAAACATTTTCAACATTGATGAAAGTGGCATGCAAATATATAACAAACTGGACTCTGCAACAACGGAAAGGGATCTAAAAATGTTCATGTTTTATCATAGAGAGAAAAAGTGAAAATATTACTGTGACAGCATGCTGTAATGCTGCACGTCAATTTCTGTCCCCTGTTCTAATTTTCAAGGAGGTCAACAAGAAAGAGGAGTTCCGTGATGCCTTACCCTGGGATCAGATGTGTACATGCACCGGAAATTGTACATTGGCACAGATTTATTCTTCAAGCGGTTCACAGGGCATTTTCTGAAACACAAAGCTAGAGGGAGGGTCATTCTACTACTAGATGGCCACAGTGCTTATTGCAGCTCCACTTTACTGCTTCAGACTGCTGCCGAAATTAACGACACCTACAATCATCTACCGAGTCACTGCACTGTAGTCACACCTTACAGCCTTGGACAAGTGCTTGCTTGGGCCTTCAAAGAATTATTTAAAAAACGAAACCGCGAAATGTAAGATCACTCGGTTTTGGATGGGGCGCCTCATTGACTTTGCTTGGAGTAAAGTTGCTTACGTCGCTGTTGGTAGGCTATAAGAGTTTTTGAGTCAACGCGAATTTATCCTTCCAACAGACAGCCTGAATATTCGTTCTCCATATCTGCTACCAGCGACATTAAAATTTCTATGGAAACAACACCTCCAAATATGTCTCTGGTCTGTGTACCCTCTACTGCAGTCATCAACTCTCAAAACGTGTTACCTATCTCAAGAGAACATCCTCTCAGTATTACACACCCTTCTGACACCCCAACTGAACAAATTTCTGTCTCCATACTCTTGACAAATATGAGTCCAGTACCGAAAACACCGAGAAAATATTCAATTGAAGAAATGGCGACTATTTTTTATCACTGAGGAAGCTATTTTTATTTAGGAAAAGCGAAAGGAGCAAAGTGGAAATAACGTCTAAGAGCAGAGAAATCGAAGATGTCAAAAGCCCCAATACTTCAGGTCTACAAAGTCGGAAAATACAGAGAAAGAAGTAGTCAATAAAAACAGATATTCATAATCAAGAGACGGCTGCAGAATCTAAAACAAACTACGAGCAAACAACTAAACAAGATGACTGGGTCGACTGTGTGAGCTGCAGAAGCTGAATGCGCTAGGTACAGTCTACAAACAGCCAAATGCGTCGACTGCAGTAGAAAGTTACTGTGAGAGAAAAACAGTAAGATTCAGAAGAGGCTCTAGAAAATTTCGCTCCTTGTAACTTAGACTCTTGAGTTCATTTCATTAAAACACAGCGTAGTCATATTTTCTATTCAAAAGTTGGTATTGTTTCATCACTCTGAACAAAGTTCGACATTCTTCGTCTACTTAGCTTGTTTCTTGAATTAACAGAATATATTCAAAGATCGGCATCTCCCCCTAAAAAAGTGGCGTCTCTACCAACACGTCCGGGAGAGACGCCGCAGAGACAGCCTGTTTTCATCGTATGTATCTCGGAGGCCTTTACATCAGCGGCTATTTGTACACAGCTTAGTACTGTACATTAGAAACCTTAAATATAGCATCTCTGAATTTTTAGCTCTTTTAACCACTTTCGTATTGAGTTACAGTGAAAGTTAAAAAAGTTTGGTGTCTCTCCGGATTTACACAACAAGGTGAGAACTTTCAACGGGAAGGAAGTCGCTTGCTCCTGTGATTTTTAACTGCTGGCAATTAGCTGCTGCGTTTCTTTGTGACCAACTGTTAGGATAAGAAAGGTTCAGTCATCCGCAACTGCATCCAACTCACACAATGAAGACGGTCTGCCATCCTGCAGCACACAGAAGCGGTTCAACGTAACTGACTGTTACCTTCATCTGCTAGTCTGAATCGTCTGGCAAAAACTGAACGGCTGTCCACTAGACGTCTTCGCTCTTCTGAGATCGTATACAACGTAGATCGGTAGTTACCGACGTTTCGGGACAACCCATCGGTTCCGTCTTCAATAGTCAAACATTTTGCTTGGGGTGCTTTTTGCTTGCATATGTGACCGACAGTTTGTCTTGACATGTCACTAAGTAACTGCCAATTTACACTATGTAACAACCCAGAAGAGCGAAGAGATCATTTACACCGCGGCGGAAGCCTGAAATCATGGATTTCTTCTACCCGAAAATGGCCGAAATATGTAGCACTGAGTAATGAATCTAAAGTGAAGGCTTGATACTGTACTGGACATTGCACGGTAGATGTGCCCCATAACATCAAGTGAAGGTAAAATGATCCCGTTACAGGCCCGGTGTGGCCCAGAGGGTGAGTAGAGGTATAGCTCTACTCTTCCATGACCGCGGCACTCGAAGGGGGTGAGTGGTCAGCAGCACGCCCCGGCCGCACTTCATCCGCGGGGAAGACCCGGTACCCATTTCACAGGAGGCTGGGTGGGTCCCAGGGTCTGTCTGGACGGGCGGAAAATCTCGTCCCCACCGGGATTCGATCCCGGACCGTCCAGTCCGTAGTCAGTCGCTATACCGCCTGAGCTACCTGGCCCACATACCATAATGTTAGTTTCAAAACCCCAAGGGAAACACCCACAAATGGGTTGTTAATATTAGGCCCCTTATGGACATTGCATTTTTACGACGACTGTTCCCCGGAGTTTAAGAGCGCGGAAAGATGCCACAGATGCTGTGTTTCCGACTTCTGACACTAACACCGAATCGAGCAAATATTGCAGCGTTTGATTAGTCATTTGAAGAAGATTAATAGCGTGCGTTGCTCTCTCGTTATCGTTTGCGATTCGCTATTTTTATAAGCTCATCAAGGTTTGTCATTTAAATAGCAAATTCCTAGAAAATTCTTATTCCGTACATTATTGCGTTCGTAAAACCGTCTTGTGGTACGTACCTGAGTGATTTTGAAGGACCAACTGACAGGCGTAGCGTAACATTTGCCAGTTACAGCCACTCTGAAAGTCTGTGGTGAGTCGCGTGGCTTCTCTCACTCCATTAGTGTACAGATGGTGCAAACAAAGAAGGGAGAACACACCACGCTTACACGGATATAACTTGAAACCACAATCTGGACATATTTCCTTACGGTTGTGACTGTACTGCAGGCTAATCAATGTGCAGTACCTTAGTTATTCAGCCCTGTGAGGTTGTGCGGCCTAAGTTAATGATGTGAGAACTTCGTTCCTTGGAGAGGCGGGAAGCAAGAACTTGGCCAAAAATACCAACAATTACTCGCAAGTCGATTCTCACGTGTGTGCTGAAGTCAGGGCAGGTATCAAAGAACAACAGTGAAAGGTTACTGGACGGACACAATGCTTAAAGGGCTCAAGATGGTACTGACTGCACAAGGAAAGCACTAACAGAGAAGAACCATAAACACAAGTAACATCTACAATGCAAGCATATCATGAGCCAGACCAATCCAGTCCATGTCCCTGTCTCACTTACTGCAAATCCATTTTAATATTCTCCTCCCAACTACGCCTGGGTCTTCCAAGTGGTCTCTTTTCTTCACGTCTCCTCAGCAAAACCCTGTATACATGCCCTTCCCATCTCATTCTTCCTGACTTGATCACCGAACAATATGTGGTGAACAGTACAGATCATTAAGCTCCTCATTACGTAGTTTTCTCCACTCCCCTGTTACCTCGTCCCTCTTAGGCCCAAATATTCCCCTCAGCAACCTATTCTCCAACACCCTCAGCCTACATTCTTCCCTCATTGTGAGCGACCAAGTTTCAGACCCATACAAAACAACAGGCAAAATTACAGTTCTTTATATCTTGATTTTTATATTTTGGGTAGCAAACTGAAGGCAAAAGATTCTGCACCGAATGACAGCAAGCATTGCCTTTCCTCAGTCCGCTCTCAATTTATTCCTGAATATAACTTTGGATTTTTAGGTTTGTTCCCAAATATTTGAACTCTTCCACCCCTTCAAAGGAGCTATTATCAATCCTTCGATTGTGATTCAGTCCTGCATTCTGATCTCCAGACATGACCATGTACTTAGTTTTATCGGCATTTACTGCTAGACCTGTCTCCTCACTAGCAAGTAATAAACTTCTGTTTTTCTTTACAGTATGTACGCTTCCGCCCAATATACTAACTTCATCAGCATAAACTAGAAGTTGTTGTGTACCATTTAATTTCAAGCCTTTTGTTTGCCTGAACCGTCCTAATGCTATATTCTAAAGCAAAGTTGAAAACCAATAGCGATAAAGCTTCTCCTTGTTTCAATCCATTCGAAATAGGAAACACGTGTGACAAACGTGTGCCTACCCGGTCTCTGCTATATGATTATATTTTAACTGCGTTTCCTTAATAAGTAGTTCACTCTCAACTTTCTAATTGTCTAGTTTGAAAACAAAAGGTGTTATTTGTCTTAGAAATGTAAAATATTTTCTCTGTCCACCTCACCCATCAGGGCTGTAACATCCATATTGTTCTGACAGAATAACAAATAAAAACATGCGTTTGGGTGTTCATACGCGGTGTTTCAGTCTGGGGTTTGCGGATGTGACAAACAGCCCCAACCCCATGGAAAAGACGCCAAAAATTAAACTTCTTAAAAGTTCAAATTTCGGTATTTTTAGTCTTTGTATTCTCAAATTTCTAGAGATTAGATATACTGCAGCAGTTTACCTGATCAAAACCCCATTCCATTCAGCTCTAACAGGAACAAAAGACACTGGGATTTTTCAAAAAGTGTAGAATTTCTACTGGAACTCTTGTATAAGATTCCACATTCAGGGGTTCGATGGAAAGTGCCAACGGTTAGCAGCAAGCCGCTGCCTCCACGTACCAAATAACGCGGCGTCATGTTCCACAAAATAGGACAAGTTTGACATTCAACACGCTGAAAGCATCAAATTTCACCAAAAAAAAAAGTACCACTGGGAACACGAAGCTTCTGAAGTTTGTAACCAAACGTTTGGGGGAAGGAACCACAACAACACAGTGTCAGAAAACATCAGACATGAAAAGGAACGAATATGCTCTCATGACTCAGTAGTGTGCAGGAACTATATGCTCTGTTGTTCTACTCGCTGTGACCCTGAAAGCAGGAAGAAATAAGCCAGATAATGAGAAGTATGAACCAAACATCACCACAGTTCTAAGCACGAGGCACTGAAACTGGCCATATGTCGTACAGTGACACGCTCACTTGAGGCGGCACAATAGCTTGTCGGCATTGTGAAGCAATCAGCACAGACAGACGGACTGTCTGCACAGAGCCACAGCCTGGGCTCCACTCGCAACAGGAGCAGCGCTCATGGACGTTGGCGAACTTCGGAAGGTAATAAAATTAATGCAAGGACTTTCAGAAATATCAGACTGGAATTCGGGAAATTCCTTCGTCCATATCAGGCCGGTCATTGGCTAACATGAATCAGTTTCTCGTGGTTTTACTCAGCACTTAAGGCAAGGGCCAGAAATCTATATCGACGAGGACACGAAAGATTCCTTCCAAATCTTTTGTTACTCATGATTCATGAATCCTCCTCATGTAATGACATGTGACCGAAGTCACTGGTCCCGCGGTGACACAAATGATATAAGAACTGGAGGAGGCAGTCGATAATCTGTCACAGAGCTGGTAACAGCAGACTGTTAAATTGCGATGAATATTGGCTCACACGTGTCCTGTGCTGACCCCACAGTGAATTTGCCTGCCTGCCGCATATTTACAGAACTTCACCTTATCTTCACACTTACAATTCTTAAAAGAAGGGGGGTGGGGTGTGGGAATAATTTTCTCCGAAACTTGGTACACCAGCTGAAGCCAACGGGATGTCACAAACAAAAGACAGCGCGCTGACAAATGACGGCCGTGAAAGCCGAAGGTCATACATTTGTTGAAAACGTTATTGTTGTTACAATTGTCAGTACGTACGACACCCTCACGCAACTCAGTTTCTACTGCTGTTCTTATAAATGCTCACCACTCACTGTTATTTTGGACGGTCACGTCCCGGCTAAAGAATGAAAAATGAAGATGAACGGGCAGAGGCCGTCCGTCGGTTAGTATGCAGTGGTGTCAGCGTGTGTCTGCAGAAGATGAACAAGAACAGCCCGTGCGTTGCAACAACGTCAAGGATGCGAAGCGCATGTCTATGCGACCTGGCCTTCCTAACCTGTGAGAGGTTGGCATCACTGTTTCTTGTTCGGAATGTCCCGGGTCCAAATATGGACACTCACTATCCTGAGGCTGTTGTGCTTGTCATATTCCTTCTGAGCAGTTTCAGCGATGGTACTGTACCTTCTTGCACAACACTTCCAATTCAATTGCCATTAATCATGACACCGGTGTTAACAATATAAAGACTTTGTAAAAAGTAAGGTTCACCCTAAAACCTGCCCTGATGGCACAGACAGGAAGTATAGGTATAGCTCCACTCGTTCTTTAACCTCGGCACTAGATGGGTATGGTGGTCAACGCCATGCCCCGGCCGCTTTACCTCCGCGAAAGACCCGGCGCCTGTTCTATACGAAGCTGGGTTGGCCCGAGGGCCGGTCTGGACGGGATGGGAAACCTTCGCCCCGCCCAACCTGTAGCGAGTCGCTACTACGACCGCGCTAACCCGGCCGACTCTAAAGATTGTATAAGAGGGTATAATTGAATAGTAGCCTGAACACTGAATAAACATGCTAGGTGGACTACAATGACGGAACTTTGTGAATACGGTGATGAACATGAGTGTTGTACGACAGCAGCCAAAATATTTCTTCAGCTGGATAATTTCCAACTGTCGTAGAAAACTGCAGGCAGCGTCATTGCACAAACATCGAGTGGCGACGGCAGGCAGAGCAGAATGACCCACGGGGCCTAGCATCCTCACACCACGTCGAGTATCTTCTTTTGCTCTACCATCTGCACGTGCTTGTAGCTAAATGACACGCCCTACAATCAAACAGAACCGTCACAAACCTACACGTGGCTGATACAGGCGACCTTCCGTGTTCGGAATATGTCGGGTTCAAACTCTCAGGATGGCTATCCTCGGGTTCTCCCTCTTCCTTGAATCCTTCCAGGCAAATGCACGGGGAGGGCTCAAACACTGCCAACGGCCGTATCTTTTCAATTTACTTTCCATTAATCACTCTACGCTATTTCTTCTGCCCTCTGAGTGCCTCGTTCACAAGCCACAAAAGAATAACAGCGCCTCGCACTTCCGCAAGTGCCAGAGAAGCACAGGCTTAGAGGTGTAAAGTGGCCGGTGATGGGGGCTGCAGAACTGCACAATGGGGCTCCCCTGCCAGGACGGAACACGCCCCGAGGCCGATAATACTCCCAATAAAAAGCTCAATGAGGTTTCTCCTTTAGCGGCCCGCTTTCAAAAGATGCCTTATTGCATAACAGCAACTACTGGTTCGAATTTTATTTCGTTGAGAGAAATAGTCTGTGAAAGGAAGCAAAAAATAACAGTGGAATGGGAAAAAGTGCAAAAGAAGCTGAGAGATGTGTTTCTGGGGAGGGTCGAATTCCAGTCACGTATCAGTCTGCAGTGCTTAACGAATACTGCCAGAGGTCAGGACTGACCACAGAATTGAGCACGTCTGAGCAATGCAACCTGAAAGGTCGTTCCACAACGCTGCAGTTACCTGGTATGTCGAAACACGAACCCTGACGGACGCCTCTGGAAACTATACGCAACTTCTTCAGACATTTCGCCCTACTAGTGGGTGCATTTGGTTCAGTAAACGGCCCAGTGGTAGGGGATTGGAAGATATTCCTGGCCAAACTATTCCAGCTCAGCAGTACGTCCGGGTTCTCTCAAGTACGTACAAGAGCTCCATTTACACAGCAACCTCAGAACAGCCATGTATTACGACACAACAATAAAATCAGAAGCAGGTTCACCATTCCTACCTCCCATGACACTCGAATTAAGATCAGCCTGGTTGCTAGACCGCTGCTTACGTCACCTGCACAAAAGCTCTGCAGGTACGAACGTGACACATTGTCGGCCAGAAGGCGTGTGTCGTGCTGTAAGGGTGCTGCTGCTGCTGCAGTGAGGATCCTGACAGAAGTATGGAGCCATGCAGTGACACGTGCACTGGACACAGGAATTAGCTGGCACAAGCAGCAATTCGACGATTCCCAGCCTATAAAGACACTCTTCGTCTTCTGGCCGCTAGGATCCGAGCAGCTACGTCACACGGCTGACAGATTCAGCCAACCCCCTGTGCTGAGCATACTTGGCTCTCGGCAGTTTAACATAAACGGGCAATATGACTGTCTGGCGTTCATTACCAGACCTCACCTACACGCAGAAGAAAGGTTGTGCAATATGGGAAGTGAGTATAAGGTGGCTGTGCTAGCGCGTTCGCTCGTGGGTTTCCTTGTGTTTACTTGTGTCTCCTCATCTCCACGCACAAAGCATAAAGCTAGATTATTAAATGATAAAAAAGAAAACGTTCATGAAGAAGAATAATTTAATAACAATCAAGAACACCGAAGGAAGCACCAAAATATAGCAAGATAATGTGATATACAAAGTGCAATATACAGAACTGCGAATGAGAATTTACACACACACACACACACACACACACACACACATATATATATATATATATATATATATATAAAACATACAAATAAACACTTCACATGTTGGAGTGAAAAAATGAAAGTAATAATTGAAAACAAATGAAGAATATAATGGCTTCTCTCTGCCAACATGGAGTTTGGGACGAAATGTAAAAGACTTCTAGCCGTAAACAAACACGAGATTAGAAACAGACTTTCAAAGGGTAAGTTTATTGAATAATATAATAGAAACTGCACGATCCAAAGCACTGAACGCTACCTGAGGGCGGCGCTATATCAGGGCTCATCCCTCAATGCACAGGAGAGAATGAAGTTCTATAAGCAAGAAGGAAGCCTTGCAACAGCGCCGCTGTGCTGTTAGATTCCGTGTTGAGAAACAGTGCAAAACACAGTGATGTCTCAATTAGAGGAAGGGCCGGGGGCACCTCAGCACTTCGCCAGGGGGAACAACAGTCAGACAGAGAAGTAATGTCGGCTTGTTTAATGAAGGAGTGACTGGGCATGAACATTCAGAAGGCAATAAAACCAGTACAGCGATAATTGCACACTTCTTGCGGACGGTCTGTTTCAGGAAGCAGGAAGTGACGTGGCTGTGTGCAACAGTTCGTTTGTTGGGCGAGTTCAATTGTGCAGATGGACCGCAAAACGTTATAAAAGGAGAGACGAAATCTGAACTGGGTTGCTGTGTGCATTTTGAATATGTGACGTCTGTCTTCCTTAAGGAAGAAGCTATCTAACCAATCCCGGTACCAAATCTGAGCCTTAAAATTTATACGAATGTATTTTTACGTCTAACTGTAAGAAATGTCAAGATTTGTCTCTTTCGTACAGCATTTTGTGTGTTTCTAATTTTTTAACTTTTCTCCCCAGTAAGAACTTCTAACGAGCTGACAGCTCATTACTGACCACAGTACGAAGGTCACGACACTAACGACCACACTAATGAGAATATCATCAGTGCGACCTACAGCAGCGCTGTGTTCGTAAAAATCAGACATCCGACTTCCTTCTGCAGCAGTTCAACGTGTGTCTTTTGCATCAGTGGATGTTCGCGGCACTTCCGTCATTCCAAGCTAGAGTTCAGCCTGTTTTATAAGGAATGAGTTCCTACCTCACAGCAAACACTCGAATTCTCTGTACAGAGAGCAGCAGGTATTGCTGCGTAGGAAAATATTCTAGTTCGCAGTGGGAATCGCACGGAACATAACAAACACGCTGCGCAGTCACAATAATGAAGCGCTGTGTCCCTCGCAGCGTATAAATAAACGATATTTACATGCTAAAGTTACATACTGACAAATTATTTGAAGCTCAGTTATCAGAATTTACTTCGGTCGGTAACAAAGCTTAAGTGGAGCAAAATGTGTTATTCCACGTCTGGAGAAAAGCCTGGAGCGAACGTTCCATTCTCCAGGGAATGCTGGCGTGCTGTCTGTAGTGGCGGCAGTGGGAACTGAAGCCATGAGTCGTGTCTGTAAGGCCAGTACCGTGCTGTTCCGTCTATAGCATGCAACAGTTTATGGAACAGTGTTAGAAGTGGCCCCGAGGCCAAAGTAAGGGTTTTCCAAACTGAAACGCCTCAGAGCAGCGTAGACAGTCTTGTTGATACAATTTGTGGTCATTTGAAACTTCACTGCTGAATTATCAGGAATTTATAAACACATCTCGGGCCCGTTTGTTTATGTGCGGTGCGCGTCCGTTACAGTGCCACCATCCGTTAAAGTGACGCCGTCCGTTATGGTGTCGGCGTCCGTCTCGGTGCCACCGTCAGTTACGGTGCCACCATCCATTACAGTGCCACCGTCCATTACAGTGCCACAGTCCATTACAGTGCCATAGTCCATTACAGTGTCACAGTCCATTACAGTGCCACAGTCCATTACAGTGCCACCGTTCATCAGTTCGTGTGATAAAAATCTCAAGGCGGTCCCAACTTACTTTTTCTTGTCGGTCGACGTTTCGTCATATTTCGATCTGTGTGCTTCACTGGAACTGACACTTGAATCCGCTAATGTTACAGTTTCTTATTTCCCTCCAAACACCTTGACTTTTGCAATCAAACACGGTCGTTCCTTTTGTAACATTCTGCTGGCCAACTGGACTCGCCCAACATTTCCTGTTTCCTGAAACAGACCGTCCGTAAGCAGTGTGCAGTTGTCGCTTGATAGGTCTTAATGCCATCCCAGCCGACTTTACGTCACAGCGGCTCTATTACGAGACTTCTTACTGGCTTCTAGAACTCGACTCTCTAATGTGCATGTGGGAACGAACCCCGATATAGCGCCACCCTCACGTGTCGCTCAGGAGTCTGTCCACACAAATTCCTGATTATGCAGTATTTCAGTTTACTGTCATAAACTGCGGTACATAACAGTGGCGCTGTAAGTGCTGTCAATACTGAGTCATACGTGTGATCTCTAGACAGAACATCACAGACCTGACGGCTAAAATCTGCCGTCTGCAGTACCGTATGGTGGTGTGGAGGTACAGCTCCCACACACTCAATCTCGGTACAAAATGGTGAGTAGTTAACTGTATATCTTGGCAGCTTCGCCGTCGGGGAAAGAAATGCCGGTAAACATCGGCCACGACGTTGAGTGACGACCAGAGCTGGTTGGGCCGCGGGGGAGGAAATAAAAGTATGTCCATGCCGAAAATGAAATTTTGACTTCACCGTCTCCTAGCCGTAGCTGCGTCCGTGACTACTAACTGGCCTACTGTGACTCTGCTACAGGGCGCCAAGTTGCTATTCTTAAGCTCCAGGCCATGTTGCCCCAAAAGATCGCTAACAAACCGGCACACACAGCCTCGACACTACAAGAACGTAACGGTCGGTCAGGCTAAGGATGAGGCAGCTGTACATGTGCAGGTTGTGTCGGAGGGCCTACCGGACAGATTCTGTGTGCAGTGCCTGCTGGACAGAATTCTGTGTGCAGTGCCTATCGGACATATTCTGGGTGTACTGCCTACCGGAGAGAATTCTGTGTGCAGTGCCCAACGGACAGAATTCTGGGTATAGTGCCTACCAGAAGGAATTTCAGATAATCTAGGACGTGTGTCATCCCCGTTGTGTGTGTATGAGCTTAGGTTGGCTTGTAGTCGAACACAACTGTGTCAATATAGGTGTATTTATTGACTTTGTAGAACAACAACTACATGTTTCGGC
>Ga0123355_10015292_pt1 | contig 12052 bp, 8 predicted proteins | sample TergutEmb28metaG_3_FD_89872 | JGI IMG/M metagenome (GOLD analysis project Ga0123355, IMG submission 89872) | Embiratermes neotenicus P1 segment gut microbial communities from Petit-Saut dam, French Guiana - Emb289 P1 | ecosystem: Host-associated > Arthropoda: Insects > Digestive system > Gut ... | reverse complement strand
GCCCCGGCGCCGACGATCACCGCCGCGGCCGGAGGCGGAGAATCACCGCCACCGCCGGCGGAACCATTCCCGTTCGCAGCCGCCTGTTCGGGCCGCGGCGGGGCGGGCGGGGCCACGAGCCGAGTGACCGGACGCCGCGGGCCGGCCTCGGCCGTCGATACGTCGAGCATGAGCTGCCCGCGCGAGTGCATGAATGACTCACGCTGGCTCTTGGTCAGCTCTGCCGGATCGCCCGGCGAGACCAGTGCCAGCATCAGCAGATCGCACAGGGTCTGCTCGTCGACATTCAGCGCCGGGATGAGCCGGGCCTGGACGGCCTCGGCAGCGATCGCCCGGACCACCTGGGCGGTGACGCCCCCACCGGATCCCAGCACCTGGCGATCCGGCAGGTTGACCCGCCCGCGGTGCGCGAAGTCGGCGAAATCCGCGACCTGCTCGCGCAGGTCCTGGAGGATGCCGCGAAGCACGCGACCGCGATCGGTAACGGCTGTCTCGGCGTCCGCGGGCGCGACACTCGCAGCGGTTTCGTCACTTTTCGCTGCGGATCCATTCAAGATGTCAGAGTCACCACCATTCGCGCCATTCCCGGCCGGGCCGCTGCTGCCGAGGGACGGAGCCACCACTTCTATGCCGCCCAGCCGCATTGCCGCGGTGGCCCGGTGATCATCGCTCATAACTGCATATCGTCCACCGTGAACGGCATAAGGGCAATTCCTGGCGGTCGATGAGCCCGGAAGTGCGCCTCCGTTCAGGCGGCGTTTGACGCGCGGCTTACCCCGACCACGCCCGGCTGCAGCGCCTGCCGGTCGGCGTGCTCCGGCACTGCTGCGCGCCGCCGGCCCGGCCGCATCAGCACGCGCCAGATGGCCACCCGCAGGTGCTGCACGCTTCGCCGATGGCTCGCCCGGCGCAGCCGTCGCTGCACCAGCGGTCCGTGCAGGAGGCGCCACTCGAACTGGCTCAGCGACCGCCGTGGCCCGCCTTGTGACCGCCTCGGCGGCCGTTCCGGGTACATGCGGTGATACAACTCACCGGCAAGTGCCGCCGCCGACGCGGCTGCTACGTCGACGACTTCGGCCGGCTGGCCCGCGGCCGCCGCTAATCTGTCCGCGGCGCGCACGTGCAGCAGTTCGCTCAGGTCTCCGACGAGGTCGAAATCGGATTCGCGCAGCCCAGCGATCAGCAGGTCCGACTGCTCCTTGACCCAGTGCTGCAGTTCCGGAGGAACGGCAGTGCGGCGGCCGGCGGGTACAGAACCCAATACCCCATAGGCGAGAATGCGCTTGACAGTCCTCGTGTAGAACCAATCAGGCACGTCGGCCGGTAGCAACTCATTGACGCGGCGCAAAAATTCGGTCTCTGCATATCCTAGTGAGGAATTTGCCCGCGCCTGGTTCAAGTCAATACCGGCTGGCTCGACTCCAAGCACCGACGCGAATCGTGCCCACAGCAGCTCCGGTGAAGGCTGGCGCGGCGTACTGATGACGTGCACGCGGTGCGCGGGGATGTGCCTTGACCAGAGCGCCAGGAGTTCGAGCGTGTCGTGTACGGACCAGAACCATGAACGGTCGCGCCGGTCAGGGGCCGCCGTGGCGGCGACAACAGCATCAAGCCATGGCCTCCAGCCGTCTGTCCCACGGCATTTGACCGTCTCCTGCCATTCCGCCGGAAGGCAGGCTCCCACGTCCCGGGCTGTCAGGATCACGTGCACCTCGGCTGCCGCCAGCGAGCGGACAGCGCGATCCGCCTGGTCCGGCGTACATGCCGACAACAGTTCGTCCGATATGACCGCCACACCAGGCGCGCACAACGCTTGGCCGATAAGCACGTCCCACTCGCCGGTCCATGGGTCAGCAACGTCGGAGGTTTCCCGGGGCGTCTGGCGCAGATCCCGAGAGGCCCTGGAGTGATCGCGCCGGTTGTAGCCGGGCAGCATGATGCCCCTGGCCGCGAGGACCGGCCGGTTTGCCCACAAGACGTCCTGGAGGAACGTGGTGCCTGTCTTCGGCTCCCCGATGTGCACGTAGACCACCGGACGCCGGCGGGCAGGCTCGCCGCCTAACGGACCGGGTGCCCGCCCCGTCCCGCGCTTGTCATGAATGATCAACCTGACGCCTGAATGTGGTGCCGTCGGCGGCAGGATGCCGCCAGGTTCCGGATTGCCGTACCGAGCTGAAACAGCGCCATGCTAAAGCGAGCCAGGACGCCGGATATTGCAAATCCCGCAGGTCACGGGCATCCTGACCCGGAACGACACGCTGATGAACGTGAATTCCTTTATCGCCGGGCGGGCCAGGCTTATCCGGCCATGTCAGTCAACTGGGGGCAGCGTGCCTGTGCGCACCGGCCCCTGTGCATGCTCACCCGCCGCCTGTAACCTCACCCTGAAAGCGGCCCGCACCGGACCTACCGAGGAGTAGCCATGTTCGCCCGTCAGCATGCCCTGGAGCACCCTGACCAGCCGGCCATCATCATGGCGAATTCCGGCGAGACCGTCACGTTCGCCGAGTACGAGGCCCGCTGCAACGCCGTGGCGCACCTGCTCCGCGCGGCCGGCCTGCGGCGCGGCGACCATATCGCCGTCTTCATGGAGAACCAGCCCCGCCTGCTCGAGATCGAGGGCGGTGCGGAGCGCGCGGGCCTGTACTACACGCTGATCAACACGCACCTCGCACCCGACGAGGTTGCCTACATCGTCACGAACTCGGAGTCCCGCCTGCTGTTCAGCTCGGCTGCCAGGCAGCCGGTGGCCGATGCGGCCGCCGCCCAGTGCCCTCAGCTCGAGGCCCGGTTCATGACCGGGACAGACAGCCCGCCGGAAGGCTGGCAGTCCTACGAGGCCGCCGTAGCAGGCCTGCCGACGGAGCCCATTGCCGACGAGGCCCTCGGCGCGGCCATGCTGTACTCCTCCGGCACGACGGGCCAGCCGAAGGGCGTCCTGCGCCCGCTCCCCGAGGCCGTGCCGAGCGACCCGCTGCCGGTCATGCAGTTCGTCAGCGCCATGTTCGGTCTCCGGCCGGGCATGACCTACCTCAACCCGGCGCCGCTCTACCACTCGGCGCCGCAGGCATGCGTGGCTGCCTCGATCCGGCTCGGCGCGACGGTTGTCGTGATGGAACACTTCGACCCGCAGCAGTGGCTGGCCCTGGTGGAGAGATACCGGGTCACCAACTGCCAGATGGTCCCGTCGATGTTCTCGCGGTTGCTACGTCTGCCGGCGGAGATCCGCGACGGCTACGACACGTCCTCCCTCGAGTGCATCGTGCACGCGGCGGCCCCGTGCCCCGTGCACGTCAAGCGCGGGATGATCGACTGGCTCGGCCCGATCATCACCGAGTACTACGGGGCGACGGAGGCCAACGGCTTCACGTTCTGCGACAGCGCGCAGTGGCTCGCGCACCCTGGCACGGTCGGCCGTACCATCCTCGGCGAGCTCCTCATCCTCGACGAGGACGGCGAGGAGTGCCCGGTCGGCACGGACGGGACTGTGTGGTTCCGCGGCGCGACCGCATTCTCGTACTTCCATGAGCCGGAGAAGACGGCGTCGAGCCGGACCCCGGACGGGACTACGAGCACCGTGGGCGACGTCGGCCATGTCGACGAGGAGGGGTATCTCTACCTCACTGACCGCAAGAGCTACATGATCATTTCCGGCGGAGTCAACATCTACCCGCAGGAGACGGAGAACCTGCTCTCCGGGCACCCGGCCGTCCTGGACGTCGCCGTTATCGGGGTGCCGAACGAGGACCTCGGCGAGGAGGTCAAGGCGGTCGTCCAGCTGGCCGACCCGGCCGCCGCCAGCCCGGAGCTCGCCCAGGAGCTCATCTCCTACTGCCGGGACCGGATGGCGCACTTCAAGTGCCCTCGGACCGTCGACTTTGCGGAGGAGCTGCCGCGCACCGAGACCGGGAAGCTGGTCAAGCGGCTGCTTCGCGACAAGTACTGGGCAGGCCACACGACCTCCATCGTGTAGCCGCCCCGCCCGATCCGCCCGGCGTGCGCCAGACTGAGCAGATGCTGATCGACACCGGCGCTAGCTTCGCTGACACCCTGCTCGCCGCCGAGACGGCCGCCAGTGCCGCCGAGGCTGACGGTTTCGACGGCTTCGGCGTCTCGGAGACCAGGCACGACCCGTTCACCGCGCTTACCCTCGCGGCACGCGCTACCAGCGCTATCACACTGCGATCGGAGATCGTCGTCGCGTTCGCGCGCAGCCCTATGACCGTCGCGGCCGCGGCCAACGACATTCAGCTGATCTCTGAGGGCCGGTTCCAGCTCGGGCTCGGCTCGCAGGTCCGGCCGCACATCGAGCGCCGCTTCAGCATGCCCTGGAGCCATCCGGCGGACCGGATGGAGGAATTCATCGGTGCGATCAGGGCCATCTGGGAGTGCTGGGCAACCGGCGGGCCGCTAGCGTTTCGCGGTCAGTTCTACCACCACACCCTGATGACCGACTTCTTCAACCCGGGACCCAACCAGCATGGCAATCCGGGTGTGCTGCTCGCGGCCGTGGGCGAGCGCATGACCGCGGTGGCAGGCCGTGTCGCTGACGGGATGCTGTGCCACGGCTTCACCACCGAGACCTATGTTCGCGAGCGCACGCTGCCCGCGCTGCGCGCCGCCCGCGGGAGGCTCGACGACTTCATCCTGTGCCTGCCGGTATTCGCGGTCATGGGCGCCGACCCGGAGAGCCGCGCCGCGGCCGAGCGGGGCGTGCGCGGCCAGATCGCGTTCTACGGCTCCACGCCGTCGTACCGGCCCGTGCTCGAGCTGCACGGCTGGGCCGACCTCGGCGACCGGCTCAACACGATGTCGCGGCGGCAGGAGTGGGCCCAGATGGCTGACCTCATCACCGATGACGTCCTCGATGCGTTTGCCGTATCGGGGACTCCTGCCGAGGTCGCGGCCGGCATCGTGGCGCGCTACGGCGACGTGATCACCCGGACATCGCTGTACACGCCCTACCGGACCAGCCACGCCGACATGCTGACGGTCGCGGCCGCGCTGCGCGCGGCCGCGACGCCAAGCGCCGCGCGATAGCCGCCTGGCGGCATCCGGTTAGAACGTCGAGCAGGTTGACTGGACGGCGTTGGCATCGCTTTGGAGCTTGTTAGCGACCGTGGGCAGCTGGCTTGCCTGGCTGACGTCGCCATTCTCGATGGCCTGCAAGTTGGCATCGAGCGCGCTGATGTCGCTGTTCAGCGCCGCGATCCGGGTCTTAACCGACTGGTGGGTCGCCTGACCCTGCGCGCTGGTCAGCTGTCCTTGCATCGACTGCATGTCGGTCTGGAATTTCTGCAGGTCGGCCTTGAGGGCCGATGGGTTGGTCTCGTCCTTGGTGATCGCGGTGCCGTCGGCCTGGATCGTGCTGGCCATCCCCGTGACGGCGGTGTCGGCGCTGATGCATCCCGGATCAGCCAGCGGTGAGTTGGCCACGTGGTGTGCCAGCACGACAGCAGCGGTGATGGCTCCGCCGCCGATGACCAGCGACAGGACGATGCCCGTGATCGACAGGGCCTTGCCGGCCCCAGCCCGGGCCCGGGACGTGGCCAGGCCGATAATCGAGAAGATCAGGCCAAGAAGCGGGACGAAAATCGCCAGGATGATGCCGGCGACCGCGAATCCGTTGCCCTGCTTCACCGGTGGCGGGTAGTAGCCGCCGCCCCCGTAGGGTGCCTGGCCATAGGGCGGCTGGCCAAAAGGCTGCTGACCATAAGGCTGCTGCGACTGGTCGTACGGCTGCTGCGGCTGGTCGTACGGCTGCTGCCCGGGAGGTTGCATCTTCTGTCCCCGTTCAGGAAGTATGCAGGAAATATTCGGGCTGACTGTAGCAGCGGCCGGCGCCGGCAGCGGAGCCGTTACCAGATCGTGCTGAATCGGATTCCGGAAAGCTGAGCGGCAGCGACGGCGGCTAGTTGTGCAGGACTGCTGCGCCGCTGAACCGGCCGTGCGCGAGGTCCGCGAGGGCTGCCTCGGCGCGCTCCATCGGGTAGGCCACGGTGGTGGGGCTGATGCCGAACCGTGCGGCCAGCGCCAGGAACTCCTCGCCGTCACGCCGGGTATTCGCGGTGACGCTGCGCACCTGACGCTCCTCGAACAGCTCGCTGGCATAGCGCAGTGACGGGATGTCCGAAAGCCAGATCCCGGCAATAGCCAGCGTGCCGCCGCGGTCGAGCGCGCGCATCGCGACCGGCACCAGCTCACCCGCCGGGGCGAACAGGATCGCGCCGTCGAGTGGCTCTGGCGGCTCGTCGGTCGCCTCCCCCACCGAGTCCACGCCAAGCTCAGCCGCGAGTGCCCGGTTGCCCTCGCCCCTGGTCAGCACGTGCACCCGCAGCCCCTGGTGCAGCGCGATCTGCGCGGTGATGTGCGCGCTGCCGCCGAACCCGTAGATCCCCAGCCGCCCGCCGGCCGGCACCGCAGCACGCTGCAGCGCCCGGTACCCGATGATGCCCGCGCACAGCAAGGGCGCCGCGTGCTCATCGTCGAGCTTCTCCGGCAGCCGGTAGACGTACGCCTCGCCGGCCACGCAGGCGTCGGCGTAGCCGCCGTGCACGTCCCACCCGGTGAACACCGGCGCCAGGCACAGATTCTCCGCGCCGCGGCGGCAGTACCGGCAACTTCCGTCGGTACCACCGAGCCACGGCACGCCGACTCGCTCACCGGCGGCAAAGCGGATCGCCCCGGTGCCGAGCGCGTCGATCCGGCCGACGATCTCGTGGCCGGGCGTCGTGGCGGGATGCTTGGGCGCCAGGTCCCCTTCGGCTAGGTGCAGGTCAGTGCGGCAGACACCGCAGCAGCTGATCCGCACCCGCACCTGGCCGGGGCCGGGCTCCGGCTCGGCCCGGTCCACGCGGCGCAGTGGCCGCTCGTCCACCGGCGCAGTGTGATCAACCACCCAGGCGCGCACGTGTCCTCCCCGCCGCAAGTCAGGCCAGACCGAAAGTGGCCGCTGCCTCAGCGCAGCGACGTCCACCTCGGGCCCACGACATCCCAGTCGCGCGCCCACGCTGCCATCCGCCGCCGGTTGACCGCCGCCCGGATCAAGGCCGCGATGAGCCCGAACAGCGCGGCCACGCCCGCCGCGGTCGCCATCGCCGCGTTCGCGATCCCGTCCAGGATCTCGCCGTGGCTCAGCGGCGGATGTGTGACCTGTCCTGACCCGGTCACCCAGATCGTTACCTTCTGATGTGCCTTCGCCGTCAGGTCGACCGCGATAACGCCGCTCCTCGCCTGGCCGCTGGGCGCCCGCCAGCGGGCGTTCACCCACGCCGCGCCCCACGCCGCGTCCTGGCCGGCCAGTCCCTGCGCGGCGCTCTGCTCCAGCACCGCCGGGACCGGGCGCCACGTCTGCTCCGCGCGCTGCTCGCGCAGCCCGGCAGCGTCCGCCATCCGGCCCGTGACGACGCATGCCACCGGCGCCGCCACCAGGAAGAGCACGACGATGGCGGTCATGATCGAAACCTCGACGTCGTCGAGCCGGCGACGGAGCGGATTGCGCGCACAGCCTCGCGTCCGGTTTGCCATCAGATGTCGCAATGACATCAGCGGCACCTCCGATCCGAAGGCCCCGGCCCGGGCGATGCGCCAGATCTCTCTACCCGGCAGGGTACGGCTCACACGTCGCTAAGCGTTAGTCTCCACCTCAGGTTCGGCGCACAACTGCCACTTGGCACAGGGTCCTGCGGAGAGGGAACGGGGCCATACGTCCTGATCCCGGCATGTCGGGCGCCGTGGCCCGCCGCACACAAGGGCCACGCGGGTAACTTCGCTGACCCTCTAGGGGCAGCGCGGGTCCCGCCACGCCTGGCTCGGGGTGCGGGGGTCGCCAGGAGCCAGCCCTCGCGGGGGATCGGGGGTCGCCCCCCGAGCGAGTACCGTCAACGGAGCTGGCGCAGGAACGGGTCGCGGGGCGTGGCCGGCGCAGCCCTGATCCGGACATCGACCGGGAACGCCCCGTCCGGACTTGTGATCACCGGTTCCAGGTCCAACTCCACCACCTCCGGCAGGTCATCGGCCAGCCGAGACACCCGCAGCAGCAGACCCGCCAGCGCGCCGGTGTCCATCGCCGGGCCGCCCGCCTGCCCGGTCAGCAGCGGCGCCGCCCGCACCGCCCCGATCATCGCCTCAGCATCCGCGTCGGTCAGCGGCGCCAGCCGCGCCGCCTTGTCCCCCGGCACATCGCCCAAGAGGTCAGCTGCTGGCACCCCACCCAGCCCGAACACCACCAGCGGCCCGAACACCGGCTCGGCCACCACCCCCACGACGGTCTCCACCCCGTCGGCCACCGACGCGGGCCGTCCGACAGCGATCCCGTAGTAGCCCGCCAGCGCAGCCGCGTCGGCAGCTGGCAGCCAGCCCCCATCGGAGTTCGCCGCAAGGAAGTCCGACACCAGCGTCCGGGCCGCGTCGGCATCCACGCCCTCGAGCTCCGGCACCTGGCCGTGCTCGGCGTCGCGCCACTCCCGGTAGGACGCCGCATGCGCGAGCGCCCGTGCCGCGCTCTCCGGGTAGCCGTACACGGGCACCCGGCGGCGGCGTCGGGTTGCCTCAACCGGCGGGCTCAGGATGCTCACCGACTCCGGCCGGCCGAGCACAGCGGCTGCGACCGGTTTCATCACGTCGGCCGTGAGGATCGCCTCGGTCAGATCGGCGACGGCTGTCGGCACGCCGATGGCCAGCAGCGCGTCGACCGCCTCGTCCGCCGCGACGTGCTCCAGGCAGGCGCGGAATGCCTCGGGCTCCACCGCGCCAGTCGTGTCAACGGGTCCCGACACCGCTGACCGCGACGGCAGTAGCCGCGTCAGCTTCTCCTGGGTATCGAGGCCGAGCATCGTGACCGTCAGCCCGCTCTCGACGCAGGCGTCTGCGGCGAGCGCGCCAGCGCCGCCGGCGTTGGACACGATCGCCACCCGCCGGCCGGCCGGCAGCGGCTGCGCTGCCAGGAATGCTGCGGTATCTACCAGCTCTCCCAGGCTGTGCGTCGCAATGATGCCCGCCTGCCCGAAGAGCGCTTCCTGGGTGACTATCGGCGGCGCGGCGGCGGCCGCGTGGGACTCCGCCGCCCGCCGTCCCGCCGCCGAGCGGCCGCTGACGACAGTAAGCACCGGCAGCTCGCTGCCCACGCGCTGAGCTGTCCGGGCGAATCCTCGCGGGCTGCCGTAGGACTCCAGGTACAAGATGGCGAGGCTGGTCTGCTCGTCCTGCTCCCACCAGGTGAGCATGTCGTTGCTGGACACGTCGTACTTGTCGCCGACCGATGCGAACGATGAGACGCCGATCCCCAGCCGGCCCAGATGGTCGAGGAGCGACATCCCGATTCCGCCCGACTGCACCACGAGCCCCGCGTCACCGGCCAGCGGAGCCGTTCTGGCAAAGCTTGCGTTCAGCCGCAGCGCGGGAACGGCGATGCCGTAGGAGTTGGGACCGACCAGCCGCATGCCGTACTGGCGGCAGATCGCGAGCAGGTCCGCGCCAGAGTCGCCGAGCCCGGCCGAGATGACCGCCAGCGCGTGCACGCCACGCCGCCCGCACTGCTCCGCTACCGCGGCAACGTCGGCGGCAGGCACCGCGATGATGGCGACATCGACGTTCTCCGGCAGGTCGGCGGGCGACGTGAGAGCGGCGAGCCCCTCGACGTATCCACCGCGCGCGTTGACGGGATGGATCTGCCCGGTGTATCCGCCCGCCACGATGTTGTGCAGGATCTCGCGGCCGACCGAGCCGCGATGGCGGCCCGCGCCGATGACGGCGATCGACGCGGGCTGCAGCACCGACCGCAGGCTGGCGATGTCGGCCCGGCTGGCGCGGCCGGCCACCTTGTCCAGGTAGCTGCCGAACTGCTGGCTGTCCGGACTGGGCAGCGGCATGGTCAGCTCGATGACGCCGTCGGCGAACCGGCGCCTGACCTCCAGCCCAGCGGCTGCGAAGACCCGCAGCATCGCGTGGTTCTCCGGCAGCGTCTCGGCCGTGAACGTGGTGAGGTGGCGCTGCCTGGCCAGCGACACCAGGTGCTCGAGGAGCAGCGTCGCGATGCCGCGGCCGTGCATCTCATCGGCGACGGCGAAGGCCACCTCGGCCGCGCCCGGCTTGCCGGTGCTCTCGTAGCTAGCCACACCGACCAGCTCACCGCCAAGCAGCGCGATCAGCGCGGCGTGATCCGGTTCCGGCGGCCGGGTCAGCCGCTTCGCCTCGCGCTCGGGCGCCTGCGGACTGAAGCTGAAAAACCGGAAGTAACTGTTCGCCGGCGACAGCCGCTCGTGCATGGCCCGCACGTCGTCGGCGTCCGCGGCCGCGGCCTCCCGGATCTCGACCGTGGTCCCGTCCGCCAGCAGGGCGAATCGCCCAACAGGAGCGTGATCAGTCATCGACTCACCGCCACCCGCCAGCGTACAGAGGGCCTCATGACAGGCTTGCGGCATGGCAGCGCAACCGTCCGCCAGGCGCCGGGAAGGAGCCAGGCCGTGACCTGTACCCTGCACGTGTCCTGGGACGAGCGGCTGGCCAGCTACGACTTCGGCCCCGAGCACCCGCTGGCGCCCATCCGGGTGAAGCTGACGATCGAGCTCGCCCGGGCGCTCGGAGTGCTGACGCGGCCGGGTGTTGTGGTCGAGGCGGCGCCGGCGGCCACGGACGACGAGCTCGAGCTCGTCCACGATCCCGGCTACATAGCAGTGGTCAGGGCGGCGGGCGCGGCGAACCCGGACGACGGCAGGCCCGATGCGGTGCACGTCGACCCGGGCACCCTGCTGCGGCACGGCCTCGGCACCCCGGACGATCCGGTGTTTGCCGGCATGCACGACGCGTCGGCGCTCGTAGCAGGCGCGACACTCGGCGCGGCCCGGGCGCTGTGGTCCGGGTCGGTGCAGCATAGCGCCAGCGTCGCGGGCGGGCTGCACCACGCGATGCGCGGCAACGCTAGCGGATTCTGCGTCTACAACGACCCGGCGATCGCCATCCGCTGGCTGCTGAGCCAGGGCGCGGACCGGATCGCGTACGTGGATATCGACGTCCACCACGGCGACGGCGTGCAAGCCGCGTTCTGGGACGACCCGCGGGTGCTGACGATCAGCGTCCACGAGACTCCCGCGACGCTGTTCCCTGGCACCGGCCGGGCCAAGGAAACCGGCGGCCCGACCGCGGAAGGCGCCGCGGTAAACGTCGCCCTCCCGCCCGGCACCAGGGACGCCGGCTGGCTCCGCGCGCTTCATGCCGTGGTGCCGCCGCTGCTGACCGCCTTCCGGCCGCAGATCCTGGTCACTCAGCACGGCTGCGATACGCACTGGAGCGACCCGCTCGCCGACCTGGAGATCACCATCGACGCGCAGCGCGCGGCGCACGCGCTGCTGCACCGTCTCGCCCACGAGACGGCGCACGGCCGCTGGCTGCTCACCGGCGGCGGCGGCTACCAGCTCGTCCAGGTCGTTCCGCGGACCTGGACGCACCTGCTGGCTGAGGCGTCTGGCGAGCCGATCGACCCGGCCACCCCGACGCCGCCCACCTGGCGCGAGTATGTGAGCTGGGTGTCAGCGGAGCCCGCCCCGGAGCTGATGACCGAGGGCGCCAGCACCGATTTCCCGAGCATGGACAGCGGCTACGACCCCGCGGACCCCGTCGATCAGGCGATCATGGCGACCCGCAACGCGGTGTTCCCGCTGCACGGCCTGTTCCCCGACTAGCGGCCGGCTCCGGTACGGCACCGGGGGTGGTACCCCCGGACCCCGCGGGGGGTCCGGGGGGTCGTCCCCCGAATGGCAGCTGCGGGGGTCGTCCCCGGAGCGACAGCCCCTAGCCAGTCACCGTGATCGCGACACTGCCCGTTACTCCCCCGGACACCACGCTGATCGTCGCGGTACCGTCGCCGACTGCCGTCACCGCCCCGGTTGACGGGTCGACCGTTGCCACCTTCGTGTCGCTGCTCGACCACAGGTGCGACGCCGGGTCGGCGATGGGCACCTGGAGCGCGGACAGGTCGTCGCCGGTCGGCGTCGTGCCGGTCGCCGTCAGCTGCTCCGTCGAGCCGGCGGTCAGGCTTGGCTGCGGCGCCGTGACG
>Ga0123355_10015291_pt1 | contig 12052 bp, 9 predicted proteins | sample TergutEmb28metaG_3_FD_89872 | JGI IMG/M metagenome (GOLD analysis project Ga0123355, IMG submission 89872) | Embiratermes neotenicus P1 segment gut microbial communities from Petit-Saut dam, French Guiana - Emb289 P1 | ecosystem: Host-associated > Arthropoda: Insects > Digestive system > Gut ... | reverse complement strand
GCCACTTCCCCGCTCCAAACCCAACCAGATATATATACCACGCACAATCCTGCCACTGACATACTTCATTCACCTGCCTATGAAGATGGAACCGATAGTGAGTTCCGAAACGTCGGCAATTAGGACTCAGACGCCGAGGAATTACCCAAAAAGGAATAAATTACATTTAGAACACGGCGAAAGGTTAAAACTTGGTTTAAAATGTTTTGATCTCCATCAAAATCACTAACTGTGTGTAGCTAGCGTCTGGTTGTTTATTATGGCACAAGGAGTCTTGTGGTTCTTGCACACATTCTGATATCCAAGGTTTGGAATATACAAAGCTGTTTGGGGGTTTGGATTCTCATGTACCTTCCATTCTGTTTGCACTTACCTTAATTCCTACATTTTTAAACATATGTTATGGAGAGTGGCATCATTAGTTAGCAACGCTTGTTTCTTAGCAGCCTCAAACGTGTCACTACGAACTAAGGTTAACATGATTTCACTCCTACTGGTTTTAAGTCGTTCTTTCATCCTCCTTAATGCTGTCTGAAAATAGAGCTGCTTTGGGTTATCTGGCTACAAGGGATTAAGATAAGATAGAAACGAACCCATCTGCTTATTTAATCTTCTAAAGTACACGAGGAATTGCCATTCTTCATAACAGTGCCCTATTTCACGTAACATTTCTCTTCAGAACTATGTAGTGTTACGTGCAATGGGTTGGGAATTGGAACAGCCTGTTTGCAGACCGTATTTCTCGTCATCTGAATTTCCTGTTTACTGGTCTGTGAAGATAGCACGCAGAAGGACACGTGTGCCATTCGGACGTTTAAGTACAAAATGATGCGGGCTGTTTTTTTCAACAAACCACAAAAGTCTGTATAGGAATTCAGAGCTTGGTGACCGACTAGGTTGGATGTCTGGATGCTTCTCAGCGACTGCGTGAATTGGTCAAATAGGGCTGCAGAAATTACTGTCTGGTGTACTTCTACTGAAATGAGGAACGTCAGGGTTTCTACCCCATTATCGATATCAACGGAAACTGCATAAATATCTATATCGCAACCGCCACCTCGTCCATTTTGGTCGATGTCTCATGTAAGAGATGTCACGTATATTATATTACGGGCCGCCCTGCAAAACGCCACATGATATTGAATCACAGCGTCCTGTTTCTCTTTTAATTTAATTCGCTGCACGGAAACCAAGTGGCAATATTGTAGGTTAACAGAAAACTGCAACTTGGCCCGCAAGGAGACAGGGAACGGCCAGTGAATACCTACGGCTATGTGTATAATTAATGACTTCCAAAGCATGTAACATGGAAGTAGTGTTACTTATGCTGTTGGGACTGCCATAACATATCGTTTCAAACATAACATTTCATGACTTTCGCTTTTTCTTACACACGTTTTTTTCTTGTGTGTCTGATTGTGTCTGAAACAAAATGTTTGATATTTATTGCTCATAAATAAATAAAAATAGATACCTAATTATCAATAATGTTCTTGTTGTAATGCAATATACAGTGAACTGGGAAATGCAAAATACAATGCATATATGATATTTTTGCAGAGAGCTGAAGTTTACAGACGACCTTAGACCTGTCACGTGTGAAATAGATACATAATTAAAAAAAGCAAGATAATATCCCAGACATAATACAGCAGCCAAATACATAAAATTTGTTTCATCTGCTTAGAGATCAGAGTTGGAAGCAATGCGATGGATATGCTAATTTTAAATAATATACATAGATGGGCGGAATAAAATAAAATACAGTAAAGGTCTAAGCCTTCCAAGGTGCTGACGTTGGTCCTGATATGATATTGAAGATTTGCCTTCTTGAAACAGACTTGGGTATTTGAGAAAATAAGCTTATTATTTCATTTTCCTTCTTTAACTTAAAGTAAATATCCAGGGGTTAAGTTCTCATTATTTTTGTTACAGAACTCAGTTTGTTTTTATCGTGAAGTAACCAAGACACTTTTCATGTCACCTAATTTGGTCTAAGGCGTTAGAACAACGGTTTGCCCAAAATCCTTCACGTTTTTGGGATAAGCCTGAACGGCGAATTGTCTTTATGTTATTCCTGATACTATTACTAATACTATTATTGCATAAATTATAAAGACCCGATGAGTCTACTACAATTATCGAAAGTGGGGTTTTATTATTTCTTAGTGTATAAGACATTGTGAACAAATTTGTTAAGAATGAGAAAGGTTATAAGAGAAAACGCTAATCTTGCTGTGAGTCATTCCTTTTATGTTTACAACGAATTAGAAACGTAGGGGTTTCAGCCAAAACACAGCGTCTCTATTTAATAGATCAACTTTTAAGGGAGAAAATATTTATTTCTCTTCATACGAATGGTTCCATACAGCAATTCTCATTGTAACTTACTATGCAAGAAATTTACATGTATTGATATTTAAAATATTCATAGAATACCAACATGCGAAATGTACTCACCTGAGCGACCTGCAGCCCGGTATTTATGCAAATTTGATTTAATCTGACGTTTACAGTATCCATGGAATATCTTTCGTTACATAAAGTGGGACTAGATGTCTTTAAATTATGGCGTACTCTTTTTACTGTAGTGTAAAGTTAATTCGGATCATAATGTGGATGACGGATCATAGTGTGTTTTATACTCTGCGTTTTACATTTCAGTAAAATTTGTGTCTTCTTACAAGCAAACTATTTACGTGCATTGGACCAGTTCCACATCAAACTGCTTAGACCTTTATCTCTACTATTGTTCACTTATTTTTATAGGTAGGCGGGTATATGCAGTGGATTACTGTTTCGCTCCAATAGCTGTGCAGGCAAAGTGACAAACAAATAATAGAAACTTACTGGACTGATCAATATTTGAGGCAAAATGTGATGTTGTGACTTGCAGTGTGATTATATATATATATATATATATATATATACATCTTTTAGCAGACTTTGCCACAAAACATGTCCAGTTCAAGTTAGAGCTGCTGATAGCAAGACTGAAAGAACTTATTGTTAATTCGCAACACTAAAACCTTCTTAGGATTCTTTCTCCTTGTGTTGAATGTTTAAATAACTCAGTTGTCATGACCACTCTGTTTGTTACCGCTACAAGCAACTCATACGAGAAGTTCCAATTGCCGAATTCCGGAGTAGACAGTGCATTACTCTGTCTTGTGTAATCACTTTGTGCTATATGTTTTTGACTAGTAGGGGATTTAATTATGTGCACTGAGGAAGCTTTTACTACAAGATTACCAAATTTACAACAGTTCTTAAGAATCCTTGCAGCTACGTCTATTTAAGCAACATTTATGGTGCTTCAGAAGCCCTGAAGATGGATAATGAATATTATCATACAACTCAGTGAACGCATCGTTTCGTATCTTAATGAACACCGCTGAGAGAAACTAAAATTCCCTTTATGTATATATTTGTAATCGGAGATGCGATCAAAATCGTTCAAAGATAATTTGCTGACATTCTGGATTAGCAATTGAAATCGCAATTGAATTGAGATCCAACAGCAGCAACAAGAACAGCAATACAGTTCGTACAGTTGTGTTTGTTCACGGCTGTAGCCTATAACAAGCAAGAATTTAGCGGAAATCCGGGTTCCCGGTGTCACCCGGAGCTGCTGCTTCTGCTGCTGCTCTTACATGTGACTTCGAGAAAGCGGATTCCGGGTGGCCGGGGAAACCGGAGTTTCGGGAGACTCAGGGAACCCGGATTCCGGGTGACTTTGGGAACCCGGGTTGCCGGGTGACTCCGGGAAACCGGACGGGTGACAGAGGGAACACGGAGTTCCGGGTGACTTCTGGAAAACGGAGTTCTGGGTGACTCCGAGAACAAGGGGTTCTGGTTGACTCTGGGAACCCGGAGTTCTGGGTGACTCCGGGAACCCTGAGTTCAGGGTGACTACTGGAACCCAGAGTTCCGTGTTTTGCCGGAATTCCAGGTGAATCCGGAAGCCCAGAGATCCATGTTTCCCGGAGTTCCAGGTGACACCAGGAACCCGAAGTTTCGTGTGACTTCGGGAAAACAGAGTTCCGGTTGACTCAGGTTACACGGAGTTCCGGTTGACTTAGGGAACTTGAAGTTCCGGGTGACTCCGCGAAACCGGACGGAACCCAGAGCTCAGGGTGACTGAGAGAACCCGGAGTTCCGAGTGACTCCGAGAACCCAAAAATACGGGTGACTTCGGGAACGCGGAGTTCCAGGTGACTCATTGAACTCGGAGTTCCGGTTGACTACGGGAACCCAGACGGAGCACGAAGATACGTGTGATTCAGGGAACCAGGAGCTTCGGGTGACTCCGAGAATACTGAGTCGGGTTCCTTGAGACTCCAAGATCCCGAAGTACCGGGTAAATCTGGGAACCAGGATTTCCTTGTGAATCCGGGGACCCGCAGTTCAGGGTGACGCCAGGAGCTCGGATTTCTAACTGACTACTGGAACCTGGCGTTCCGGTTGACACGGTGAACGTGGAGTTTAGGGTGACTCAGGGAACCCGGATTTCCGGGTGAGTCAGGGAACCAGAAGATACGCGAGAATCAGGGAACACGGAGTTCCGGGTGATTCCGGAACTCGGAGTTCTGGGTGAGTCATTGAACTCGAGTGACTATGGGAACCCGGATTTTCGGGTCACTCAGGAAACCGCGAGTTCAGGGTGATTCGGAGAACGTGAAATGGGCTTCCGGGAACTGCGGGAATCCGGAGTTCCGGGTGAATCCGGGAACCCGTAGTACGGGTTGAATCCGCGATCCCGGAGTTCCGGGTTTCATGGGAACTAGGCGTTCAGTTTGATTACGGGAACCCGGAGTTTCGGGTGACTGAGGGAAAACACAGTTTCGGGTGACTCCGGGAAAAAAGTTTCGGGTTACAAGGAAAACTGGAGTTCGGGTTGACTAGAGAAACTTGGAATTCCGGGTGACACATGGAACCCGGATTTCCGTTTGACGCGGGGAATATGGAGTCCCAGTTGCTTCCGGTAAACCCGCCGGAACCCACAGTTCTGGGTGACTCAGGGAACCCGGAGTTCCAGGTGATTAAAGAACCTGGAGTTCCTGGTGACTAAGGGAATCCAGAGCTCAAGGTGAGTTAGGGTTATCGGCGTTCGGGGTGACTAGGGGAACTCCTATTTCTGGATGACTCCGGGAAACAGGAGTTCTGGGTGACTACGGGAATCCGGAGTTCCTGGTGACTTCGGGAACCAGCAGTTCTGGGTGGCTCTGTGAACACGGCTTTCCGGGTGAATCCGGAATCCGGAGTTGAGGGTGACTCATTGAAGTCGGATTTTCGGGTGACTACGGGAACCCGGACAGAACCCGGAGTTCCCGGTGACTCAGGGAACCCGGGATTCTGGGTGACTTTGGAAACCAGAGTCGTGTTCGGGTGGTTACGAGAACCCGGAGATAGGGATGTCTACGAGAACCAAGAGTTCTGGGTGACTACGGGAATCCGGAGTCCTCCGGTTTAGTCCGAGAACATCGAGTCCTACGGGCGAATCCTTGAAACCTGGGTTCCGTGTGACTCCGGGAACCGGGAGGAGTGGATGACTGCGGGAACCCCGAGTTCCCAGTGACTCCGGGAACCCGGAGTTTCGGGTGAATCATGGAACCCATGGTTCCGGGTGACTCAAGGAACTCGGATTTCGGGTGATTCATGGAACCAGGAGTTTGGGTAAATCCGGGAACCCGGGGTTTATAGTGGCTCAAGGGACTCCTGGAACCTGGAACTCCGTGTGACTCCGGGAAACCAGTGTTGCGGTATACTCTGGGGTGGGCGGGTGTTTAAATGAAATGGGAGTTCGAGTTACTTCGGGATACCAGAGTTAGGGGTTCCGCCGGAGTACCGGGTGACATGATGAACCCAAAGTTCCGAGTTCCCCTGTAGTTCAGGGTGATTCCGGAACACGGTGTTGCGTGTGCCTGCGGGAAATAGGCGTTCCGCTTGACTCAGGGAATTCGGAGTTCGCGTGATTTCGGGAACCCGAAGTTTCGGGTGACTCCGGGAATGCGAATTTCCGGGTGACACCGGGAATCCGGATTTTTGGGTGACACCGCGAATCCGGATCTCCGGGTTACTCCAGGAACGTGTTGTACAGGTTAAATCCGGGAACACGGATTTCCGGGTGACTGCAGGAACTTGGAGTTACGGGTAATGCAAGGAACCCATAGTTCCGCGTGCATCTGTAAACCTGGAGTCGGGTTTTGGGTTTCATCCGGGAACCCGTTGACCCCGCAAACCCGAAGTCCTCCGGGTGACTCCAAGAACACGGAATCCTCCGGTTGAATCTGGGAACACCGGAATTCCGTGTGATACCGTCAACACGGAGTTCCGTGGGATTCCGGAACCCGGAGTTCTGTGTGACTTGGCGTACCAGGAGTTCCGGTTTACTCCGGGAACCCGGAATTGCGAGTGTCTCCAGGAAATCGGAGCATCGGTTTTCTACGAGAAACCGGAAGGAGCCAGGATTTCCGGGTGACTCCGGGGACCACGGGTCCGGTACAATTTGATTCTGGGTACCAGGAGTTCCGCGTGACTCTGCGAACCCAGAGTGGCGGGTTATTCCGGGAACGTGGAGTTCCGATTAACTCCGCAAAACAGGAGTCCTCCGAGTGAATCCGGGAACTCTGACTTCCGGGTGACTTCGGGAACCCAGTGTTCCGGTTGACTTAGGGAAACCCAAGTTCCGGGTGACTATGTGAAATCGGAGTTCCGGATAATTCCGGAAAGCTAGAGTTGAATGTGAATGTAGGAACCCGGAGAGGCGTACAACTACGGGAACCTGGAGTTCCAGGTAACTAGGGAAACAGAATTTCCGGGTGATTCTGGAAAACCGGACGGAATTGGCAATTCCGGGTGACACAGTGAACCGAGAATTCCGGCTGAGTTCGCGAAACAGGAGTTCAGGGTGACTCCGGTAAGAGTGAGTCCCGTGTGACTTTGAGAACCCGGAGTTCCAGGTGACTCGGGAACCGGATTTCGTAGTAACTCTGTTAACCATTATATCCAGTTGACTCAGGGAATCCGGATTTCGGCGTGACACCGGGAACCCGGTTTTCCGGGCGACTCCAGGAACTCGGAGTACCGGCTAACTACGGGAAAACGGATTTCCGGTTACGTCCGTGAATCCGGAGTTCCGTGTGACTCCGGGAACACAGAATTACGGGTGAAATCGGGAAACCATAGTTCCGGATGACTCCGGGATCCCGGATTCCTCCGTTTGACTCTAGGATACCGGAGTATTCCGGTGACTCCGGCACCCAGGAATGCTCCGGTTGACTCCCGGAAACCGGTGTTCCCTTTGACCCCGGAATCCGGATTTCCGGGTGACTCATGGAGCCCCTAGTTCTGGGTGAATCAGGGAACTCGGAGTTTCGGGTGTCTCCTGGGACCCGATGTTTTGGTGACTCCGAGAACCAGGAGTTCCGGCTGACATGGATTTCGGTTTTCCGGGTTACTCCCTGAACTCAGAGTTCAAGGTGGCTCATAGAACCCATAGTTCCGTGTCACTCAGGGAACTCGGAGTTCCAGGTGACTCAGGGAACCCAGATTTACGCTTGAATCAAACAATCCGCAGTTCCGGTTAACCCCCAGAACCCAGAGTTTGGGTGACTCCGGGAACCCGGGTTAGGGGTGAATCCGCGCTGGTCGGGTCACTTCGGAATCCGAAGTTCTGGGTGATTTAAGGAAGTTGGAGCAACGTGTTTCCCACGAGGTCCGTGTGATTCCGTTAACCCGGAGTTTCAGGCGACTCCGGGAACCTGTAGTTGCAAATGAATCCGGGAAAAAGGAGTTCCTGGTGACTCCGGTAACCCGCAGTCCTCAGGTTGTATAAGGAAACAAGAATTCATCTGGTGAATCCGGGAACCCGAAATCTGGGTGACTCTGGGAACCCGTGGTTCCGGGTGACTCCTCGAAACCAGAGTTACGGGTGAATCAGGAAACCCAGAATTCCGATTGACTAGGTGAACCCGGAGTTCCGAGTGACACCAGGAACTCGGAGTTCTGTGTGACTAACAGCAAACTGGAGTGCTAGTTTCCCGTAGTCACCCGGAACTCCGGGTTCCCAGAGTCACCCTTAATTCCGTGTTCCTGAAATCACTCTGAATTCCGTGCTCTCAGAGTAACACAGACCTCCGGGTTCCTGTAGTCTCCCGTAACATTCAGGTTTCCCAGATTCACAAGGAGGATTCCGGGTCCCCGGAGTCACCCCGATCTCCAGGTTCCCCGAATCGCTCCGAAATCCGTGTTCCGGGTGTATCCCAGAGCTCCGGGTGCCCGGAGACATCCGAACCTCCATGTCCTCGGAGTCACACAGAACTCCGGGTTCCCGTAGTCGCCCGTAGAATTCCGATTTCCCCCATTCTACCGTAGAACTCCTTTTCTCGGAATCACCCGGATCTCCGGGTTACCGAAGTCACCCGGAGCTCCGCTTGACCCGGAGTTCCTGGAGTCACCTGGAAAACCGGGTTCCTGCAGTCGCCCGGAAATCCTTGTTCCCGGAGTCATTCAGAACTCCGGGATCCCGGAAAAGCTCGGAAATCCGTTTTCTTTGAGACAACCGGAACTCCGGGTTCTCGCAGCCACCCGAAACCAGGCTCCTGGTTCTCGGAGTCACCCGGAAATCCGTGTTTCCGGAGTCACCGGAGTTCCTGTTTCCATGAGTCACCCGGATCTCCGGTTTCCCTGAGTCATCCGGACCTTCGGGTTCCCGCATTCACCCGGAAATCCGTGTTCCCGTAGTCACCCTCAACTCCGGGTTCCCGGGGATTATCTGGAACTCTGAGTTCCCGGAGTCACCTTGAACTAAGGTTTCTCAGGGTTACCCACAGAATTCCGTGTTCCCGGAATCACTTGGAACTCCGGGTTCCCTGATTAGCCCAGAACTCCGGTTTCCCCGATTCACCACGATTTCCGGGTCACTTGACGCACCCGTAACTCCGGGTTCCTTGAGTCACCCGGAAATCTGGGTTCCCGGAGTCACCCGGAACTCCGGTGGTGCAGCAGCAACAGCACAAACAGCAGTAGGTGATGATTAGTAATAATAATAATAATGATGATAATAATAATCCGTTAGGAAACTAGGTGATACTACAGAATATCTTGAAGTCTGTCATATTTTTTCAAACCATATTAAAGGAAAATCCAGACACTTCGATTTTTTTCGTACTTTAGTTCTTTGCATTCGTGAAAATGAATATAAATCAAAGTCGTCGTTTCTGGATATAAAATTCTTTGTCAGATCTAGCAATCTGAGCTGATCGCGAAGAAAGCTTTGATGAGACAAATGGAAGTGTTTTCCTATTGTATTCCATTTTTTATTTTTTTTAACATCCATAAGAAACTTGGCATATTTTGTCCACTGTTGCTTGGAGTACGCATAACGAACGGAACTACATTTTTTTAGTTTAGTTAACAACGGTTTTCAAAACAATGCCGTATGTAACTTCGAATGAGCAGAAATGCTGTGCATGAAATATAAGAAGACAGGAATTGGGAAAAGACGGTCGTATCGTGATGCGTTCGTCTCATTACACTGAAGAATTTGCAGTAAATCTCAATAAAATCTGTCTAAATTCCGACACCGAGCAGATCCGGTTACCTCCCGAAGAAGCATCCAGAACATTACTGCCACCATCCACAGAGTTTCAACATAAAATGATTTTGAAATATAAATTTTGCTTTCTGTTGTGTTGTGCATGTATGAACCTTAGTTCTCAAACTTAACATTGTAACGTTTCCAGTGTACAATATATTATTTAAGCGAAAAAGTCGTACAATTCGCTATTATAATCAGTGCCTTCCTGTTAGCAGATCGAATGTTCCACTGCAAATTTATGGATCTGCGTTCGACGGGAGTTTTTCTCCATTCGTTTGGAAAGTAGATTAAAAAAAAATACTTGATTGGTCGTGACGCCGTGTAAGGTATTTAACAACGTGCACTTTCCACCTTACTGTGTTTGACTTCTACGTGTTGCAGACCTACCACAACCGAGAGGATCTAGTCAATTTACTAGACGAGTAATTAATTTGGTTGTAATTGCCTCTTGTAAATCACCTGTTTATGAGGTCGTTTCAGCCAACCTGGTATGTAATAGGCTACCTATTAGTTAAAATTCACTTTCGTGTACTACACTACTGATGTACAACTTGTAGGTGGGGTAGTCCGTTCTTTCTAGACGTGAGTAGCACCATTATTTATTCTTAACTAAAAATCAGTATACATTCGGAAACACGAAATTCTTGTGAGTTCTGAAATTGTCAGGTAGTATTAGCTAAAGACGTAGACTATTTTGAGCATAAGTCTGCACGTACACTTGTGTACAGCACAGAATTTCTTGACATTTTTATTCTGCTGTAAACCGAATTTTTGTTTAAATATGTTGACATATTTGCACATGTATTTGCTTAATTCCAATTGAATTAGCATGACTTGAGAAAATTTATTGCATCTCACACCTTCTTTAAACATCCATACTGTTATGTTAATGAGGAGTATTGTGGTAACGCTGGAAAGAATAATTTTTTATTGTTTGCAAAGAAAGTGTGTCTTTGAATGCTGTCTTTCTGAAGCTTCAATTCTTGTGGGTTATTGGTCAAAAGTCACTGATGTTATTCATCTTGGACTCTTTCTGGATTGTTTGATCATGAAAATGAAGACTTCACGATCCTTGTGAAAGCGGGTAGCTGTTTACTGGTCCCAAAAGCCTGGAATCTTCAGAGGAAAATAACTTTAAATTTCAATTTTGAAGAGACTACATACAGTATTTTCAGTACTGCATGCTGCCGTCCATAAACTTATGATTTTATTCACTCCGCTGAATTTATTGTACATCCATAACCGAGATTTAACTCCCACATTCTTCCGTCGTAAAGCTGTCCGTGTTCTTCCGTCGAAATCTCTATTTCATTTAGTAAAAAATTACATATTTATGTATTTTAAGCTCGAATATTTTTCACGTATTTATTTGTAATTATTTTAACTTTTTGCGAATAATAATTTTTACCCATTGATTTGTTATTGGACCGCTTATTGCCCACGAGTGAGGCATTACACTCATCCGAACCGTCGGTAACTCTTTACCACTAGGCGTGACATCTAGGAAGACATGAATCTTCGCTGTTTCATGAGTTACGGTAAATTCATGCGTTGGCGTAACAGCCCCTAAAAGGCCTGGGCCTCTTCATTGTCGACGCTTCGCGATCACACTCAGGCACAACACAATCGGTAGAAGTCCTCTGGCCGATTGATCAGCCCGACGCAAACCTGCACCTGACAAAAAAGACACTCTCAAGAGACAGGCGTGCTTGTCCCGGTGGGGTTCGAACCCACATTCCCAGCAAGCGAGGGCCGCATACCCTCGTCTTAGACGGTGAGGCTAACGGGATCAACCGTTATTTTGATCTGGGTCTTGTAATTACGTAAATAATCTAATAAATGAATACCAACGACTTGCAGAACCTGGAGAAATTATTTCATGGCTGTTACGTAGTGTCTCCTGACGAGTGTTCGTCGCATTCTGCCTGCCATGTGCTAGGAAGCCAGATCACAGAATCACATTACCATACTTCAGCTAATCAAATGCCATTCCCCGTCTTTAGGGGCGACATTTGTCATAGTATAAATTTTAGCCGAACACGATTGTGGATAAAATTCAACAGAATACAAATTTCTTAGTATGTAAGAATAGGACAAAAGGTTTTAGGTTATCACAGCTGAAACAGTGACAATTTGTGTCTTCTAATGTGTGACGCCGTGTGACCTGTTACAATTGTGCTAACGTTTCATAGGGTCATTCCGCTTCCATCTTCAAGGTAGATGAATAAGCCACACCAACTAACCACTGAGTAAGACAATTAAATGAGGACGACAACATGTCCAAAGTGACCAGTTACTAATCATGAGGTGCCGGGTTCGATTCCCGGCTCTACCGTGAGAATTTTCCCTGAAGGGGAGGATTCCCGCGGTGACCATGGTCTGGGTAGGTTAGTAGAAATTAGGTTTAAGGGCCCTCCTGGCACTACATCCTCCTATATCACCACTCACATC
>Ga0123355_10015289_pt1 | contig 12053 bp, 13 predicted proteins | sample TergutEmb28metaG_3_FD_89872 | JGI IMG/M metagenome (GOLD analysis project Ga0123355, IMG submission 89872) | Embiratermes neotenicus P1 segment gut microbial communities from Petit-Saut dam, French Guiana - Emb289 P1 | ecosystem: Host-associated > Arthropoda: Insects > Digestive system > Gut ... | reverse complement strand
ACGCACCAGCATTAACGGCAGGGGCGGTTAAAATATTGGCTGCAACAGAAGATGATAAAAGCCCCATCTTGCCATCACGGATAAAGGTTATTCCTTGGGAGTAAATCATATTATGGGTATACAGCAAAGACCGGCCACGTCTGTTTATCTCATAAAGCTGGATTGCCTCCAATTGGGAAATATATAAGTCGCTGCTGACAGCCAAAGCCTCCTCCTGGGCAAGGGAACCATTAAGGAAACCGCCTCCCGGGTTTTTGGCACTGGCAAAGTTAAGCACACCGCAGCTCTCGCTGCCATACCTAACAACTGTGTCCACTACAGACTCGTTTACAACCTCATACCTAGGCGCATAAGAGCCTAGGGGCGGGGCTAAAGTATCAAGCTGCTCTTCTGGTAAAAACCTTGTAGAGTATTTGCTTTGGCAATCCACCTTGCTTCCATCAACAAAATAGTAACCCCTTTTGAAGATTTCAATGGTTTCCTGGGCTGCTTTTGCTCGTTCAATTCTGCTCATCTTGGCACCTCCGGCCTTTCGTATAGCTCCATCATCAAAGCCTCAACCTTATCCATATCAGGCTCATATGGCAAAGTTGTATTTTTGGCGGCTTCGTCAAATTGCTCTTGATATTGGGATGATAGGTTGATAATTTCCTCAAAGCTGTATTTTCCGTTTCTGATATCCATTAAAAGAGTATGTTCTGCCCTGCGCCTTGTTATAACCCCCTTGCCCAACAAAATATCCGTACCGGTTATTAATAGCCTAAGCAAATGCAAGGCGTGTTTGTATAAGCGGGTTGTGTCTTTTTTCTTGTTGCGGTTATTTAGCTTTTGATATGTCTTTGTGGTGCTTAATAGCTCAGAATAGATGCCTACAAAGTCCTTTACCGGGTATTTTTTCAGGTCTATGTCTAAGACCAGCTCCCCGCTTTCCTGTGCTATATCAACATAGATTGCCCCTTGGTCAAAGGAAGCGTAGGTTTGCCTAAAATGCTCTAGCTGGGCGTTAAAGGTGTTGCGCAGGTGGTTTTGCTGTTCGGCCTCGTTATAGCTGTCGTGGCATAGGGCGTTTTGCAGCCTGCGTAGCTGGGCTACAGCGTAGTTGCCAAAACTGCCAATTACACGTTTAGACAAAAATAAATCAGCGTTATCTCTAAGGGCCTTTCCCTGCTCTGTCATTAGGACAATGCTATCCTCTTCAACACCCAGCAACTCAAGGGCATTGGGGTTGGCACCTACGCATAGGCGCACAAATTTCTTTAGCCCATAGATTACGGTGTCTGATGGTATATCCTCAAATTGCTCAAAGGCATGAAGGCCGTATAGGTATTTCTGGTCTTCTATGAGGACACCTCGTAAGTCCCTGTCGCTGTTTTCGTTGGCGGTGCCATAGCCGTGGGAGCCGCTTAGCACAAGATAAATGATATTTTGCAAGTCGGGGTGGGTTTGTATAAAGGCGTAGTTGGCTAGGATGTTATTTCTAATCTGATTAAGCATCGCTCCACACCTTTTCAATGGTATCCCTAAAGACGACATCTGCCATCTCATAATCTCTACACTTGGTAAATTTCATTGCTTTGACCCGCTCAGAGAAAAGCTGAACCTCGCCCTTAATATACTCAACTATTTCCTTGTTTCGCGGCGTTAAATGCATCTCACTTGATTGACGCTTTATTGCTAAAAGCTCGCTAATTGCCGCCACAATTTCAGCGGGGGCTTCTATTGCGGCAAGGGCTTTCTCGTACTCCATTGGGGGCATTTTCCCATATTGGTGTATAAATTGCAGGCTTGCAAGGGGGCGCAGCGCGTAGAAGTATTTCTTTATCTTAGCATCATCACTAGCTAAAATTTCTGAAAGCTTGTTTTTGGCTGTATTTAAATAGTGATAGCTGGCCGAAACCGGGTTAAAAAACACCGCAGCAAGGCTACTGAGTGGCCCTACAACACTTTCATCTCTAATATAGACCTCGTTGGAGGATAGCCACTCTGATACCACAGCATTGGACTTTATCATGTGGTGTATAAATTTTTTTAAATCCCAGCCGTTTATGTCGAATACGGCATCTGACGCCCATTCGATATAGTCCTTTTTCTCTAATACGGATAGGTACCAGTCTCGTGTGTGTACATATACAAAGCGGCAATCATAGTCCGCGTCATGGGCGGCTAAGCCCCACCCTCTGCTACCTGACTCTATGGCTAGTGGGATTTTTATTTGGTGGTGTTTTTCTGCTTCTCGCAGTTTTTGTAGGATTGTGTCTCTTATTGGGTTCATTTTCATCTCCGCATGTTAGGTTCTTTACGCCACTCCAAGCTGGATTCGTATGCCGCGCTCAATCTCCAGCATTTTTACGGTTTTAGCAATGGTGCCGATTTTTTCAAGCAATTTTTCTTTATCAACGGTTAAAACCTGCTCTATAAGGACAGTGCTGGCCCCTGGCAACCCATAGCCATCTATTAATACATGGGTAGGCAGTGCTTTCTTGTTTTGCTTTGTTACGGGAACTACACAAACAATTGATGAATAATGGTTGGCCACATCATTGCTTACAACAATAACAGGCCGCAACCCATGGATAATACGGCTACCAACATGGCGCGGAAGCTCCATCCAGAAAATATCGCCTCGTTTAATTGCCATCTATTATGTCTCCCTTCATTATTTCTCCCAATCCTATTTCTTGGTAAAATTTCCATTTTGCTTCTTTGGACTGGGTATATAGGCGCTCCATTTCTGAATGGATTTGGTGTTCTATATCAACTAACTTTTGTACATATTGGTTTTGCTTTTCCAAAGACAAATGAGGCAAGGGTATTTCTTCTAAATCCCGGGTTGACAATGTTGTAATGGATGTCCCTACCTGCTTGGCTTGCAGTAAAACCTGGCCTGCCGGGCTTTCTAAATAATATTTAATGAATAATGGATTAAAAATGCTGCGGTTTACCCTTATACCGATAAAATTAATGGATAATAATATATTTTCTGCATGGGGAGGGACTACACATATCTTTATTGCTACCCCTTTGCAGGAGACCAGCACATCTCCCGGCAAGGCTTCATACTTTTGGATGTTTGCCCCCCCGGTTAAGCGGTATCGGGCCAAATGGCCTGGGTTTATCTCACCATTTTTAACATCGGCAAGATTAATTATTTTAAATGGGCCTTCTTCATCAGCCACTGAATGCGGTGCCACATTAATGCCTCTATAAAAAGAGCCGACGCGGCGCAGAGGGAGCCAGTTATCCCCTATGGGATAATCAATCATTAGCCGTCCATATTCGGTTTCTATTATTCCACTTCCGGTATAGCGGCTTGGTAGTAGAACCCAGTCATTCTTTTCTAAGGTGCTAATATCCACAAGGGTGCTGGCTCCAGATATCTGGGTTCTTTCCCTATATATCTCACATATGCTATTGATATTGAAGCCATCAAGTATGGACGCATCCTTTAAACGAGCAGAGGGGGTATCTTTAAACAGGCCTTCCGCCTGTATCATTAGCACCTGGGCATCAGCTTTTTTTGTTTTGCTAATAACCATTAAGCTAATCGGGATTCCTGTGTAAGGCACCATGCCGGGGGGTAAAGTGATAATGCATTCGACTATTCCAGCGCAGATAACCTCCTTGCGGATTCTGCTTGTTGCTGCGTTAAACAATGCACCGGATGGCAGAGCTATGATGCCCTTTCCATTTTCGCGAAGAGACGCATATTGGTGTTGGACAAATAGCCAATCGGCGCTGGAGGTTGGCGGAAAGCCGAAGGCGAACCTGTTGTATATATCCCGGTAAATTTGATGAACATCGTTTTTCCATGAGAGCCCAAAGGGCGGAAACATAATAGAGAAGTCAAATGTTTGAAGGCTTCCGCACTTTATGGTCATGGGCTCTGTAAGGGTGTCGCCGCAGTACATGGAATGACTTTTGATTTTATGGAGAAAAGCGCGTAAGACTGACACGGCATGGCCAAGGGAATTGATTTCCTGCGTACAGATATCTAGCTTTCCTCCCTTGTCTTGTGTGAATAGAAAAGCATCAATGGCAGTTGAGCCAATGCCAGCGACACCATCGTAAAATGTACCGTTTATTGGATTTAAAAGCTTTATGCATAATTTATTGAGCTGGGGGGGGGTCCCCATTTCCGACTTTAATAAGCGGAGCAGCTCACCAGTGACTAAAGTCTCAAATAGGTCTTTCAAGTCTGACGAGAAGGCGCTATCTTTGATTGTGTGGCATAGCTCCCGAAGCAGATTATCGTTGGAGATAAAATTACATAGGGTTTCAAAGGCTTTGGCAAGCTGTGAGGGGTATTGTTTTTTAGATATTTCCGCCAACACCGCATAGCAAAGAAACTCAGATGTTATTAGCTCTTTTGGATAGCGCTCTATGCCAAGATATGCAGAAAAGCAGGCACACAACCCGCTGATTAGGGAGTTGATGGTATATGGAGGGTAAGCCTTCATTGTTTCTAATAAGTGGTCGTTAACATCCTTCATGGCGCACCGTCTTTGATAATATTTTTTGCTAGTATTTTGCTTCTACAAGCATAGTAGCATACACACCATAGCATGTCAAGTATTGGTTTACTTGTAAAGTAATCGTATACTCTTTTACGGATTCTATTGTACAGCATCTATTCATTTTTGCATACACTTGAATAGCTCTGTTTCAAATTAAATTTTGCTCCTGTTTCAAAGCACAACCTTATAGCCCCGAAAACTCCCCTCTATAATTGGATGCATTGTAGTGGGGGCATTTACTTGGGTTGTAGTCGTTTTTATCTTGGGTGTCATCCTGTGTGTAAATCCACATGCTTTTGTAATCCCACACCACTAGCTCATCACGGACATCGCCGGTTAGGTTAATTGCTTCGCAGCACAGAGTAGGGTGGCCATCCTCTGGGAAGGCCACAGCTTGGTGCCCGTTAATATCATAAAGCCCACCTCCCTCAGGGTCGGCGTTGGTTAGGAAATAATCTTGCCCATCTCCCTTCCAATTTACTGGGGTCAGAAGATTGCCGTTGAGTTCATTCTCTATTTCCAGCAGTGGGTTTCCATGACTATCGTATAGGTAGATAATGCCTTGGTGCCCCCAGAAGTTGGACACTGCAATCTCGAAACCTGGGCGGGCCTGGTCATAGTTGGCTATGCTTATGCGTTGGGCATGGCCTATGCTGTGGCGGATAATTATATTACCTTTGGTGTCACCTATGAAAAACCCATCAGAGCCTGCAACACAGGCAAAAAAGCCTTCATCTACGCCTGCCATAAACTTGCCATATACTATCTCGTCTACATGGTCGTCTTTTATGGGGTATTCCCATATTTTTTTCCCATCTGGGCTAAGCAAGTGATAGCCGCAAAGTATTTCGTGGCGGCCATCCTTGTTGATATCTACTGCTAGGGGGAAGTGTCCTGTATTGGTTTGGCTGTGATATTTCCATAGCAGGTTTAGGCTTGAGTCTAGTGCGTATAGCCTACAATAGCGGTCTTTTATTAATATTTCTGAGGGTCGGGAGGCACCGGAGAGGTTGGCTATGATTATTGCATCTACATTTAGCCTGTCGAAGGCGTAGCCTCCCGGAGGCACGCCTATTATTGAGAGAGGCTCTTCGTCTGTAAGAGGTGTTGGAGAGCGGTGTTTTATTTCACCTGTTGTTCCATCCAATATAAGCATCTCAAAATTAATTGCACAAATAACCTCATCTACACCATCCCCATCTATATCATAAACCTGAAAGGGCAGGTCTGCGGATATTTTGCCTAGCTTTGCAGCATTTTCTGACGGGGTACCCCGCTGCCATAGGGTGTTGCCATCTAGGTCTATAGCGGTTAGGCAGCTTATGTGTGGATATGCATCGCGGCTTATACGCTTTTGGGCTTGAGCTAGTACGATATGCCATTCGTTGCCACCGCGCAAGTGGCCAAAGCGGATTTGGCGGCTGGTTCCAAAGCTTTGTAGGTGGATTTTCTTCCATAGCTTCATGGATGGGTTTTGGGCTTGTAGTTTATTTATGTGGGATTTGTGCTCGTTTTCTCGTTGTGCAATTTCCGCTACGGTAGCGGTATCCACGGCAACGCATATATTTGTAAACTGGGTGGGGCAGTCTGCCGTAATACCAATTTTTCCACCTCGGGCTACTAGGGGCGAGGTATGGCGCAGTATTTCTATATCATTTACATAGCAACGCACTAGGTCATTATTACAGTCTACACGCAGCACATAATAACTGTCGCAGTCATGGGCAAAGGGGGCACATGCTAGCTTTACTATATTGTCCTTATGCCTGTGCACCAATACTACGCCGCCCTTTTGCATTTGAAATACCAGCGTGTTAAGGCTATTTTGCATACAAAAGGCAAGGCCACATACCCCGTTTGTGGAAAGGCGGCGGAGGATACATACCGCTTCATAGTTGCGCCAATGCACGCTGCCTGTTTGCAATGTGGGGTGCATAATATGTGGGCGGCCTTTTTCTATGCGCATACTTTCCATAAAGTGCTGACCATTTGCTTCTGTGATGCACCAACTGGGGCCGGTTCCGTTCCATGTATAATTGCAGACTTGGTCGCACCAACCATTGCGCTTGCCTTGGGGCATGATGTAGTGATACTCCCCCATTGCGGAATGGTCTGGGTCATATGGAAACTCGCCTATGGGGAATGTTGAAAAATCGTCCTTGAATAGGATGGTTTTCATGCTTAGCTCCTTTGATATAGAAATCCCGCTGACAGACGTATGTTATACCGAGTGGGTTATTTCCTCAAGCTTTTCCATATAATATTTTCAGAATAAATTTCGATGGAGGATTTTTTTGGGGCATATAAAATCCCAGAGCGGGTTATGCTTCTTGAGGCTCCACAAGATGCGTTTTTCCACAGGGTTAACTTAATCTCAATGGCTCAGGAGCAGATTTTATTCACGTCCTACGCCATCAATGGAGGTACGACCAGCGACATAATTATAGGCGCGCTGCTTCATGCTGCCGAAAGAGGGGTAAAGGTAACAGTCCTGCATAATGCGGTAGGGGGCGCAATGCCCACAAGATACATAAATGTATTGGCGGCCCATGATAATATTGGTGTTTATCGGTTTAACCGGTTTAACCTTTTTGCGCCCCAGTATGGTAATGCGGCGCTTCATGACAAATATATGGTCGTTGACAATAAATATTTGATTTTTGGCGGCAGAAATATAGGGGACAGATACTTTGCACCCACTCGTCTATACATGGGAAAACGTATTTATTTGACGGTAGGCTTACGGCAATAGGCTCCTTTAATCTTAATGAGAGAAGTATCCGTTCGGATACAGAGTCTATGCTTATTATCGACAGCGAAGAGTTCCATGGCATAACCCTTGAGGCACTTGAAAACCAAATTGCGCAAAGCTTGAGGGTAGGCCCTAATAATCGTTATGTGCCATGCAATTATGTAGAAGAAGCACATGCATCTTGGATGAAGCGGCTTTTGTATACTGCCGCTGGGCATGTGCTTCGGTTGATATGGTTTATGTTTTAGGGCTTATATCGCTTTCCTGGCGAAAATAGGCTTGCTTAAAGCATATATCCCAGCAGATAGCACCAAGCACGCAATTATTTGCACAAGGGCATTTGGGTGAGTCAAAATTAGATTAAAGAACCACACAAGGGACCTTCTTAAGATTGGGATTGGCGTAAACACAGAAATTACTACAACAACCCCAATAGCGGCAACCCAACCATACCACTTGCCCTGGGCAGCGGTCAGCACATGGACAAATACCGAAAATAAAAGCAAAAACGCAAACTGCTGGAAAAACGTTACAACAGGCCCCCGCTGGGCCCAACCAAATACTTCTACAAGGTTTGCAATGCCCCCAAGGAAGTCTGGGGAGTAATAGTCCATGCCCTCTAAAAGTGGCTCAATAGTAAAATTAGAAATTGTTACTAATAACGAAACCCCAGCAGCTATCATTACATAGGTTATTAGGCTTCCCCAGAAGAAGTTATCCCGTTTGCCACCTAAGTTAACAACCCTGCGGAAGTTATACACCGGGATGGCAATGCCCGCCATTACAGGCAAAAGCCATAGGGCGTTGGCCGGGGAAATATCGCTGCCTGCGCCTACTGTATCCCGCATAAGAATAAAGTTTATTAGGCTGGATATGAATAACGCAAGCATCAGGTTAAAGGCAACAAAGCTTAAAACATTTATGGCTCTAAAGTTTATTTTTGTGATGGTCCAGGATGTTTTATTCATTGCTGTTCCCCCCTACTATGTTAATAAAGAAGTCTTGTAGGCTCATTCTATCTATGGATATGCCCTCTTGCGGTGTTATTCTTTCGCCGTAGATATGGGCGGCCATTACGCTGCCTGCGGTTGTTTTGCCTATGCAGTTTAGGTTTTCTATTAGTGGGGTGACATCTTTGGCGTGACCAGAGATGGTGTAGGCTTTTTCGTCTATGTCTTCCATCCCTGCCTCTAGCAGCAGGTTGCCCTTGTCTATTATTATCAGCCGCTCTATTACTTTGGCAATTTCGTCTATTAGGTGAGTGGATACTATTATTACCCTGGGGTTGGCTTGATAGCTTTCCAGTAATAGGCTGTTAAATTGATGGCGCATTATTGCGTCAAAGCCTAAAGTTGGCTCATCCAGCAGCACCACCTTTGATTGGTTGGCTAGGGTTAAGATAGTGGTTAGCATGGTTCTATATAGGCTACCTCCTCTGGCATGTTGCCGGGGGATACTTTTTTGCCTACTACGGTTATCTGCCCCTCAGTTGCGGGGATATGGCCAGAAAGCATTTTCATTAGGGTGGTTTTGCCGGCACCGTTTCTACCTAGCAGACAGTAGATTCCCATTTCTGGGATACTTAGGGAAATACGGTTTATGGCTTTGGCCTTTCTATACTTTTTGGTTACATTGGTTAGCTTAAGCATTTTTATTGCTCCTTTCCTTGATTTCGGATACCAGATCTTCCAGGGATATACCTAGGGTTTTTGCCTCTGCCAGGACAGAGCTTATGGTCTGGTTTAGGAAAATATCTTTGCGGCGGGCGGAAATTTTTTCTCTTGCCCCTTGGGCTACGCACATGCCTATGCCTCTTTTTTTATAGAGGATGCCTGCGTCTGTTAGCTTGCTTACTGCCTTTACTGCTGTGGTGTGATTTACAGAGTAGACCTTGGCAATTTGGGTTGTGGAGATAATTAGCTCGCCGGTTTGATATGCGCCGGTTATGATGTCGCTTTCTATCCGCTCCATGATTTGCTGGAAAATGGGTTGGCTGTCGTTCAAGCCTTTCACCTGGCCCTTCTTTTTTCCCTTTATAGATTTGATTAACCAGTTAATGACTTAACTCATTAACACAATAATATAAAAAAAGCCCTTTGTCAAGAGGTTTCCTTCATGACAAAGGACTGATACCGATTCCAATGTTGTTTTTTTGGCCAAAAGCGGTACTGCTATTCTTTGCTTTATTACCGCCCAAGTATAGTCGTATTAATCATCTTATCCAGCACGCCCCAATTTGCAACGGCATTTCTTCTCAAATTTACAAACTCTAGGCTTGACAGCTCTGCCAGAGGGGATACATCTGCTATAAAATTATCCTCTGCATGTAAAACCCGCAGCCTATTCATCCCTGTTACAAAATCTATATTGCTAACATTATTGCTTTCTATGCTAAGGACTTCCAGGTTTGTTAGGTTGGCCAAGGCATCGGCAAAGTCATTTACATAAGCGGTACCTACAAAGGAAATGCCAACCATGCCCCCATCCCGGCTAATACGGTAGGAGGACATTATTCTAATATTGCTCATGTGTAGTACCCTAAGATTTTGCAACCGGCCAATACCTGCAAAATCTCCTATTACATTGTTGCTTGAGATGTTGAGCACCTCTAGGTTTTCTAGCCCATATAGGAAGTCCCAGTAAAAATATAGGTCATTGCCGGGCATGTCTAGCTGCCTTAGCCCAGAAAGCCGCCCTATTGCGTTCATACCATGGACTTCGCTGCCAAAGGTGCGGGAGCCATAGATACGTAGGCGCGTGAGGCTGCTTAGATAGCCAAGGGGGGAGGCATCGGTTAAAAGCCATCCGAAGCTTATGTCTAGCTCTTCCAGGTACTGCATCCCCCGTAGAGGGTCTAGGGTATCTGGGTTGTGTAGGGTCATTCTTCTTACAGAGGTTAGGCCTTCTAGGTAGTCTGTTGGCCTTACTGTGCCGGTGTTGCGGCCTGTGTCTAGGTGTAGTTCTTCTAGCTGGGTAAAGCCTGCAAGAGATGGGATTTCTGGTACGTCTCTGTTGTCGAAGAGGCGTAAATAGCGCAGGTTTGTAAGGGGTAGGATATAGTTGTAGGTTCTAGTTTCTGTACGGATAATTGCTAGGGCTTCTAGGTTTGTTAGATTACTTATGAAGTTTAAATCTCTGTCGCCGCTTCGCTCTATGTGTAGGGATTTTAGCCATGTCATATCCTGCAATGTGATGAAGGAGCCTAGCTCGCGATTGTCTATTAGCGTAAGGTCTGTTATATGCCGTTGGTGGCTTAGTATGGATAGGTCTGTTATGCCTGTGCCTGCCAGATTAAGGGCGTATAAGCTTGCTAACTCTGATATGCCTTGCAGGCTTGCAAAGTTGCGACCGGTGACGGTTAGCCTGCGCAAATTGGGTAAATCCGTAAAGGGGGTAAGGTCGGCTATGGTGCGGCCAGAGGCTACCTCTAGGGTTTCTACTTTTGGAAGTCCTTGTAGCACCTCTTGGGTTATCTGACCGGTTCTTATTGCTACTGTCTCCAGGTTTTCGATGTATCGCAGTTGGTATAGCTCTCTTATATCGGTGCCGGATAGGATATTAATACCGATGCTATCCATTTCTGATATTGTGCTAACACTTTCGAAAATAAATATTACCCCATCCCGGTGGATTGCCAGGCCCTTGATTGTTTCTATTGTGTCCCATCCTATATGGTGTAGCTCCATTCCAAATAGCAGTTCTAGGGATTGCCTTAGGCCTGGGTCGGTTATGTGCAAATAAGGGGCTTGCCTTGGGGTGTCGTTGCTGTATTCATATATATCATAGGTTGGCGGGTCGTATTGGGGTGGGGTTGGGGTCTCTTCTACAACAATAATTGGCGCTGGCTCTGGTGATTGCCTTAGAAATATTGCTGATAGGGCTACAATTGCAATAAAGGCTGCAAATATGCTGATTTTTATGGGGCGCCGGTTTGAGGCTATGGTTGTTTTTTCTTTTGTAACGAAAGCCCCTTGGGGGACAGGCCCGCCGCACATTGGGCATAGCTCTACGGCTTTGGTTATTTCATGGCTGCAATATTGGCATTTTACTATCATAGTGACCCCCGGTTGAAATAATCTTCGGCTAAAATCCCACACCAATGTAAGTCGTGCCACTTGCCATCAGCGGACTTTGAGTGCTTCCGCCACACACCCTCGGTTCTCATTCCAAGCTTGTGCATAAGCGGCACGGATTTTTCCGTATCTATGGCTTCGGCGCAGATTTTGTGTGCCCCCATATTCTCAAAGCTGTGGGCAATGAGGGCGCCACAAATTTCGCTGGCGTAACCACGCTTCCAGTAGTTTTTATTGAATATCCAGCCCATCTCGTAAATCTCTGGCTCATCAATGGACTTAAATAGAACATAGCCTATAACCTTGCCTGTCTCCTTTAGAGTGGCTGCATATGCCCCTTTTGGCACACGCTCAATGCAAAATTCTGTTAAAAATTTTTTTGTCTTTTCAATATCGTAAGGTGGCTCGGTGTGTGCCATCACTTCGGCATCACCAAGGATTTCTTGGAGGTCTGATAAATCGTCGATGGTAAAGTCTCGCAAGCGCATTCTATCCGTTTCTAAAAACATGGTGATAACTCCTTTGCTAATGCGTTAATTCGCTGCCCCATTGGTGCATAAAGCGGCATAGTAGGTCGCTTTTGTCATATAATTTTTTGCTGCTCTTCACGCCATACTGCCGCGCCAATTCGCTAATTGGTATTTCGCGGTTGGCTTTCATGCCAGGGGGTGTTTCGTCCCGATAGGCTTTGATAATAGCGTCTGCCCCGTCTGT
>Ga0123355_10015288_pt1 | contig 12053 bp, 13 predicted proteins | sample TergutEmb28metaG_3_FD_89872 | JGI IMG/M metagenome (GOLD analysis project Ga0123355, IMG submission 89872) | Embiratermes neotenicus P1 segment gut microbial communities from Petit-Saut dam, French Guiana - Emb289 P1 | ecosystem: Host-associated > Arthropoda: Insects > Digestive system > Gut ... | reverse complement strand
GCACATCGGAGCATCTCGAAAACGAAGGAGCCGTGTCCGCACAAGTCATCCCATCGCCACTCGATCAGCTCTCGCTTCGCGCTGTTGCACATTTAAGGTCACGAATACCCGCGCGATGTTGCAGATTTAGGGTCGATGTCACAAAATTTTCTGTGCAACATTATCGGCCAGTTTGCTCAAATCAGGCGCCCGCAATTAGGGCAGCGTGACACCCGCCGCGACAGCCCTATCATCATCATCAACGGTCACTCGAAGCCCGGATCGGTAAACCTGGCGGATCGCGCAATAGCAGCATGAGCAGCAGCACCCCAATCGCTGCAAAGCCGATCACCATGAAGCCATCGATATACGACAAGACTTCGGCCTGGATTTGTACGGCGCGCGCAAGCAAACCCACGCCACGTGCCTCCGCCCCGGCTGGGCCGACCGAACGGGCAATCACTGCCCCAGCATACTGTTGCAGCCGCTGGACCGTTGCGAACGATCCCGTCTCAACGTGCTGACCGATCAAATTCGAATAGGTCTGCTCCTGCACCCGAACGAAGGTTTGAATAAAGGCAGACCCGAGCTGGGCGCCGAACAGACGGCCGGTTTGCAGGACGGCGCCGAATGTCAGTACTTCGCTCGGTTCGAGGTGATGCAGGAAGAACCACACCAAGGAGGTCAGGCCCAGCGACTGCCCCGCAGCCTGCAAGATCTGCGAGGACAGGAAATTGTCGCCGGCCCAAACCTGCGTGAGCCCTCCTGCCATGAAACAGCCGACGGCGACCAGCGCGAAGCCAGTCGCCAGCGTCAGGCGCGCGTCTACGAAGCGCAAGATAGTGGCAACGGCGGGTGCCAGCAGGAATTGCGGAAGTGCGATCCAGAGCAGCACGCCGCCGATCTCAATTGCGCGAAAGTTCTGCACCGTGGTCAGGAACTGGGGGATGAGGTACGAGGTGGATAGCAAAGCAAACCGAAAAAATGTGATAAGTAATACCAGAACCGGAATGTTGCCACGGGCGGCGTAGCGCAAGTTGATCCATGGCCGTGGGGATGTCAGTTCCTGTACGACGAAAGCAATCAGCAATATAGCGCCGCCCAGAAGCAATGCATTGATCAAGCCGGAATTAAGCCAATCCAGCCGGTTGCCCTGGTCCAGCGCGGCATAGAGCATGCTGAACCCCAGGGCCGCATAGAGCATTCCTGCCCAATCCGCCGACTTGAGCAAATCATGGTTGACGGGTTGGCGCGGCATGCCGAAAAAAACGCAAAGCAGCATCAGTGGCGCCATCAGCGCCGTGTCCCAGAAGATCCAATGCCAGGACCAGTTGTCGCAAAACCACCCCTCCACCGAGGCAGCAACGTTGAGCGACAGCTCCAGATTCATGGAGTAGGCGGCAACGCCGTAGATAACCAGTCGCGGCGGGAGGTTCAACACGACGAAGCCGATCGTCAGGGGAATGAAGGTACCGGACGCGATGCCACTGATCAGCTGGCAGGCCAGCACAGACCCGAGATTGGGCGAGAAGGGCAACAGCAGATTTGAGACGCAGAAGATGCTGGCGGCCGCCATCAGTACGCGGCGCACGCCGAACACCGCCCCTAGCCACGGCGATACGGGGCCGACCAGCATCTGGCCCACAGTCAAGGCCGTGGTAATCCAGGCGCCGTCGTCGAAGCTGGCCTGCACGCCGCCACGCACGTCGGCCAATCCGAAAACCGTGATGCGTGAGTCGAGCGTCGATATCACCGAGCCCAACAATACGGCCAACACACCTACATAGGGACGGACGCTGATCGCCTGCGGCGCATGGACCGCCTTATCGGCGGGGTGGCAGAGCGTGTGCGCGCGCGTAGCATGCCAGTGCCGCGAGATTCGCTGGAATGCCGCGGCGATGACGCTCATCGGGTGTCGATCGTGGGGATCACGGACATTCCGGGCCGCAACAGATCGTCGATCGCAGGATCGGGATCCAGCACGATCTTCACCGAGATCCGCTGCACGACCTTGGTGAAATTGCCGGTGGCGTTGTCGGGCGGCAGCAGCGAGAACTGCGCGCCGGATGCCGGCGACCAGCTATCGACGTGACCGTGCAACACGACGTGCGGGAAAGCATCAACCGTGATGCGCGCTGGTTGACCGACACGGATGCGGGTCATCTGGGTTTCCTTGTAATTCGCGATAACCCAGACATGCGGCAGCGGAACAATCGAAATCACTTGCGTCGCAGGAGAGACGTACTGGCCATCCTGAACCTGTCGTTGGCCGACCATGCCATCGACAGGCGCGGTAATGCGGGTGTAGCCGAGATTGATGCGCGCAAGGTTCAGCGCTGCGCGCTGAACGGTGAGCGTGGCTTGGGCTTGCATTTCCTGGCTGTCAAGCACGTTCATCCGCTGCCTCTGCGCGGCAAGCTGGGCCTTGTTCACGGTTAACGTGGCGGCTGTCCGTTGCTCGTTGTCCACCGCTTGTTCGACCGCCTGGCGCGTGCCGGCAATTGCGGTCGCGAGCAGCGCTTGCTGGCGTAGCGTTTCCAGATGGTAGCGGGTGAGGTCGGCGGCGCTGGCCCGGATCGCTGCATCAGCTGCCGCGATCGATGCCTGTTGCAATACCTTTTGCTGATGAATCGTGTCGATGGCCGCGACAGCGCCGGCGACATTTCCTGCGGCCTGCGCGACCCGCGCCCTGTAATCGTCGTCGACGATCTCTACCAGCAGATCGCCGGCTTTTACAACTTGGAAGTCGCGCACAACGACACGGCGGACATATCCCGGCACCTGGGTTGCCAGTGGTGTCAAGTTGGCTGTGAGATACGCGTCGTCCGTGGTTTGCAGCCGTTCTGATCCTACCCACCAGTCCCATTGCGTCGCGACCACCCCGATCGCCACGAAAGCAAGCAGCAGGATAAACAACTTGATCGCGAGTCCACGCCACATCGGGACGCGCTTCGGGGCTACCGCGGTGCGCGGCACGGGCGTGCCAGTGGGAGCACGCGGGAAGGGCGGTTCTGGGGTTACGAGTTCGCTGGTCATGGCAATGGCTGGTTTCGTCGCCCCCGCCGGAAACGTCCACGGGTATGTTGAACGGGAAAGTCCGGATTGGCCGATTATCTTCCCGATTGTTCGTTTCAATCACGCCCGGCGCAACATTTGTCAATTTGTCCGCTGCGATTGGGGCGGCGGACCACTATGCCGGCCATCTACGCCCCGCTATGGCCGGACTATGGCAACCAGGACCTAGGATGCAGCGCTGGCGCCATCCTCAAGGACGGCTTGGGAGAGGTAACCTCAACCGCGGCACTATGAGGCTGACCCTGAGCACGGCCCTGGCGACGCCCCCGCCTGCATCCGCAACGAGCGCCGGCGCCTGGTCGAGGGAAACGAAGCGGATGCTGACGACGCCGTCTCGCGCGCTCATGACGGGAGGCCGCGTCTTCGGTTCCGCCTGGCTGCCGCTCCCAGGGCCAGGGCCCTGTTCTTACTTGTCTTCTTCGTCGACGGAGGCCGGCGGGTTTTGCGCACTCGGCGACGAGGTTCTTCTGGCGGTTTGCTTCGATCTCGCCGTGTGATCAGTCGAGAAGCCCGCTCCTCATCGCGCTCCTTGCATGGGTTCCTGATCGTCAGGCGGTTGCAGGACCTCCGGGGCGCGGCGCGACGCCCTGGCTGCAGGCGCCTGTTGTCGCGATGGCGGGCCGTCATCGAAATGCACGTGAACAGGAGCAGCGAGCACCAATACGCCCATAGTCTGGGCAGGGCCTCAGAGGCGGCCGCGAACATCTGCGGCGGGTCGGCTGAATGCAGGTCGCACCGGGCCTGGGCTTGCGTCGCCTCCCACTTCGGACTGTCGGCGGCACGAAGCGACCGTTCTGCGCCGTTCGGCACGAGCCTTGCGCAATCAGCTCGCCTGTAGCAGAGCCGGATCACTTGATTGCTGTGACGGTTCCTCGTCCACCATTCTCTTGACGATTTCGATCGTTGCCTCGTCGGCCGGAAACAACATCTCCAACGCGAGTTCAGACAGCGTGACGTCCGTCGGGGTGCCGAAAATCGTTGTGGTATTCAGCAACGAGACAGTGCCCAGTCGCGTGGCGATCTGTAATGGCGTCGCGTAGCGCTGTGGGCCTTCCGGCTCCATGGGTGCTATGCCACCCGAGGGGGCGGGATAGCTCATGACCTCCGTCAGCAGCGCCTGCAGGACGGGATCAGGTCGGATCTCCAGCTGCTGACGCAGAACTGTGATCGTATGCGCGCGCCACTCGACGAAGTTGACGACGCGCGGCCCCATTCCCAACGGATGCAGGACCAGTCGCACCGCGTTGATCGGCTTGCGCAATATCTCTGCGGCGCACCCTTCGTAAAGTTGTGGCAAGGCGCTGTTGGACAACACAACGTTCCAACGGCGGTCGAGGGCAAAGGCTGGATAAGGTTTGTGCGCCTGGAGGATTTTGTCGATCGCAAGCTTGGCGGCGTCGAGCTCCGCCAGCGATCGTTCGACAAATGCCGGAGCGAAACCTGCCGCCAGCAGCATGTTGTTCTGATCTCGCAGCGGGACCTGCAAATGCTCCGCCAGACGCAGAACCATATCCCGACTCGGCTGGGCCCGCCCGGTTTCGAGGTACGAGAGATGACGGGTCGAACTGTTCGCTGCCAGCGCCAGGTCTTCCTGTGTCATCCGACGGCTCTGGCGCCACCGCCGGAGCAGGACGCCGAAGGGAAGTGGTTTTTCGGTCATGGCGCCAACCTATCGCATTTCCACGGCCCCAGACTATGACCTGAGAGGTCAAGTTCCAATCGACGGTCAATGTCCTTTTTGACCCCTGAGGTCATCGATCATGTGCGGCGCCCGCGCCCATGTGTTGGCCGATGCAGTGACACTCTGACCTCAGCTCAGGAGATAATCATGCTTGATGCACAAGAGCTGGCCGACCGGTATGCGGCGGTTTGGAACGAAACCGATTCGGAACGCCGACGATTGCAGATTGCTGCACTGTGGGTGCCCGAAGGACGGCACTATGTCGGCGTACGCGAGGTACTTGGCTACGCGCAGCTTGCGCAGCGGATCGTCGATTCGCACAACAAAAATGTGCGTGACGGCGGGAATTACTTCCGCGCCGTCAAGGACGCACGGACGCTGCGCGATATCGTTGTTTTTCGCTGGGAAATGCTGCCCGCCGCCAAGGATAGGGTCGCCGCGCACGGCTTCATTGTCCTTCGTGTCGACGCCGAGGGCCGGATCCTCGCCGATTACCAGTTCGTTCTTTGAGGGGGCGGCGATGCAAGCCTCTCACTTCGAGCCCCTCGGCGTCGGACCGTTCGACCCGCACTGCCTGTTTGACCCCGTGACGATTCGCCGCACCTATGTCGACACCCGCACCGATATCGGGGCGAGGAATTGGGCGACCTCGGCTCCTCTCCAACCGGTCATCGACCGCATGTTCCGGTTCGCGGAAGCGAACGACGCGCACTCGTACTTCGCGGATCACAGACGCGTCGGCAAGGTCGTCATCAGCGGCGACTGAGCCCGAATCCCGACGAATCTCACGCTTGCAAGACCGCCCCTCCGAGAGGCGGTAGAGGAGTTTGTCATGTCCGTCACCATATCGATCGTCGACGCGAAGCAAAGCCACCTGCGTTGGTGGGTGCTCGCCATCGTCGTGGCCGCACAGTTCATGTTCGTGGTCGATGCCTTTGTTGTAAATGTGGCCGTTCCCTCGATCCGTGCCGAACTGCACGCGACCATCGCGGAAACCCAAGGAGCGATCGTGATCTATCAGATCGCTTTCGCGGCGCTGATCATTACCGGAGGACGGCTTGGCGATATCAACGGAGCGAAGCCGGTCTTCCTCCTTGGCCTTACAGGCTTCACCCTGGCTTCGTTATGGTGCGGTCTGGCCCATTCAGGCAGCGAATTGGTGGCTTCGCGGGCGTTGCAAGGCGCGGCCGCGGCCTTGATGATCCCGCAGGTGCTCGCCACAATCCACCGTCTCTTTCAGGATGCAGAACGCGGTCGTGCATTCGGAACCTATGGATTTACGTTGGGCTTCGGTGCAGCAACTGGGCTTGTACTCGGCGGATGGCTGCTGTCGCTCGATTTGGATGGGCTTGGCTGGCGAACAATCTTCTTTGTCAACGTGCCAGTTGGGCTCGTACTGTTTTGCGCGGCATGGTGGCTGATGCCAGCGATGGCGGGAAAACCCGGCACGCGGCTCGATATAGTCGGCGCCGGTGTCTTGCTGGTCGCATTCCTCTGTGTTCTGGGCCCGTTGGTGGTGGGTTCGAGCCTCGGCTGGCGGCTTTGGTCATTCGTCGCGATGACATTCGGCGTACTGTTGCTCGGCTTGATGTGGCCGCTCGAACACCGGATCGAACAACGCCGGAATGGACTGCCGCTGGTGCATCTCGACATGCTGCGCGACTGCGGTTTCACGACCGGCCTTCTGGCAGTGTATTTCTTCACCTTTGCCAACCTCTCGTTCTATTTGGTCATAATGCTCTACTTGCAGGGCGGGCTCGGCCTGCCGGCACTGGAGGCAGGGAACGTTGTTCTGCCGCTGGCCATCGCATTCGCCCTGATGTCGCGCATTGCCGGCCCTCGCGCGCAGCGGCTTGGCAACGCCGCCCTGATCCAGGGATGCGGCGTCCAGCTAGCGGGCTTGCTTATCGTCGGGCTGGCAGTGATGGTCGGCAGGACGACACCCACGATGTTGGCAATTTTGCTGACCATCTTCGGCGTTGGGCAAGCGATGGTGATGGCGCCGCTCTATGGGTTGGTGATGAGAAAAGTGCCGGCAGTGCATGCGGGCTCAGGCGGTGGCGTTGTCAGTACCGTACAGCAAATCGGCAATGCGTCAGGGGTCACTGCGGTTGGGGGTCTCTATTACGCCATCCAGGCCGCCCATCCGGCGCGCCTGGCAATTCTGGCATCGTTGACGACACTGGCGATCACAATCACCGTAACAGCGGTGTTGCTTCGTGTATTCGATCGCGTCGACGGCGGCGGAACCCCCAGTCGTCGGCGCTAACCGGGCCGGGGATCAGATCCGACCCGGAGCCTGTCATCACAGAATGCGAAAGGATTGCTTCTGAGGGTGACGTTCTCGGTTCCGCCCGGCGCATGGTCCGTATGGCATAGTCTGCAACGCCGGAAGGCGGTCGCCCTCGCCTTCCGCAGTGTCGGGGAGCTGAACATTCCCGGTATCGACGATGGCTGCGGGGCACGGCCGTCGGCAAAGGCCGCCGGTCATGGACACCGAAAGCCAGAATTGACTGTGCGCCGTCTTGGCACGGGCGGCAGTGTGGGCTCAGGGCAGATCCTCCGCTGTTTCGGATTGGATGATCGTCTGGTGTTTGCGTCTGCCGACGTCCTGTCGATTGACCTTCCACCATTGAGTAGCGTCGGGAAACGCGATGCGGTCAACACTCCGGTTCTTGCTTTCGCATTGAGCAGCGGCGGCGTCCGGCTGTTTGATACGGGAGCAAGAATCGGACTTCGTAGGCGCCGCTGAGCAAGCTACGCACGTTCCAGGGTCATCGCTCTCAATCGGTGACCTGCGACACAACAATCGAGAGGCACTGCCATGAGCTTGCAAGATGAGAACAAAGCCGTCGTCGGCCGCTGGTTCACCGATTTCTGGGGCAAGACCTGCAAACTGGGCGTGGTCGACGAGATTGCCGCGCCGGACATGTTGCTGAAGTACTCACTGCACGAGCCGCGAAAAGGGCATGACGACATCAAGGCTTTCATGACCGAGTTCCGCGCTGCGTTTCCCGATCTCAACTTCTGGGGCACCGCCGATCTGATCGCCGAGGGAGACTACGTCGTCGGCCAGTGGGTGGGCGGCGGCACGCACACGGGTGCGGCGTTCAGTGACTTCCTGGCCGGTAGTCTGCCCGCCAATACAGGCCGGAAGATGCACTTTGCCGGAATCACTGTTCTCAAACTCAGGGATGGCAAAATCGTCGAGGAAATCGGCCTCGATGACGGGGTGACCGCTCTGGGCCAACTGGGTTTGCTCCGTGCCGCCTGAGACCAGAGAGGCCGCGGTTCGGTCAAACGGCGGCCTCCTCTCAACTGGCTTGTGGATTTCGCACTCAATTTTCTTCGAGTGGCAGCGGGATCGTCAAGCTTAGCCTCCGACAGACGCGGCAACTCGATCAGCGTCACTACGACGACGCACCAACAGCGGGCCAGCCACAAGCACTTGTATCCTGCGGCCAAATCCAAAAGTTCTCCGCCGGCGACGGGGCCAGTCGGGCGGAAAAGGGGATTCGAAAGCAAGGGCCGGAGGGCCTGAACCGGTGCAAAGGCCTACTATTGGGGCGATACAGAAGGAGCGCCACTATGACAACGCAACCGCTTGATACCGCCCAACCTGAAGCCCTGCGATTTGGCTACGGCAACACCGCTCTCGGGGCCATCGTTGTCGCCGAGAGCATGCGCGGCATCGCTGCTTTGTTCATCGGCGATGATCATGCGAAACTGCTGCACGAGCTGAAAGACAGTTTCCCTGAGACGACGTTTATGCTCGATCAGACTGGTCTTGCGCAGACTATCGCGACGGCCGCAGCGCTAGTCGATGCTCCGCATAGGCCCACTGACCTGGCCCTCGATCTGTGCGGCTCGCCGGTGGAGGTCGCAGTCTGGAGGGCGTTGCAGGCGATTCCAGCGGGCGAGACACGCACCTACGGCGCAATCGCGCAGAGCCTGCCGATAGCGGCGACGGCCCAGGAGGTCGGTGCGGCGTGCGCCGCGAACCGCATTGCGGTTGCCGTGCCCTGCCATCGCGTCGTCAAGTCCGATGGCTCAATTTCCGGCTATCGCTGGGGCGTGAAGCGCAAGCGCCGCCTTATCAATATGGAAGGAGTGGCGTGATGGCTGCAATTGCGCACAAAACGCCGCGCAACAGCACTGACCCGTCCCCCGAGGCCAGGTCAGCCACGCGCTCGACGACGATCCAGGCGCGGGTGGATGCAGTGGACTGGGTGAAGCTTCATGCCGACCTCGACGCCGAGGGCTGGGCTGTCGTGCCGAGGCTGATGACAGGCGCCGAGGCGAACTCCATCGCGGGCCTCTATCATCAGGACCAATGCTTCCGCAGCCAGGTCATCATGGCCCGGCACGGGTTCGGTCGGGGTGAGTACAAGTATTTCAGGTACCCGCTACCGCCGCTGATCGAAGCCCTGAGGACCGCTACTTATCCCCACCTGGTGCCCATTGCCAACCGATGGCACGAGCGCACACGCAACGAGGTACGCTTTCCGCAGCACCACGCGGCGTTCCTCGATCGATGCCACCGGGCGGGGCAGATACGTCCCACACCGCTACTTCTGCAGTACGCGCCGGACGACTACAATTGTCTTCATCGCGATCTTTACGGGGAGCACGTCTTCCCGATGCAGATTGCAATCCTGCTGGATCAGCCGGGCGAGGATTTCGAGGGCGGCGAGTTCGTGATGACCGAGCAACGTCCTCGCATGCAGACCCGAGCCATGGTCCTGCCGCTCGAGAAGGGTGATGCGGCCGTGTTCGCAGTCAACAGTCGCCCCATGAGAGGGGTGCGCGGTGACTATCAGGTGAAGCTGAACCACGGTGTCAGCAAACTCCATTCGGGAAAGCGGCACACCCTTGGTATTATCTTCCACGATGCCGCCTGACCCCCATGCGCTCCCGCTCGACGAACGCCCGGACGGTGTCCGCCGCGTTGAACTGGGGCCACGAGCCACGCTCCTTCGCGGTCTTGCGCGTCAGCGCGCGCCTGGCCTTATCGCCGCCATCGGCACCGTCGACACGGTCTCTCCATTCCGTCGCATGGTCACGCCGGGCGGCTGGGAAATGTCGGTGGCGATGACCAATTGCGGAGAGGCTGGCTGGGTCACCGACCGCTCCGGTTATCGCTATGATGCAATTGATCCGGCGACCGGGCGGCCGTGGCCGGCGCTGCCCCGGACATTTTTGCTTCTGGCGGTCGAAGCCGCCGATGTCGCGGGCTTCAAGCACTTTTGTCCCGATGCCTGCCTGGTCAACCGTTATGTGCCTGGTGCACGGCTTTCGCTACATCAGGATCGCAATGAACGGGACCTCGATCAGCCGATCGTATCGGTCTCGCTGGGTTTGCCTGCCATTTTCCTCTGGGGCGGAATGACCCGGACAGAGGCAGTCCGGCGTATTCCGCTGATCCACGGGGACGTGGTCGTCTGGGGCGGGCCGGATCGCCTGAGATTCCACGGTGTGAATGCCCTGGCTGCCGGCGAGCACGAACTGACCGGCGCCTGTCGCTTCAATCTCACCTTCCGGCGGGCGCTTTGAGGCCTACCGCGGCATCTGCACCAAAGGTGACGCCGGCCTCCATGACGGCAACGTCACCACGGCGGACCGGAAGTACATGGCAGGTGTCATGCAGTGCGCGTCAGGGGGTTAACGCGGACAGCACCCGAGCGTGCCAGCGCAGGTGGTCTTCCACAAACGTGGCAATGAAGAAATAGGAATGGTCATAACCCTCTTGTCGCCGTAGCGTCAGCGCGATGTCGGCTTTGGCGCACGCACTTTCCAACAGCTCCGGCTTGAGTTGCGCCTCCAGGAACCCGTCGGCCGTACCCTGGTCGACAAGCAGTGCCGGGAGCCGCGCCCCATCCTCGATCAGCGCGCAGGCGTCATGTCCACGCCACGCTGCGCGGTCCGGGCCAAGGTAGCCACCCAGCGCCTTCTGTCCCCACGGGCAGTTTATGGGAGAAGCAATTGGGGCGAAGGCCGACACAGAGGCAAAATGCCTCGGGTTGCGCAGCGATAGGGTAAGCGCCCCGTGGCCCCCCATCGAATGCCCCATGATCGCCTGCCTTTTCATGTCGGCGGGCAGGGTGCGGGCGACGAACGCCGGCAACTCCTGCATCAGATAGCTCTCCATGCGATAGTGCCGTGCCCAGGGTAGCTCTGTGGCGTCGAGGTAGAACCCTGCGCCCAGGCCGAAGTCGTAAGCGCCGGCAGGGTCATCCGGCACGCCATCGCCGCGCGGCGAGGTGTCGGGGGCGATCAGGATCAGCCCCAGTTCGGCGGCGACGCGCTGGGCCCCGGCCTTCACCGTGAAGTTCTCCTCCGTGCAGGTCAGTCCGGCGAGGAACCACACGACCGGCAGCGGGCCGGCCGTGGCCTGGGCCGGAACGAAAGCGGCGAAGCGCATCTCCGTATTCGTTGTCTGAGCGGAATGCTGGAAGGTGTATTGCGTGCCACCGAAGCAGCGCGTCGCCGAGACAGTTTCAGAGACCGCGTTCGCCATATCCTTCTCCATCAGTGGTTCGCACCAACCTTAAACGGCGACAAAGCTGGCCGGTAGCCTTTCGGTGTCGTGCAAACAATGCTTAAGGCTGCTGCTCCACACTGCGGCACAGCATCATCGGGCAGCACCAAGCAGCCGTTTCGGTTTCGGTGAGAGCCGGACGCCGTCTGGCAGGCGGCCAATGTCCGCAATGGAATGTACAGCAGCCGTCAGTCGCCGAGGCGTTGAACGACCGCAACCAGCGCGCGCTCCCGCCAGAGGACGGTGAATGCCCGGTTCAGAATCACGCAATGACCCTCGGCAATGACCCTCGGGCTCCAGGCTTGGAACCAAAGCGGCCCGATCGGCTAGGGTCAGCGGTGGCGCTGTTTTACGCCGCGCCGCCCAGCTGATATGTGTTCGTGTGAGAGGGAGAAGCATGACATGATCCAGCTGAGCGGCATCGGCCACGTTCTGTTGCGGGTCACCGACGAGGAAGCATCGAAGCGGTTCTATCGTGACGTGCTGGGATTTCGCATCGCTGAGCAGGATCCGGAGCACGGCGGCGTGTTCATGACTCTGGGCGACGGCTTTCATACGATCGACATCGCGCAGCATCCCACACCGCAGGATGCGCCGAGGCCGCAGCGCGGACAGCTCGGGCTCGCGCATATCGCTTTCAAGGTTGCCAGCTTTGCGGCGTTGCGCGAAGCGTACGCCCACCTGCTCAAAAACGGCGTCGAGATCCAGCGTGCCGCCGACCATGTTTGCCAGCGCAGCATCTATTTCGCCGATCCCGATGGCAATGGCCTGGAAATCTAT
>Ga0123355_10015287_pt1 | contig 12054 bp, 11 predicted proteins | sample TergutEmb28metaG_3_FD_89872 | JGI IMG/M metagenome (GOLD analysis project Ga0123355, IMG submission 89872) | Embiratermes neotenicus P1 segment gut microbial communities from Petit-Saut dam, French Guiana - Emb289 P1 | ecosystem: Host-associated > Arthropoda: Insects > Digestive system > Gut ... | reverse complement strand
TTTGCTTATAGACACAAGGAAACCAAGAAAAACCTGTGTCGAGATGGCCGGTCGCAGGACCTTCCGAATACTGACTTCTAGCCAGCAGTCCGGCATCTAAAGTAAAAACAGCAATACACACATGGTACAACAAATACACATAAAATGACAACAATACACACAAGACAACGAAAAACAATACCCACAAGACATCTTAAAATGCAACATATTGAAATGGTAAACAACACCAAGGTATGAAAGTACTGTATATATTTTCTAGTATTTTTTCCCTCACATATTTTACTCACGCTTTCACCCCAGCCCTTCACTTCTCACCATTTAACTACTCATATAAACTTTTCCCATAAAGTCTCGTTTTTACCCACTTCCCTACACTTCACTTCACTTCACTTCACTTCATTTCACTTCACTACACTTTCAGATGATTTTCACTTCACTTCACTACAATTTAGATGATTTTCACTTCAATTTACTTCGCTTCTCTACACTTTTAGATGATTTCCAACACACTTTATCTTCCTTTCACTCACCTCGATTATCACTTTCCTTACCCTCTTTTTAAAAATAATTGGTTTGCAGGGGAGAGTGCCTAACACTTCTACAGGTAACCGGTTCCAGTGATAAATGGTCCTATTCACAAAGTAACATTTCCCTATATCCGTCCTTTGCCTCCTACTCCTAATTTTCCGTTCATGATCTACCCTGCTCAGATAGTGTGTCTGTTGTAGTCTGTCACCTATAGCCTTCCACGCCCGTTCTCCAGAGTACGCTTTGAAGAGGGAACATATGCGTGATAACTTTCTACGCGACGCCAAATTTTCCCAGTTCGAACTGCTCGTATGATGTGCAAATTTGTCCGCTTTCTTTTTCACCCTGTCTAACGCACTTATTTGTCCCTCCCTGTACGGATCCTAGCACGCAGCCCCGTATTCAAGAATCGGACGTACAGGTAACACGTAGGCTAAACTTTTGATATTACTCTTTCCCTTTTTGGGTATTCGCATTGTGAAATGTAGTGCCCTCCAGACCTTTTTCACCGTGTAGTTGACATGATCCGCTCAACATAAGTAGGTGCGTAAGATTGTCCCTAAGTATTTACAACTGCTCGCTTCCGGTATTAATGTGCCCATTAACGAATAGTTTAGTGGATCCTTTACCCTAGCTCTCGTGAAGCGAACTGCCTTACTTTTACTTGGATTTATTTTCATCGCATTTTCAACCGCCCACTCCCCCAGCCTGTCCAGATATTTTTGCAATTTTTCCTTGTCTTCCTTATTTATATTTTTTCTGTAAATTACACAGTCATCAGCAAAAAGTCTAAATAGTTGATTCAATATTCCTCCAAATATCATTTACGTAGGCTAGGAACAGTAGAGGACCTAATACGCTTCCTTGCGGTACACCTGACGTTACTCTTCTGATAATTGCCCTCCTACCCTGACTCTCTGCGTGCGACCTAAAAGGAATTCCCTTATCCATACCACTACCCTAGAATCCACTCCCGAATTTGCAATTTTCATAAGCAGCCGACCATGAGGAACTAAATCAAAAGTTTTCGAAAAGTCAACTATAATAGCGTCAATTTGCTTATTGTTATGGTAATTGAATATTTGCTGTTCGTATTCGTTCCGAACGAAGATTGAAATGCTGTACATTTCAGTTTAAAACGAAATTGCGCGCCTGTCAGCTGGAAATATAAATTGCTTCGTAATTTTTATGTTGTTTACATACCATAAATGTTATCAATCGAAAAAAAAAATACTTTTTATCCACGTATATTATTTTGTGTTTAAAGTGAATGTAAACCCAAGACGTTTATTCTAAACTTTTTGAACTCCAACCGCATACCGTACGAATAATTTTAGTGTTTTTGTGATGTGGGTGAAAAAAAAAATCCTGTCCCTCTTTTACATATGTGAATTCCCGTGAGCATTACAACACACGAAGAAAGAAATAAAAGATGTTTTAATTAAATTCGCTAATTGCCAGCACTTTCGTCGTTATTCTGCATTTTTTGCATCACTTTTCTAACTCGTTTATACCGTCAGACACAGTAGATAGAGCCGTGAAGTGAAGTAAAAATGCTGAACTTCATATTCAAATAGACCATAAAGTCAAGAGGAGCAATGGGTTTTTGTTTGTAAATGTAACTGCAATCACATTTCCCACATGAATTTTCTTTTCAACATTGTAATGTAAACAGTGGGCCTACAACCCACTGTTTCGGTTTCTTATACTGAAACCCACTTGGGACAAAAATGTTGTTGTGTTACGTCCGTTTTTTCCCCTTGTTTCAAGAGTAGCTCACTGCAACAACCTTACACTTTCAACATATTTTTTTGTACAGCCGTACACGCTAAATTTGCTTGTGATACCAGATTCTAAAATGCTCCGAATTCATGCCCAAGAATAAAAAATCTTGGAGGATCCCGAAGTAAGGCTTAGAGAAGCCAAGGAAACGTACCGTATTGGGGGTTTTCTTCGGACGACATTCACAAAACTAAAGTAGTGTCCACAATGAAATTCAATTAATTGTGCGCCCAAGAGTTTCGTTGCAGTCTCGGAGTTAAAATGTGACTCCAGGATTTGCTATTCAAGTGAAAGTAAATGCATTGTATAAAAAGCATGTCGATGGAAATTACATATTTGTCGAAAATGTATTACCACTCCAAATTCCAGGGCCCCGTATTAAGTGGTGGTTATGCCTCTGTGACCACAAAATGTTTTTCGTGGCTGACATGTTGGTTTTGTTCTAAAGAGCTGAGAGAGACACGCCTTGATACAGTAATGCTCTGTGTGCAGCAGTGTGACCGCAAGGCAGTATGCTATATTCACCGTCCTTGAGTCTGTACATGCCCCAAAAAAGCCGGTTTGTGATAATGTATGTGAGTTGCCTGACTATGTGTGCGTGTGTGTTTTGGTGTGCTCAGGTTGTAGTAGTTTTCAGACAGTTGCACAGGTGGCAGCTCTATGCTCGTAACTGTGCGTTCCGAAGAAAAAAGATGTAACAAATCGCTGTTCGTATCATAAAGAAGGGTGTACAAAAGGATAAGCGTAGTGAAGAAGTTGTGTCAAGTATAAACGTAGTAGGAAACAACAGTGAATATCAGCCGTCTGTGCCACTACTTACATAATTTATTGTCACGACTCGTTTACAACATTCGTATTCGGTCTTACGCATTGCAGCTGATTCGTTTCCAATGAATGGAAACTAGAAACTGAAACTAGAATATACAGACAAGACGCTGAACAATGAACACGTTCCACATCAGACTGACGTGAGATGAAATGCTGTAGTAATTGAGCCATATTGGGTTCTTTAACTTTCCAGATCAAATATCAGTTGCTACGATACGCTTAGAAAATAAAGCACGCTACTGATTCGGATCTCCCTTACCATTGACAGCTGTAAGAAATCGCTTGTGCGCAGAATAAGACGGAGAAAATAGTGCAAATCCTAAAGCTTCTTACATACACTAACGAAACTATTGTAAGCTACTTACTTTATCCCAGTATTCTCTTTATTTAGATGGATGAATATTTCAGTTTCCGTGACAGTCTCTCAGAACAGTGGTGAACAAAATGTGGAGAGTTTTCATGTAAAGTTTTAACACGTGGAAATATATTTCAGCTGAAATTTTAGAGAGAAGCATTTGAAGTATAGCACTCTTTCTACTGTTTTTCCGTCCGTCTGTATATAGGCCTAATCTGTCCTTGATTCTTCCTACACGTCTGTTGTTATGACGTGGTGGGATGATAATGGCAGTGAGTGTAATCATGTCATATTTTCAGCAGCTTCATATTCTTTGTTTCTCAGGAAATCATTGAGGATTATATGGGTTGTGCAGGTAGCATGTTGGTGCCTGGACGAGAAATGCACGTGAATAGCTTGTTGGAAACCCTCAAAAGACAAACGGATAGGCAGACAGAAAGAGTTACTTTATCAACTGCCTAGTTGTAGTTAAAACTAGATTTGTAGCTTTTATTTTGTTAGCATCCACTTAAGGATCGTGTTGTAACATCGTGAAGGGATATCAATTGAAATTCCGCTAGGTCTCATGTTGATCATTATTTTGAACATCCCTGGTGCCAATTTGCAGTAGTTTCTCGTAGGACACAGCAGCCTTGAAGAGAGCAAAGAAATGAAGGTTCTCTGCAAGAGTGAGGGAAGAACCCGGTTCATATAATTCTAAACTCTAACGACTTTCATTTTTTATTCTATTCTTTAGTAAGACACCTCCACTTCTGTTGTTAGATTCGATATTTGTTAGAAGAGGCAATATAACAGCATTCAGTGGCTAGAAAGAAGTCTTGGAAGGCTATCACTTTTTTTTAACTTTCCACCAAACAACCCAAGCACCCCGCACGCTCCCATTTCCTATTCTTATACGAAACTAGCAAGGTCAGATAGCTTAATCGTTTGACGAACAATGGATACGAGAAGGGGAATGATGAATGCCGCGAGGGGTTGCTAACTTAAAAGAAAAAAAAAAAGAATTTGAAGAAGGGTGGGAGATAAAATATTCTACTGCACTTCTTTTGGAACGAAACGAAACTTTGAAATTTTCTCTCTACTTATCCTCTGGGCCGCCTTGGCGTGTTCTAGGGTGAACTTTACATTTCACTTTTCCTTTCTTCCTTTTTTCCTTCAGAATCAAGGAAAATTTTATACTGAACCGAGTGTCAAGTTTTGGTCCCTCCTTTTGGGTATTCTGCCGTCTTTACTCTTTCTCCTCAACACCTCTGAGAGTATGTTGCTGTATTTATTGACAGGTCGTCGGAGATTCGAGTAATATTTCTGTGACGGAATATGCGGTTAAGTTATAAGTAAAATTGGTACTATCAAGGGGCCGGCGTTGTGAAGGCCTTCAGAAATGAGAGTAGTCAGTGTAGAGGTGCATACCCAGAATACAGTATCTTGCAACTGTAACTTGTGGCTTGAAAAACAAGCCCGTGAGAGATAAAGGATAGGGTTTAGCGGCGGATTGTAGTCAACATCGTTAATATTACATAAAGGCGAGGATTTTATTGACCGACTGAGCAACTGCTGCATTAAACAAAATATGCGGGGCTCTGTGGATTTAAATACTTCAAGTAAACATAAAATTTGTAAAATAGTCGCTTGTGCGTGCAAAGTCTTATTTAGAAACTTTTGTTTTTACAGCTCTTTCGGAGTGGTTAAATGTAATGTTTCTTGTTTCCAGGTAAGAGTCTTCTGGTGATATGGAAGGATAAAGAACCACCGCTGCTGAGCATGTAAGTTACTGTACAAGATGACGTAAATTGCGTAATTAAATACTTTATCGTACATTTGACGAAGCTATCAGTAGCGTAGATTGTAGATTCTGTCCTGTCGAATAATGGGAAATGATGTGGAAGGAAGTGTATTATCTCGGCATCTGCTTAGAGGAAATCAGTAAAACCACGGAGAACCTTACTCAGGGTGGTCGGTGTCCTGGCCAAGACTCAAACAAAGCGCCTTGCGAATACGTTAGAAGCGACCCCGCTTGAATCAGCTGGATCAGTGATTGATGTGAGTAACGAAGTTTACTGCCTGTGATAGTCGAAACATGATTCATCCAGTTTTAACTGTGGGTATTCTCCACATGTTTTCTACACTTTGTGTACATCACTGCAGTTTGCATTTATTTGAGATAGATACAAATATACTGTTGCGAGCGTCACTGTGGTGCCTGAAGTCGTAATTTATTTATTATTGTATTGCTTTAGACATAAGCCGTGCCCAGAAATATTTTAAATGAAATCTGTAAATTTTGTTGAGCTCCAATTTTTATCTCACGCAGTTATGTTACAAACCCGGATAGATTACTATGCATACTAAGTAGGCTACGGGTCGAAAGACCGAGGATGTGTATCGTTTGGAGGCTGGAACTGGGGTTGTGTTTGCCCCAAAAAGTCAAGACCCGCTCTGAGGTTCACCTAGTGCCTACGAGGGGTCATTTTGCGAGGAGTACAGCGATCGGGATGACCACTTGCCTCCATCTAGTGCCGACGTTCAGAATACTGGCAACCAGATCTGCACTGCTCTCTGTGTCTTTATGGTGTGGTGCGCAGTTCTTCACAAAGAAAATTTCACCTTCACCTTTACCTGACTTATGTTTGCTACGATGAATTATTTTTCGAGAAGTGGCTTAATAAAACGTGACACATGCCCCATACGAATTTTAAGCATGTGAGACAGTAGGAAGAAAATGATATAAAAGGACGGCCTTGGTTGCAAAATTTTATTTTGGACTTCTTGTTTTATTAGGATTCCTACATACACACGAACTGACATTACTTTCTGTTATAAAAAGTGTTGCTGTAGTGGTTAGCCATTTTTGTTTTTATTTCATTAGTTCCCATTTTGGATTTCTGTCCGGTGAACGTTCCGTTGCAACGTTTTTCCTGATTTTTCCTTTGGAGCAACAACGTCAATATTCCATGTTCTCCTGTTCCAACGTGGTGCCCAGTTCAACTAGAGTACAAGCTTTATCCTTAGACTAGGCTTGCAGATTAATTTTAATATCGTTAATTAACAAATTTAGTAACCTGGATGAGAACAGCTGTCTTTCAAGTATCATTGCAAGGCTGCCTGAACCTCACGATTCAAAAGCTTCCATGACGTCACTTTTTTTAAAAAAATAGGTATATTTTAATAAAATGTTCGTAAATTGTAAAAACCGATATCCCTGTTATTAGACTTATGCCCTAGCACCTGTAGTGTGCATGGTGAGAGTTTCTGGTAAACTGCTAACTGATATCCTGACATGAAATGTAATACACTGCACGTTCCCACTCTGTACATGGTCAAGAGAGTGCTCAGTACAGGCGGTATTTTTTTAATAGTGGGAGGAGGGTCACCTTCCCTCGAGAAGAGCTGCGTGTAGGACCATTTGAATCCTCCGACTTCAGATACATCTCCAGGATGATCACGAACTACATCTAATCCAACAATGCTAGCTAAATGTTCTAGTTCGCGACTTGATTCTTTCCAAGCAGCAGGCAGAACTTCTAGGGTTAAGACAGCTGCAGTGAAAATTGCTGCCTAAAGGAACTAGAATAGCCCTATTCAGGAAGAGGTACGAAAAATTTTCTGGGTTTTACCGAATGTAGGATTGTCTTTGCTTCTGCAGTGATGTAAATGGCTTGATGGAAGAAATGGGATTTATACATGATTCCGATGAATGTCGCATTGAACCTAAGCTTGAAAGCCGTTTGTTACATAATAGAAACGTAAAACCATTGACACCTGTTGCCCATTCAGTGTCTAAGAAAGAATCATATGAAAATATGTCACTGTTCGTGAATGGAATGAAATACAAGAAGCATTGTTTGTAGATGCGCGGGGTTCTTTTACTCGGACTGCAGACGGCATGTACGAAATATTCCTGTTTTATTTTCGTTACATGCAGAGCAGTCGAAGAACCGATCACGTTTCGCTCTGAAGGACCGGCGAGCCGTGTAAGACATTATTCTCTGAAAAACTTACATTAAGAAAGCTCCCGTGTTGAATCTCGAAAAGCTGCTTCTTCTCCCACTACGCATAAATTTGGGTCTGATGAACTTTGGTGAAAGCCTTGGAAAAAATCTGAAGTTTCCTGTATTCGCATGGTAAGTTTCCAAATCTCCTTTATGCGAAGATTAAACAGGGAATATTTGTCGGCATACAAATTAGAAAAGTCATGTTCGACGAGAATTTCAAAAGGAAATTGAAATTCATTGATTTTGCTGAGTGGAAATTCTTTATGTCATTGGTTCGTGGTTTTATGGGCAACGAAAAAAGAAGAAAATTAATCTGATTTCCTCCAAAGTCTGCTACGGAACTACCAGAATTTAGGACGCCTAATGTCATTGAAAATACACTTCTTACACTCACTTCTCAGTTTCTTTCCTGAGAAGCTAGGAGCCGTTAGTGTTAAACAAGGTGAACAGTTTGATCAGGGTAAAGCCAAAATGGAGCAGCGGTATCAAGAAAGGTGGTATCCGGCTGTGATGGGGAATTACAGCTTGTTGTTCCATAGAGGAGCTGAAACTTCGCATGCAAGAGTAAAGTAACAGTATGATAGAGAACTTATCATAAGTGTTAAGCAGTTGCTTCTCGTTTGGTGTTTGAATGAGGGCAGAACGTGAAAAAAATAATTATATTATAATTAATTTAGTTATTATTTATTAAAACAAATTTTCGCATATGCTAGGTTTTTCATCATTTTTAAGCATGAAATATATGTTTTCTGCTTACAAACACTTTATTCCTTGAACCAAATACCAATTGTAATCATTTGTATGAATCCTCGGCAGATCTCCATAACAAAATCAGTACGTACTACGACATTTCGCTCGTCATTTTAATTGTCAACACACTTGATTTAGTAAGAAACAACTGATATCTGTAAAAAGTTGCAATATGTTCCTAGTGTATTCTGAGCTAATGACGGGAGCAGCATGAAGTTATAAAACGCTTTTGTCCAACTAAGATGAGAGGAAGGAAAATGTCCAGTAGGATCTGACGTTCAGGTGACCGTGCATCGTGATAATTCCTATAATATAACCAACTAGATGCACTAATTTCTCCAATTTATTTTTGGAATAAAACTCTACATGTTTTGGTCAGTTCCTCTGTCTATCATCAGGAGTTTTTCACTGTACACACAGCAATGGTATATGTCATACAGGTTTGCTGACAGCTTGCAAGATGTCAGTAAACCTGTATGACATATTCCATTGCTGTGTGTACAGTCAAAAATTCCTGATGATGGACAGACGAACTGTCCGAAACATGTAGAGTTTTATTCTAAAAATAAATTTGAGAAATTAGTGCATCTAGTTGGTTTTATTATCAGAGTCCAGTAGGATATATGTGTGCAAATTTAATGATGCACCGTCACAAACCTGTGGACGTACCTGATCAATAGGAGTTTTTAGCTGAAAAATGGAAGAAATGAAACTGCCTTCTATGAGATATGACATTCTTATTGCGGTCACTATGAAGGCTACTTTGTTTTGAATAGCTTACTATTTTATCCTGAAGGTGGAGGAAGTGTATTTTGTTCAAAATATGGGTAAGTTTCTACCAGACTACTCGGCGTCACAACTTAGACGACAGTAATTTTAAAGACAGCCTTGTCGTCTGATCTACTTTTCCTTTCATATAAATTTCTGTTGAAATTCGAAAAGTAATTACATTTAGGGCTTTCCATATGTTACCCGCGACACGGTGTTGTGTTGCCCGCGGAGACACTGGGAATGAGAAAAGATCTTTTAGCCGTTTCCTTGGCACAGGCGAGGTAGTACGCCGAAACGATTTTGAAAATTTAGGAGGACATATATTACATTGTTAACTCATGTTGTTACAATATGCTAAACACGACATCCTAGCCTATGTCTTGCATTGCGTTTTTTAACAAATGTTTTCTATTATTGTCAGTAGCTAATATTTTTATTGCACGTTATGTATAGAAAAATACACAGGTAAGGTTATACGTAAAATTATACTCATTCATTCTTTATTCCGTCTGTTGAATTTCATGTCGGCCACATGCAGACCAGACTGCTAAAGTTTCCAGCACCACACAAACAGACGAGGATAGCTACTTCATAGTGTCATACTTTCTTGTGATATTTCTTTCTCAGAATCGCCCGTGCTGAGGAGAGAAGTTCCTTCTAATGCGTGTCCCAGCATATAAATTAGATTCATCGCAACACGCATGTTGCATATAATAAATATTTTCAGTCCTGTACTTATTTTTCTCCACCTTGTCAACGCAAAGAAAATCATTTGCACTTCATCAGACCCTTCTGTCTCCAATAATGTCTTTATTCCCTTCCCATTTTAGTTCTTTTCCTTATCCTTAGCATCAGCTTTGGATTTAGGTTGCCAGTGCGGTTATAAAAGTCTACGACCGAACGGGAGAAATCTAGTCTGAAAACGTAAATCCCCATTGAAACATTCATGAATATCTGGATTTTTTGTTCACACACTTTCAGAGAGAAAGACCGTTTTGGGTACGATACTACTGCTGTATTGTTCTTATTCTTCCAGCTTTTACAGAGAGGATCAAAGCACTGATCCTCTTCCTTCACATTTTAAGAGGATGTCAATTTTTATTGAACTAAAAGAAATGGAGGGGTTTGCATTTAGTTTAGTGTTGATCCTGTTTGTATTCTACGGCGGTGTTAGTTCTGGAAATGGGAAGCGTGTAGATGTGAGTGTGACAATATACCGCCCGATCGGAATATGTTAAAAGCTCCTTCTCATTACACGATAAGGGAACCCTGGATTTGTGTTTGTCAGCAAGAGTAAAAAAGTCACCATTTCTGTAAAGGGGTTGTGTTCGGGGTTGCTACAGTCGAGGCGAGGCAGCAGAGATGATATGCATGTGCTTCTGGATTTTGTTTTGTAAGGATACTTTAAATGGGCTATTCCAAATGACTTATCGTCAGATTGAAGTTTCTGCATCTTAAAGTGAAAAAATTCAGGTGATATCCCCCTTGCCCAAAAGCCACAGTGGCACTATTTTGTATGCCATTATTATTTTCAGTTAACGTCACAGAAATATTTGATATGAATAATAGAGATCCTGTAATTGGTTTGCTTTAGAAGACATGTTGTTCTACGTGTGCCGGTAAATTTTTGTAGTTTGCATGCAGTGTATATTTGCATTGATATATATGTATTTTTTGAGGGGATACATTCATGTAAATGTGTAAAAAGCTTTAACTGTGTGGCTTCTAGAAGGAAGAAAGTACGTGTGAAAAGTATAAATTCTCGGAAGAGTCACGGACTCTTCGCATGAGAACCAGAGACAAGTTCCGTCTTCAATAGAATCTTGTTTCTTCAGTCCTTTGTTTATATTAATCTTCCTTTATCCCTTTCTCTTGCTTGACTATTTCAAAGCTCTTTTCGGTACAATTTTCTCCCATTCTAAGCACAGTGTTTCCTTAACTATTCCTGTCAACTGAAATTATGTCTGCAGTATTATTAAGATCATTTATAATTCCTGTTTATTATCGACACCTACGGCGGGGCGGTGATATGTCCTTAGCTCTACCAGAAAGGAAACAAGTTACAGCGACCAAACTCGGGATTTATTCAACATACTCCTCAGGACGCTCAATACACTTCTTAGCCCGTTGCTCTAACTTTTGCAAGCCACTCAAAAAAAAAAAATAGCAGTTTGTCCGTCCAACCAGGTCTCCGCGGCAGCAATGACCTCCACGTCGGACGAAAAATGGCGACCTTTCAATTGTTTTTTTAGTCCACGGAATAGGTGATAGTCCGACGGGGCCAGATCCGGAGAATAGGGTGGGTGATCAAGACACTGGAAGTCCAGATAGTCCAGTTTCTTCTGGGTTGCAAGTGCCCGGTGAGCCGGGGCATTGTCGTGCAAGAAAAAGACCCCCTTGGTGAAATTCCCGCGGCGTTTTTCTTTCGAAATGTCCTCCATTTGCACCAGGAGAGATGAGTAATACGCCGCGTTGATAGTTTGGCCGTTTTGAAGATATCAATGAGGAGGATGCCGTCTTGATCTCAAAAAATCGAGGCGAGAACTTTTCCAGCGGATTTTTGCACTCGCATTCTTTTTGGGGCGGAGTGAGCCGCTATGCCGCCACTCCATTGATTGTTGCTTTGTCTGCGGGTCATAGTGATATAACCAGGTTTCTTCCGTGGTCACCAATCGCGACAGGAAATTATTTGGATCGCGCCGAAAAAATTCCAGAGTTGCTCAGACGACTGGTACCGTTGACGTTTTTGGTCCGGGTTTAGGCATTTCGGGACCCACTCCGCGCAGAGCTTCCGCATGTCCAAATCTTCATGAATGATGGACCCAACCCGCTTACATGAGATGCCCAGTTGCTCAGCTATTGATTTAGCCGAAATCCGGCTGTCTTCCAAGTTTAGCTCGTGAATTTGGTCACTAATCTCCAGGGTGGTCACTGTTTTGGGTCTCCCAGGACGAGGCGCATCACAGGTGGAAAAATCACCATGTTTAAACTGGGCCACCCAGTTTTTGATGGTGGCATATGATGGTGCATGTTCCCCTAATGTTTCTG
>Ga0123355_10015285_pt1 | contig 12054 bp, 13 predicted proteins | sample TergutEmb28metaG_3_FD_89872 | JGI IMG/M metagenome (GOLD analysis project Ga0123355, IMG submission 89872) | Embiratermes neotenicus P1 segment gut microbial communities from Petit-Saut dam, French Guiana - Emb289 P1 | ecosystem: Host-associated > Arthropoda: Insects > Digestive system > Gut ... | reverse complement strand
GCGGAGTTCTTCTCATTCGGTACAAACGACCTAACACAAATGACTTACGGAATCTCCAGAGACGACGCCGGCAAAGTCCTCAACGACTATATCGAGCAAAACATCTTTGAAGCTGACCCGTTTGCAAGACTCGACCGCGCAGGCGTAGGCGAACTCATGAAAATGGCAGTAGAACGCGGCAAAGCTGGCCGCCCGAATATCAAATTGGGTATTTGCGGCGAGCATGGCGGAGATCCTTCATCTGTTGAGTTCTGCCACATGATTGGTTTGGACTATGTATCTTGCTCACCGTTTAGAGTGCCGATTGCTAGACTTGCGGCGGCTCAGGCGGCTGTGGCTAGTGTGGCTAATACGAAGTAGTAATACAAAATAATTAGTCCCCGACGTCTTTGGACGTCGGGGATTTTTGTGTTGGGTAATGTGATATGTAGGAAGTACTGTTGTTACTCAACTTCTTTTTGTAGCGCTTCAATTGCTTTATAAATCATTGTTACAGGATTTGCCTTGGCTGGGCTTGATAAGTCTGTTTCGGCTAGTTTTTCTGCACGCCGCATAGCCAAATTCATATCGCCGCCACAGTCTATAATTTTTCGGAATAGCTCAGGATCGTTTTTGCCGTCTTTTTCGTAGTTTTGTTTATTGTTAAATATTCCTTTTTTTCTGAGTATATTTGTTAGTGTGTCGTTATATTGTTCTCGAAGCAATGCAGTGTCAATAAGCTGAAAATGTAGGCATAGCCACAATTCAAAGCTTTCATTTGACCAAGCGACAATGCAACCTGGATAACGTTTTTCTGCCTTATCAATAGCCGAATTAAAATCACAATCACTAAAAGAGTCTTTATCAAATACTAGGATGATTTGCTCATTTGCATATGGAATCCGAGCATTGCGATACTGCTTGTCACAATATTCAAAATATTTCTCAACGCTTTTAACAAGACTTTTTGTGTTGCGCCCCTCGCCGCATACATTTGCATCTATTTGCTTGCTCTTGCCTTGATTTAGATACTCGATTAATCCTTTAAAGTAATTCACCTCAGTCTTCTCGCCTTCACCAATAATAAGCCATTGAGAGGAACGTAAATCACGAGCCTTTTCTTCCCGGGCTTTACGCCTAGCGCGGTCTTTCTTAAACTTATCATCTGTACCCACCTAAGCATCACCTCCTCTGATCCACATAAGGAATAGCACCAAACCTGCCCGCTAAATAATGCTTCCCATAGCTCACGTCAGAGCGAATTTTTCCCTCATCTGTGTCAAAAGAGTCTAAGCTATACGCATTTGTAAAGCCTCGCTCGTCTTTCTCCACAAACCAAATCTCATCGCGCCTTAACTCTCTATTGTCAAGTACAATTAAGTTATGTGAAGTGAAAACGAGCTGAGAACCCATTTTGTTTACTTCTTTGTCGTGGAACATGCCTACTATGCGGCGTAGGATTAGGGGGTGGATGTAAGAGTCGAGTTCGTCGTAGATTAAAACAGAGGGTTGAACGGTCCAGCAAAAATAAAGTGCGGTATATAACCTAAAAAGCTTCTGTGTCCCGTGTGATTCAATTTCTATAGGGAACGCCTTTCCGTTATGATAAGTAAAAACTTTAAGCTCTATCTTCCCATCCTTGTTTCTTTCCTCTTTAATGTCAAATCGTTCGATGGAAGAATCAAACTCATGTAAAAATTTAGTAAATGATTCTAAGGATTCCTTTGCTCCATCAATATCTTTGTAAACACCAGACCAAGCATTCGTATCAATGTAATCAAGATTCCACCGGAAAATGCCTCCAGCCCAGCCGTAAATATTCCTAAAAATAATAGCTTTTGATTTGCTATGATTTGCTAAAAAACTAAGAATCAAAGTCTTTTTACCAATTACATCTGCTAAATCGCTCAATTTTTCATACTCTTTTTTCTCAGCAAACTGAACCTCATCAGCCTCACGTTCAAAAACAGGAGTCCATATCGTTGTATTTGTTGAAAGCTTTCGCTGATAGAGCCATTCTTCAAGAATTTCATTCGCTTTTGCGATAAATCCATATTGATATTCTTTATCGTCCAAAGCTATAAACATTTCAAACTCCGAAGGCTGACTATGCAAACTCTCATCATATGAAAATGGGGTGGTTAATGTTCCATACTTCTCTCCATACATGTGAGAGTTCATTATATGTTCAAACATATTCATCATAGCTCTAACAATATTTGATTTCCCACTCGCATTACTCCCATACAACGAAACAACCGGCAAAATCTTAACCTTATTCCTCTCAATCAAAAAGTCCGAATGCTCTTTACCGCTTCCAGCAGTAAAATCAATCACAACTTCATCACCTATCGAACGATAATTTTTAACCCTAAACTGTAAAAGCATTGCATTCACCTCCGAAAACATTCTATCAGCTCCTTTCATAAAAGTAAATACATTTTTTAGATTTCAGAGAAATTATCTCTCAAATCCAATTATTTTATACCTATTCTGAGAGTTTTTATAATATTCTTTTTATTTATCTGTCGAGTTCTGCCACATGATTGGTTTGGACTATGTTTCTTGCTCACCGTTTAGAGTGCCGATTGCTAGATTGGTGGCGGCTCAGGCGGCTGTGGCTAATACGAAGTAGGTTTTGGTTTAGATAGAAAACGCACCTTCCCGGCTGGGAGGTGCGTTTTTTTGGCGGAGGTAATTCTTCTACAAAATCCCACCACTAGCGTACCTCGTGGGGGACAGCAATCTGCTACTCTACAATACCCCTCCATCATTGCTCAATTCCCCTTCCCATCCCTCTCCTGCTCCCTAATCCTCCTCCTCATAACCAAAAAATGATATGTCCCCACAATAAAAAACAGTGGCGAAAGTACACAAAGTACAATCCCGCCATATTGCGCCAGCGTATTTTCCACAAGCCTAATTAAACCGACTCCCGCCGCTAAAAGTGCAATAAAAGTACGAATATATGCCAAGTATGTCCGCTCGTTTGCAAGTTTTGTTCTATCGAGTGCGAGATAATCACTTAAGTTTAATTTTTCAGTGCTTTTGTGATGGTTATCCACATCTATCTCTCCTCTTTGCATACCAATAACATTACAGTTTCCAATCATGATGGTTTATAGTCGTTAAACTTGAAAAAGCACACAAGAAAGCGCAGGAATTTTTTGTCAGATTAGGAGAGTCTTTGCCGCAGTACCCAAGTGGTACGAGCGGCGAAGGCTCGACGACATATGACGGAAAATTAACAAGCTTTATATGGGCTTTTTCATGTTTAGCGACTATATATACAAAAAACGCCACCCCAACCGGAGTGGTGTCTCATTATCACTATTTTACATGCTTCATCCCAACAGCGAACCTTTCAAATCCCTGCCGCTCATAATACTCCTCTAAATGCTCCTCGCAAAAGAATTGGGCATGCAAGTTCTGCTCGGCACAGTGGTCGTTTAGTCTCTTAAGCACCGCAGCACCTATACCGAGCCCTCTATAGTCCGGCAAAACACCCAATCCGCAGATATACGCATTTATAACACCATCGGATACAACCCTGCCCATAGCAATTAGTTGCCCATCACCATAGACGTATATCGAAAAATAGCTTTGCTGCATAGCTTTCATCAACTGCTCCGACGGAAGTTTTAGGAAGTCATTCCAGTCGAGTTGTTCGTAGAAGCCGAAGAGATCGGCTTCGGTTGGAAGATTAGTTGTGAAATGGTAAGCCATGATACTTCCTCCAATGCTTTGTAGGTTTGTTGAGGGCTAGTTTGTAATATCGTAACGCACCACCTCTATTAAGTTGCGAGTCCTTCGGTAAATATGCCCTATCCAATACGTTCCACTGTCGTGTATTCCCATATCGGTTCTTCCCAAGCCTTCGATATAACCTGTGAGCTTTTCGAGCTCTTCCTGTGTTATTCTATATAACGAGCGATGACCAAAATTGCAACTTGTTCTGCGGTTGATTCCGTCTACTACTTCTCTTTCGCTATCAAATATCAAAAAGGAGAGGTAGCCTCCACCGCTTGCCGCTTCATGAATATCCATCATTAAAGTGTAATCCCCGACTGTAAAATTATATCGAGAGTATCTAAGTGCAACCGCACGAAAGGAAAAAGGCGTAAATCTATTCCTGTGCGGATTTGAGTCGTCTGTTATAACAGCCTCGACTAGCACGGGAGAAATATCATTCATGATATTGATAAACTCACTATGGCATGCGCCAAGGCCTAGAATAAGAGGAGTCCTGTGTGTAATCCCCCAATAAGATATTTCCGGACGCCGGACATACATAAGCCACGATCTTCCATCGTTCAATTCCTCATAAGAAACAACAAACCGCCCATCCTCAAACGGCAACCTCACATCGCCCTCCACGGTAGGAGGACGTTTTAGCTCGTTATAACCAAATGCACTCACTACACCAATAATCAAGATAGTCGTCAATAAAATTCTTGCAAATGAAGGTCTCTTCTTCATCACAATCCCACCTTGCTTTTATCAACAAGCCTACACCCTTATCGTCCGCCATTTCTCCGAGATAAATCTCCAAAGTACATATCCGCTTCTCGCCGCTTGGTCAAGGAACATCGCAATCCATATGCCCAGCAGTCCAAGTTCGGTAAACGTAACCGTGAAGTACGCCATAACCGGGCGCACGATTACGATGCCGATGAATATACATACCGCAACAGCTTTTGTGTCGCCCGCGCCGCGTAATGCGCCCGCAAGTACCTGCTGAGACGATTGGAACGGCTGTTTTGCCGCGATTACCCATAGTAGCATGACCGCCGCCGCGATTACATAATCATTGTCCGTGTATAAAGAAACCAGCGGTCTGCCGAAAATAAGAATACCTGAGATTAAAATCATCGATACTATAAGCGAGTAGCGTCTACATAAAAGGACGAGGCATTTACCGATATCCGGGCGTTTTTTACCCATAGATTGACCAAGAAGCGATGTCGCTGAGATACCAAATGCTTGCCCTGTCATAAATGTCAGCATATGTATGTTAAGCGCGATCTGATGTGTCGCAAATGCGTCCGTGCCGAGCGATGCTATAATCCTGAAGAACATAATATTTCCAAAGCGCATAAATAGTTGCTCAAACATAGCCGGCGTTCCGATTCGGCTCACGCGCTTAAACATCGTAAGGTCGATGACCAATAGCTTTTTAAACGACAGCTTCAAGATATCCGCACCCCTTAAGATGGTGAAGAACGCGATAATCGCGGCAATTACTTGCCCGCCGCCGAGCGCCAAGGCCGCACCCGTCATGCCGAGCGCGGGAAGTCCAAATCTGCCTTGGATAAACAAGAAGCCGATAATTACATTCGATACGTTCGCGGTGATATTATAGACCATGGATACACGTGTTTGACCGATGCCCCGAAGCATCGCCGTAACCGCCATCGAGAACGCGTTCGCGGGAAATGTAAGCATTATTATTTGCAGGTAAGCCGTCGCGCCCGTTATAGTCTGCTCATCTGCCGCGCCCATGAATATAACCAGCGGGGTCGCAAATATATAAAGCACCGCCGAGAAAACGAACGAAAGAGTCATGGAGAAAAGTAGCGTTTGATGCATAACTTTATTGGCAAGTTCAGGATCGCCAGCACCTTTAGCTCTTGCTATAAGTGCGGTCGAGCCCGTGTTAAACGCCATAAAGACGGCGATAGCAAGAAGCCTTATCTGGTTAGAAAATCCAACTGACGCAATCGCCCAAGTTCCCAAACCGCCAACTAACATGGTGCTTACCATGCTGGCGAGCTGCAATAAAAAAAGCTCGATAAAAGCAGGCCATGCTACACGAATTACATCCGTGCGACCTTCTTTGAACGAGAAATCTGAAGGGAAATCTGTTTTTAGCCCATTTTTTATGATATTCCATAAACCTTTAGGGGCATTCGGTTCTGTTCGTATCTTTTCGTCAACACCATCATCCGGGGTTTTATCTTTATCGTCATCTGAACCGGACAAGCGATCACCACTTTCTAAGGGTTTATTTTACTTGCCTATTTATTTTACCACATATTTATGATAAAATATAGTAAATAAGCAAAATTATTAAAATATTATTAAAATATTGCTCCGTCGGCTAAGTATTAGGCGTGGCAATACAATAGGGGAGCTATCATGAAACTAAAACAATTACTCGGATTACGATTTAAAGAAACGCCAGCAGAATGCCAAATAACAAGCCATATACTCATGTTACGCGGCGGATATATGAAAAATGTAGGCAATGGTATTTTTTCGCTATTTACACCCGGCAAACGCATTATGCAAAAGATCGAGGCGATCATCCGCGAGGAAATGGATAGAATCGGCGGGCAAGAAATAATGCTTCCTGTTTCTATGCCGGCGTCGCTTTGGCAAGAGTCGGGACGTTATGAGAGCGTCAGTTCTGAGCTTATGCGCTTTAAAGACAGAAATGGTACTGAAATGGTGCTTGGCATGACGCATGAAGAGGCGTGTGTGCATTTGGCGCGAGACGCGGCTCAGTCTTATACTGACTATCCGTTTATGGTGTATCAAATTCAGACTAAGTTTAGGGACGAGCCTCGTGCGCGCGGCGGCCTTATCCGCGTTAAGGAATTTACTATGAAGGATGCGTATTCGTTCCACACCTCGCAAGAGGATTTGGAACAATATTATATGCAATGTCACGAGGCGTATGAGCGGATTTATATACGCGCGGGGATTCCCGAAGTCGTGTCTGTTCAGTCAGATTCGGGCATGATGGGCGGCGATATTGCTCATGAGTTCATGCTCTTGACAGATGTTGGCGAGGACACAGTTGTGACTTGCGCTTCTTGCGATTTTCGCTCGAATGCGGAAGTTGCCGAGTGTATTGTGGGAAATCCTGCGACCGAAGACGTAGCACTTGAGTGTATATCCACACCGGATGTAAAAACCATCGACGATTTGGCAGCGTTTTTTGGAATAACGCCGGGCAAGACCTGCAAAGCCGTACTCTATCGCAAGAACGAGACGAACGAGCTTGTAATCGTGTTTGTGCGCGGTGATTTAGATGTGAATGAGACGAAAGTAAGCAATTTTTTGATGGAGAAGGTGCATCCCGATACATCGAGTACGACGGATGGCATTGAATATGGGTTTGTTGGGCCGATGGAGCTTAAAGCGGGCGCGATTGTACTCTTTGACCGTTCGCTTGTAGGCGCACATGATTTAGTATGCGGCGCAAACAAGAAAGATTTCCATTACAAAGGCTTCACTCCGGCGCGTGATTTGGATGCTAAAGTTGAGTATCATGATTTCGCGTCAACCTACGAAGGCGCGATTTGCCCAAAATGCGCGAAAAAGAGCATAAAAATCTGCCGCGGCATCGAAGTTGGTAATATTTTCCAACTTGGCACAAAGTATACGGAGTCGATGGGCATGAGTTATAACGACAGCGACGGAGCTTTGAAGCATCCTATCATGGGCTGTTATGGAATCGGCATTGGAAGATTTGCGGCATCGGCGTGCGAGGCTCATCATGACGATTACGGACCTATTTGGCCAATGTCAATAGCGCCTTGGCATGTGCATATCTGTGCGCTTAGGGCGGATGACGAGCAAGTGGCCGAAGTCGCAAACAAACTATATGACGAGATGAAAAAAGCAGGCGTTGAAGTACTTTTCGACGACCGCGTGGTGAGTGCGGGCGTTATGTTCTCGGATGCTGATCTTCTAGGCATACCGGTTCGCGTTATCGTGAGCCCTAAGACTTGTGGGCGCGGCGTTGTTGAAATTGCCGCGAGGGATAAGTCGTTTAAGGAAGATGTCGCACCTGATGATGCAATTAGGTATGTGAAGGAAGTTATCGAGAGAAAATTGGCCGAGCTTAGACCGTAAGGGAGTTGTAGAGGATAATCTGTGAAGGATGGAAATAACGCGCTTCTATAGCTTCGGCAACAAATGCCAAATGTTGTGATAAGATAACCTTACTAGCTGAACAACCAAAACAAAGGGAGTGCTTATGTAGCACCCCAGTGTGGTAAGTGCGTATAATTTAAGCTTTCAGGGAGGGAACTTAGTGAGTACCACTTTTGAAGTTTACATTACACCAAAATCAATTATTCCATCTTATGAAAGCGTTTTATCACTTAGCAATCATTATTTAGCAGAAACCTTAAGATGTCACAATATTGTCCAAAGCTTTTCAATAGATGTAGAAGTAAGAAAAGTTAAAACTAATGAAACTGCTAATTTTGATAAATTAAACTCCGTTCGATGGTTGACTGATGAATATGCTTGGTTTTATGTTTCAGGTCATGCAGGTGGTTGTGATGCTTATTGCAATGGAGTAGAAGAGAGTGATTATGACCGCTGGAATCATGAGTTTGAAACAAGTGAAATATCGAGAAAAATAGAACCGTATATGCGAGAATGTTTAACGTCGGGATTTTACTGGTCATTTAGACGTTCAGCAGGGCAACCTCCGATTATCGATCTATCCTACGGTCTTGTTGCAGCGGCGTTTGCCGAACTAACAAATGGTTTTATTTTTTCCGACGACGGCGCTTGGGATTATGCAATGCTCCCTGCAACGAGCAGGCAATTTTTACAGAATTATTTTAATCCTTCATATCCAGTTTTAGAACAAGCCGAATGGGCAAGACGTTGTATTGAAATTATTAAAAACAGTGATAAAACATAAGAAGCATTGGTAGCGTTATTTCTACCTTTAACAGTGTGCATCATATAATTTAACAGTTAGGAAAATTCCATGCATACAATAACCGTACAATCAAATGAAAAGCTCCTTTTTTCACAAAAGTCAATCACATACAGAAAAGGGATTTTTAACAAAACACATTTCGAGATGGCATGTTACAAAAAATATCCATTCTCACAAATGATCGAGGCCCTGCTTTTGACGATGTGGCATTGGCACTATTTTTTAGCGAAGTCATTATTGTATTGCCGTCGAAGCATGATTGCTACTCCAAAATGTATGATGATATTTCAAGAAATTTGGCGTTAAACTATCAAAGTGTGATTGATGCAATGAGCTGTGCGGAAAACGCTGAATTTGTTATATGGACAAAATAGACGCCGGAGTACGTCATCCTAAAAAATAACCACGAAAGAGTGACCAAAATGTATGACTTAATCATCGTAGGCGCGGGCCCCGCGGGCATCTTTGCTGCCTATGAAACCATCCAGTTAAAAAAGGACGCAAAAGTCCTTATAATAGAACGCGGGCATGACATTTATAAGCGCAATTGCCCGATTTTGCAAGGTAAAACTAAGCTATGTCCGCAAAATAGCACGGGGGATTTTGCAGGCTGTAAGCCGGCTTGTTCGATAACGGCAGGTTTTGGCGGCGCGGGCGCGTATTCGGATGGTAAATTTAATATAACCACGGAGTTCGGCGGCTGGTTAGGCGATTATGTCGCACCGTCCAAGCTTTTGGAGCTTATCAACTACGTCGATGGCGTAAATTTAGAACATGGCGCGCCGAAAGATATTACCGATCCTGATACGGATGAGGTTCGTAAGATCGAGCAAACAGCTTATGGAGCCAGTCTAAAGTTACTTAGGGCAAAAGTGCGACACTTAGGCACAGAGATAAACCTAAAGGTAATGAAGTCGCTGTATGACTATCTTGTTGACAAGGTGGAGATGCGTTTTAGCACCGAGGCGATAGATATTGTCACCGATGGCGATAAAGTTACGGGCGTAATAACAGCCGATGGCACAATGGCGGCAAAAAATGTGATGATTGCCCCAGGTCGAGACGGCTCGGCTTGGCTTTCTGATATTTTGACTAAGCGCGGCATTCCTGTTTCTTGTAATCAGGTTGATATTGGCGTACGCGCGGAGGTTTCCGACGTTGTTATGCAAGATATTAACAAGCATTTGTACGAGGCGAAACTTATTTTTAATTCGTCTACGGGTATGATTGTGCGTACTTTTTGCGCTAACCCGTCAGGGCATGTTGTTGTCGAGAATCATAGCGGGGTTATGGCGGCGAATGGTCATGCATATTATGACCCTAAACTTGGTTCGAGGAATACTAATTTCGCGCTCTTGGTTTCGCATAAGTTCGCGGACAGCTTTAACAAACCTAATGAATACGCTAGAGAGATTTGTAGACGCGCCAATGATTTATCAAACGGCGGCGTTATAATACAAAAATTCGGCGACCTTTTAAAGTCGCGCCGCTCGACTCATAAGCGTATCCAAGAAGGCTTTCTTGAGCCGACGCTTAAAGAGGCTGTCCCCGGCGATTTAGGGCTCGTGCTTCCATACAATACTTTGCAGAGCATCATAGAGATGACACATGCGCTGGATAAAGTCACACCGGGCTTTGCATCGGAGCATACTCTGTTCTACGGGGTCGAAGCGAAGTTCTATTCGGCCAGACCTTATTTGAACGAGAATTTGCAAACGGCGATTAAAGGCCTTTACTGCGCGGGAGACGGCGCAGGGATAACAAGAGGGCTCGCACAAGCTGGTGCTTGCGGAGTAATGGTAGCCAGAGGGATCTTTAAGGAGGGCTAAAAATGATTTACAAAAGTGATGCAGTCGAAAAAAATGCGGCTATGAAAGTCGCCGAACTTATGTGCGCGGCAGCTCGTACTGCGCCGAAAGCGCGTGGAACGGACACTCTCGAGATATTTATAGTAGACGGCGCGGAAAAATATGCGCTTACTGCAAAGATGCGTGAGATCAGTGAGCGATTGGACAAGGCATTCTTCACGCGTGACGCGGGCAATTTGGACAACTCGCTATGTGTCGTTTTTATCGGTTCAAGGCCGGCGCCTAGAGGTTTAGACTGCGCTCTTTGCGGTGTTCTTGACTGCGCGACTGCCGCGCAAGATAATATTTCCTGCGCGATAGACGTGACCGATTTAGGCATAGCCGTAGGCTCAGCCGCCGCAACAGCTATGGATCACCGAGTTGATAATCGCATAATGTTCAGCGCGGGTGTTGCGGCGCTCGAGCTGGGATTGTTTTCGGATGAGATTAAAATAGCCTATGGGATCGGCTTGTCGATTACGGGTAAGAGCATTTTCTTTGATAGGCCGCCGGTGGTTTAAGACTGTTGAACCACACGACTCAATAATATCAACTGCAACGCAAGTACATAAACCTTGATCCGTGTCTTAGTGGATCAAATTCAAAAGTATACTCTCCCACGGAGGACTCAAATGATAGAGCTTAAAAAAATTACAATCCTCGACGACACTATGAAAGAATGCATCGCACTTGATATTGCGCCGGAGAAGAAGGACTTTGTTGATCCTAACGCGATGATTTTGGCGTTGGAGTATGATTTTAACGTAAGAAACAAGCCTGTGGAGTGCCGCGCAATTTATTCAGAAGGTAAAATGGTCGGTTTGATTTCGTATCATTATTTTGTTGACAATCCGGTGTATAAAGAGACTTGTTACCGTATCCGCCCGCTCATGATCGATAAAAGTTACTTGGGCAAAGGCTATGAGGAGTCCGCGCTTAGAGCGATATTGGAAGAAATTCGGACTAAGCCGCACGGCGAAGCTGCCGCTGTTTTTGCGACCCACAGCCCTAAAGAAGATGATATGGCAAAACTTTATGAGTCTGTCGGATTCATTAAAACGGACTTGAGTGTGGACGATGAAGACCCGGATGATAGCGATATTATCGTACGGATGAGTTTATAATGGAGGAAAATTATGATAGAACTTAGAAAGATCTCGATTTTAGATGATAATATGAAAGAATGCATCGCACTCGAAGTCTTACCTGAACAAGATAATTTTGTAGCGAGCAATGCTTATAGCCTTGCAGAGGCTTATGGCGAGAATAAAGCCTACGCCGAAACCGGCAAGGGGGCTATCGCCGTACCTTATGCCGCTTATGAAAATGGCAAAATGGTGGGCTTCGCCATGTACGGCTACTTCCCGCCGGAAGATGGCGAGGAATCGTATAGCACGGATGAGTATACCTACTATTTTTGGCGTCTGCTTATCGATAAAAATCATCAAGGCAGAGGCATTGGCCGTGAAGTAGTTAGGCAAGTAATGGACGAGATTAAATCAAAGCCGCATGGCGAGGCGAACTATTGCTATGTGTCTT
>Ga0123355_10015284_pt1 | contig 12054 bp, 8 predicted proteins | sample TergutEmb28metaG_3_FD_89872 | JGI IMG/M metagenome (GOLD analysis project Ga0123355, IMG submission 89872) | Embiratermes neotenicus P1 segment gut microbial communities from Petit-Saut dam, French Guiana - Emb289 P1 | ecosystem: Host-associated > Arthropoda: Insects > Digestive system > Gut ... | reverse complement strand
CCCTTCTTTCTCTCTTCCTGCTAAGGTCCCAGCGATATGGTTTCCAGATGTTCCACTAAATGACCATCCTTGTAAGCTAAAAGGTAAATTTTCTTTTGATTTCAATTCCAATATACGGTTATACAGGGCACCAATTCCCAGCTTCCAATGAGGGACTCCATGAGTTAGTTATGAAGAGTGATGATTATGAAGTCTCACTTAAACCCACTTTTTAATTACCATTTAGAACACTTTGCAGTCTATGATTCTCTTTCTGAAGTGTGTATGAACATAGCAGTCCTTTTCCTTTCACTCTCAATTTGAAATGAGCCATTTAGAAGATAAGTATCTTGTCAACAAAATATGGAGACATTCTATGACCAATGTTATATTTTATCTGTTTCAGTAGTCTTTATGAAATTAGCGTGTGTTCCTAGTCCTCTTGCCGCTTTTTCTTGACTTAAGGTTTGGAAAATATTTCTTTATGACATATTTTTGTTTAATCATTTGGCTAATGTTATAAAATTAGAAACTTATACATCTATAAAAGAGGGTGAAAATAGTTATGTAGGTTCCCCTCTGTTATGCTGTCATGTTTAGTTGGTACGTTTGTTGAGAACATATTTGTGGGATTGTATGTGAGCTTGCAGCAAGAAGATGTTTTGTCACCAATGCTTTGCAGCTTTGTTTTAGAATATTTCACCAGAGAGATTGAAGCAAATTAGGAGGGGTTGAAATTGTATGTTACACATCAGTTTCTGGTTTATGCTAATGATGTTAATATGTTGGGAGAAAGCACACACACACACACACACACCATAAAGAAAAACACTTATGCCTTGTTAGTCACTAGTAAGGAGACTGGTCTAGAAGTAAATGCTAAGAAAACTAAGCACATGTTTGTCTCATGAACATACTGCAGGACGAAATCCCTACACAGATATAGGAAAAAAATCCTTTGAAAATGAAGTAAAGCTCAAATATTTGGGAAGTACCCTAACAAATCAACCCTGCATCAGGAAAGAATTTAAGATCAGATTTAATACAAGGAATGCCTACTATCATGTGGTGCAGAATCTTCTGTCTTCCAATATGCTATCTAACAATGTAAAGATTAAAATACACAGATTTCTAATTTGGATGTTGTTTTATGTGGGTGTAAGACTTGATTGGTCACATTGAGGGAGGAACACGGGCTAAGAGTGTTTAAGAATAGGATGCTGAGGAAGATATTTGGGCCTAAGAGGGATGACATAGCGTGGGACAAGAGTAAACTGCATAATGAGGAACTACATGATCTGTACTGCTAAATAAATATTATTTGAATGATCAAGTAAAGAAGAATTGGATGGACTGGTCATGTGACACAAGGTTTTGGTGCATAAACTTAGGGGACAGAGACCACTTTGGCAGGCGTATATGGGAGGACAATATTGAAATGGATCTTCAGGAAATAGGATGGATGTGGGCATGGACTGAATGGAGCTGCCTGAGGATAGGAACAGGTGGCAGACTCTTGTGAAGATGATAATTAACTTTCAGGTTCCATAAAAAGCAGAGAATTTCTTGATTAGCCAAGGAATTATTGGTTTCACAGTAAGGCCTCTGCTGCATGGAGTTAGTTTAGTGAATGAATTACTTAGTTAGTTAGTTAGTTAGCCAGTTAGTTCATTAGTTAGTTAGTTAGTTATGTGAACATGCAGGTCAAGATAACAACATACACACTGTTATGTGTGACATATTAATGTGTGAAACATTGTGTGTTTTCTTTAATGCCTTATGCACGAAAACTTAAATCTATAAAGAGCACTTAATTTGTCTGATAGGAAAGCATTAACATAAAATGAATTTACTAACGTGGCGGAGGGTTAAGCTCTTAGCAGTTGTAGTTGTTATTACAGATAAAATAAATATGAAATAGGAAAATTGAAAATTGGTTGAATTCTGATGATATTTGCAAGGACAGAACACACAAGGGATAATCAAGTTAAAAGTTAAGGTTAAGATCAAACTCATTAACAAAGGCTTGAGTGTAGTTACTAACCTGTCAACAATCTTGTGGAATTCTCTGCTCCAAGTTCTGTAACACTGTGGGTGTCCTGAAGGGACATGCCCAAGAATGTGAACCTTTTCTCCAGCTGCCTCAGCCTGGAGCAGTGTTTCAGCCAGCCACTGTAGCTGACCATCTTGGTCCTTAGGGTTATAGAACAACCACCTGTCAAATAATCAGTTATTCATTCTGTATGCTGTTACATGTGTTTTAATGCCATATATTAGAACCACCATCATTGTCATAATCATCGTCATCAACACAAGATCCAAAATACCACCAGCTTCTTCAGCACCTACTGAATGGTGGGACCCCATGTATTTCAAACCACAGTCAGTGTAGATGATATACTGAAAGTTGCATGGTAGATGTTTTCTTGTGAAAGTAAAGTTATTAATTATGCTGACAGTGAAAGTTCTTTCCATTAGAATACTGAAGTATATCACAAGATGACATCACTGTCAGAGTATGTGGAATGTGAATATGTCTGGGTGCATGGTATACTCTTATTGATTTCAAGAGCTGATGTTTTATTGACAACACTGAAGTTTCCAGGATAGAACTGTCCAGTTTTTATGACCAGAACTGAATTTGATGTCTGTCATATATGTCAAAAACTTAAAGAAAAATTTGTTTCTTATTTACCAGTTAAAGGTGTAGCAGACATTATTGTTGAGTGCTATAATTCGAAATCCAGGTCGTGCCAGCGCAGTGTAGAACCCTCCTCGCAAAATAGTTTCTTTGGCTTCTGCTGGCAGCCAATGAGACCACAGATCTGCTGCCAGTTTGTATAGCCACTGTGTAGAAACCGTCTCATCATCAATGTTATGTGGCGCGTACCTGTCATGAAATAACATTGCCAGTTACCATCGTTGCACGATACAGAAGCTGTCTGATACTCTACAAATATTTTGTGCACATTGTACCATACTTTAAAAAGTTGAAGTGTGTTTAGTAAGTACATATGCAGAATTATGTTCCCTGTACCAGCCTAAACACTAATTATCCTTTGCTGGGCAGGATATGTAGCCCAAATATGAGGAAAAAGGGAAGCGTACACATTTTTGTCATAGCAGCGACATGAAAGCTGACAACTTGAAGGTCCAAGAAATAGATGGAAAGTTAATATTATAATGGTTAAAATTCAAGAATATACCAACATGTGCATTATGTTACAATATAAAGTTTTTACAATTGAAACGCCAGAACTCCAACGTGTAAAGGTAAATTTCACCCTGGAAGAGGCCACAAAGGCCCAAAGGGGAGTAGAGGTGCAGCTCTACTGTTTCTTTAAACTCGGTTTTAACGGGGGGCGGTGTAGTCAACGCCACGCCCCGGCCGCTTTACTCCCGGGAAAGACCCGGTACCCATTGTATAGGAGGCTGGTTGTGCCCCAGTTCAGGTCTGGACAGGTGCGGAAAATCTCGTTCCCACCGGGATTCGTCTAGCCCGTAGCGAGTCGCTATACCGACTGGACTATCCCGGCTCACCGTCGTGTTTAGACCGTTTCTTGTCGGTCATCCTCTAGGAGTTTACATCAGTTTTTGTGTGAAACGTAATTATAAATAGATAAAGTAGGTTACAATTGTATTAACCTTTTAAAGCCTAGCGATTTCTTTACCTAGCACCAGGCTTAACATTAAAAAATTCTACATTGTGCTCGCTTTGCGTTGAGTGTTTTGTACGGATCTCAGAACAGACGGCGGCCGTTGCTGTATACGTCATTAACTGATTGGCTTTTATAACCGTGGTGTAAAGTGTTTACAGCGCGGTACGGACTGATTCCGTATATAAAGCAGATTACGTTGCGTCTTTAAAAGGTTAAAGTCGTTTGTTGTCAATTGTAAAATTCAAATTGTAACTAATAAAAGAAGCACTCACACATTAAGTGGGCTTGGCTCGTGGTTTCCAAGAATTGGATACACAGGCGTGTCTGGAAAGTCAGCTTTCAGACGTTCCATAATTTTTGTTATGACATCAGTATTTCCTGGAATGCTTGTAGCCCAGACTGCATGGTCTACAAAATCTCCAGTCACGTAGACGTAATCAATTTTCTGTGAAAATAAACTTAAAAAAATAAAACTTTTTACACTGTTTGAGGTGACATTCTTTTAAATTGTAGTAATGTTTGTGTTACTTGTGTGATACTGCAGAGCAATGTAGAGCAAATGTTTTCTTGGACAAGAGCTATTTGAAACTCTCAAACCCCTATGGGGGCTTCAAACCAATTGTTAACCATTGTTATAGCCTTGCTATGCCTATCCGTCCGAATGTGACAACTTGGCTCCCAGTGGACGGATTTGTATGAAATTTGATATTCGAGTATTTTTCGAAATTCTGTATAGAAAATTCAAGTTTCGTTGAAATCTGACAAGAATAACAGGTACTTTACATGTATACTAGTGTATCTTTATGAGAGTATCTCGCTGAATCCTTAGAATGAGAAATGTTTCAGGCAAAAGTTGTGGAGAAATAAAACATTTTATATTCCATAGTTTTTCCCCGAAAATCGTGCCGTTTATGAGATAATGTGGAGAACTATAGAAGAGCTGGACAGGCCACATATGACAATATAATATGGCGCATGCACCTCGCATGCTGGATATCGAAAGCTGCAGACACACACTCAAAATGTGAAATACTTATTACCTTTCCATGGAAAAAATGTTTACGCGAACGCGCCTCAATACATTGCCTCTCTTGGTTAACATTTCTCAGTTGCAGTGAATGAGATTATATCTTGCTGTTGGGGTCCATGTGGTGTGTTGCCTTCCTATCCTATTACCTGAGGACAGGAAGTGACGCTGTTTCCATGTCCTTGTGTTCTTCTTGGAACATCAAATGTTGGACAAAGTCCAGATATCCTATTATAAAGAGAAGTCACGTTTTGTGAGGAAAGTTTGTCTGTTATCATCCTACATGGGTCTGATTCACATATAGGAATAGAACACAGGTGTTAAGATTCAAGAATGAAGTTTCCCTTAAACTGTACTAAGGTTTCATCTAATTCCCAGCTACAAGTTCCAGTGTCGAGCAACATTTATTGGCCCAAGACCCTCCTCTATTGTCGGGATTATAAATATTTGGTTCAAGATATTTCAACCTTTATGTTTCAATGTTCTGGTTTATTCTGTTTGGGAGGGGGGAGGTATTTATAATTCGAACTTCGGTCACAGGGTTTGTGTGTGTGTGTGTGTGTGTGATTGTGTGTGTGTGCGCGCGCACACAGCAAGCTGTCCCTTCTTTGTCTGATTACACGCTTCCGCTACGCGATGTCAATGAGATCTTTGCTCTTGTGGATGTTACGCATCACAGTTAGTGGGTAGTTACCGCGTCTTTGAGTGCATGACTTTTGAAGTTGGAACTGATAGGTTGTCCCGAAACGTCGGTAACTAACTACCGATCTACGTTGCATAGCATCCCAGAAGAGCGAAGATTCCTCTATTCGTGCTTAATCATTTGTTTCTAGATGACATTAAAAGGCCTTTTTTTTTTTTACCGGAATAGTTTTGTTAATTTGCTTCATTGTATCGTCGAAAACATTCCAGGGTGCATCGCAAGGGTATGCACCCCAGTAACCAGCTTCTGCTTCAGGTCTCGATGGCAGGCCTTGATCACTTCTGCAACACATTGGTGCATCACATTCTGCGTTCCCACCTGGCAGGTACATTGGCTCATAATGAATGTCCGTCAGATGGACGATTGTCAGAATATCAGCATCCTGAAAACATGTTTTGCAATAATATTTCAACAAACTATCGTCCGGATCTCGATATATTTTTATACTATATTTTCATGTGTTATGCATGGTAGCTAAAGTAGGAATTTATTATAATCTTCTGCATTAGAAATGGTTAAAAGTTAATGTGGGCATAAAATTGCTTTATGTTGAACTTTGCAATTCAAATAAGAGAATAAGACTGAAAAATAGTAAAAGATAAAGGTACAGCCTATGCTTTGAAGGCATACAGGGCGAGTGGCACTAAATGGAAGTAAGTGGTGAGCCTCATGCCTCCATTGCTTTACTCCTGATGACCATTGAATTGGAGGCTGGGTAGGCCCCAGGTCCAGTTTGGACATTTTGGAGGCGAAAATAGCTTTGCCCCTGCCAGGACTCAAAACGTGGATTGTCCAGCCCATAACCTAGTCTCTGTACTGAATTTGCTATCCCAGAGTGCAATATATGATGACTATTGAATTATTCATGTTGATAAAAATTCCATTCCAGGGTACATAAATTGTGTGTATGTGTAAACTATGTAACATAAACAACTTGTCTTTTGTTTGATATTGTTGTACATAAAATATTACTGAACACCCCCTTTCATTGATTGATGATACTGATATTTTGTTTACATTCCATAAATCCACAGTAACCATAAGCAGGATATAGAACATGTTAAGAGTAATAGATTATGTAAAATTATAAGTGTGTAAATGTTTGGAATCAAACTGATTCCAAATCAAGTAAATGAATGATGTTTAATACTTTCAGTAATTTAACTTGTACTTAAAGGATTATGTTTACCTTTGCTTTTGTGTTGTCAGTTCTTTTGACTTTTGGTTTGGGTCCAAGATCAACATCAACAGTCCATTCCAAACTAGGATCATCTATAGAACACTCATTTTCTTGCAGAAAGATCCCACAAATTAAACTAGAACTGAGGTTTTCAGTATTATTGAATAGGTAGAGTACTGTATCCTGTTGAAGATATAATGTATCATTATTTCATTAGTGAATTAGTGAATAATGGAGAATTCATGTGGTAATTTCAATTTTTCAGCTTTCTTTTGCATGTGTATATGAAAGAACTTGATATGGGCACACCATGTCTCTGTTTATGAACATTTATCATCTCTGTATACTATGACTCTAATCTCTGTTAGATGCTTATATTTCTGTTCATCAGTAGGTATTTCTATATTATGTTTCAGTTCATCTACATCTTGCCAGATTTACCTGTAATTTTCTATTGAGGACCTAGGTTAATAAAATTTGGTGACATATATGAATGATACATACTCCTCATATAATTTGTACTTAAAGATTCAAATGATGGCAGGTATGAGGTTTGACCATTCAAAGGACAGAAGAGCAGTGGTAATGATGTAAACCACCTGTTCTAACATTAAAAACTTTGTGTTAGACCTACAAAGTGTATTTATACATTTTGTGTGATTCTCAGAATAAACACCAGTTGTCCTTAATCAGCATTAACTGGTTTGTCCTTGTAATAGAGCTGCAGCATGTTTTTATACAAACAATCTGAATTATTAAGTATTGTTTAGATGAACTTTGGCCTTGCAATGTTAAACTGCTAGTGACATTTTGAGGTTATCCACATGCCTTCATATATGTGTGTGCACAGTTATGTAAGTGTGTACATATATACATATTGACACATACAAAAGCAGGTATATGTACATGTATCCAGGAATACATGATTCAATAGCACACGTTAGTTTTCTTTATTGTGTGAACTTCATCTGGTTAATGATATATTACATTTCAGTGCCATATGGTACTGTTCAGTGCATGTTATTAGGCTGTCATTACACCAGCACTGAGGTACATAAACTTTTGCAAGCTAGTCACAACATTTTTGTTGTGGCACTTATTTGATTATCTTCAGGCCATATATATGTATTTTTTTCTCACACTACCAGTGTTACACTAGCATATTCTATATAAAATTATGATGGTTAATTTTGTATAAGCCTGTCCGTTAATTTTGATGTATCAATTTTAGATATGTCATTTATACGTTAAAATGTTAAGATTTGTCGGTATTAGATGTCGGTGTTTTAGCGTGTGCAAAATTAATATTTCTTGAAGGTGTGCATCAGTTATTACTTTCATTCGTTTGTTTCAGTTAAGTCTTTTTTCACCGGTGTGATTCGTGTCATTAACCCCATGACAACTTAGCGATTGATTAAAATACAATCAAACTATGTAATATTATGCAACTAATAATAATATGTTTATTAATTTTATTAAAGAAAGCCACGTACCATATTCAAGCCAATAAGTCCAGTACACACTTCTTCATTGTAGCTTACAATTTGAACGCATAGTGTAGTTATTAGGTTGAAAATATCTTCTCGTGAATGGTTGCGTATATATCCCATCACAGCATCTAAGGCTGAATTGCATGCTGAACATACGAGACTGTCTCGCGCTGTAATGGCTGTTTTTGTTTTCATGCTAAATAGTTGTTGTAGAGGCATTTGATTTAGTATTGCAGCAAGCCTTGGTGTGATTTTTCCGGTTTCATCGAATATTGCCAGCTCGCTTGACACCTCAGCCGCCATCTGTCTTTCTGTGTCTGAGAAACAAAATATTAAAAATAAACAGTACAGTTCACAGCGTCTTCACGTCTTGTGGACAGTTCTGCTGCTCGTTCAAATTAAATGCTTTTTATAATTTATGTAATAACACGACTTTATTGTATTTACGTTTGGAAGTGACGTTTTGGTTGTGCGCAAAAACAAAAAGTAAACACAGAGCATACCCAACACGTACAAGATTTGTTGTATTATTGCTGAATGTTACTTGAGGAGACAGAGAAGCAAATAAACAAGATTGTAAATGGTGGACCCTCGTGACGTAGTACACAGACTTTACCAAGGCGCTATATTTTTTAAATGTCATGCTGGTTTCAAGTATAGTAAAACTGAAGTTCGCCCTATAACCTGCCACTAAAGCCCGGGGGTGGGGGTGGTAGAGGTATAGCTCTACTCTTTCTTTAACCTCGGCGCTAGATGGAGTGGGTGGTTAACGCCACGGCCCGGCCGCTAAACCGCCGGGAGTGACCCTGTACCCACTGTATAAGAGGCTGGGTGGGCCCCACGGTCGGTGTGGACGGGTGCGGGAAATCTCGTCCCCACCTAATGACTGGCTTCAGAAACGTTAAATATATTTGCTGTGGACTCCTTCTGCAATGGCTGTGGCGTTTAGTTTTACCCTCTTATCACATGGATCCTGGTATAGTCCCAGGCCAATATATGTGGGATTTGGGCGGAAAAAGTGGCCCTGGGAGAGATTTTACTTCGTTGTTTCTGTCCGGCTCACTCCACCATTGCTCCAACCTCAGCCATTCATTCAACTGTCACCGACTCCTATACGATCCTAGCAATTGACATTTTTATTAAATAACACGTCGAACAAACTCCTTCTGCAAGGATTTTTTGCACAGTGGTGCTCATTTTCTGCACGTAAAGTAAGCATAATTTATAATGATCAACCCCGGACAAGAACCGCGCTCTTCCGGGTTATTACGCAGCTGGTAATGGTAATTTCTTACCACTACTCGCTGCGTAACAACCCAGAAGAGCGCCGTTCTCAGCTGCTTCGTGGCGGAAGCCTGAAATCGCGCAAAGCTGGAAAATGTAGTAAAATAGTTGTCATTTAATTGACATCCTTAATTAATTCCTAGTCTGTGAGAAATGTAGGAAATTTAGTTTCTTTACATATGTTTGTTATGTAATTTAACGAGTTTTTAGATGTCAAAGTCACAAGGTGGTGGACTTGCACTGCCAGTGTCCCTATGTAATACTCCCTCCTTCAGCAGATTTCAGTATTCGGTGAATAACGTAACAAAAAAGTGTGGAAGTAACAGATGCATTTATTTGCATCTCAATAAATGAAATCGTGATAAAATATTATAAATTCGAAGAGAACGTATATGGGAAATATGTCCACCGTTTGGAAGACTTACCTTTTAGTGTAGTGGCATTTATTGCCACGCTGATTGTGATTATCAGCACTGCTGATCCGATAACGTGCCGCAAAAACATGTTTACGGTGCTCAAGTTACTGTCTTAACCGGACTACTAAGTCTCCTTTATATACCAAACATATCTTTTGATCTGATCTTATCTTTTACATGATTTGTCAATGTATGTGATAAGGCCAACAAAAGAATTGTTTTTATCTAAAATACATCTGAAGTTTTAAACTCTTTTGTAATTTCGCAATACATATTACATAGTACAGGGATAACCAAGTTCTGCCATTGGAATTCCCAGCAGTATGGGTCAGAATTGCATGCATCATGAACACGTTTGAAAAGAATATTCCATGCCATTCTGTTTATTTTATTTAATTTATGTGTAGACCATTTGCATGTAGAGGATACCATTAAAATCGACACATCTCATATAAGATGTGTCGATTTTAATGGTATCCATTGCAGTGTGCTGTGAATTCTTTATATTGACACATGCATTACCATCAAAGACAATAAACTTTTAATAATACCATCAATAAATGCTACATGTTAGGATCATCAGGCTCTAAAATGCACGATTTAAAATTTAACTAAATATGCATGTAGATGTTCTGAAACTGTGACATGTCACCAATTTTTTACCAACTTTTAAAAAGTTGTCATATTATTGAAGTGTATATATTTTATATTAGATATATATGTTTGTTGGTTATTATATATTTTCACTATCATTCATGAAATTGTTAAACTTTTTTTTTTTAATTGTGTTGACTGATTCTTATTTGCTTCAGTAACAAGTTGCCTGGTGTATTTTGGACGGGCGTGAATTGTTTTGAAACCTATAAATGATTGTCTTATGATTTTTTGTTGATTTTTGTGGTGTACTTTTTGTATTCAATTGATAGCCAAAGATACTGCAGGTTGTATGTGTTTGGGTGTTATTTGCAAATCATTTTTTGTGAAGTATCCGTTTACATACGTGCCTGTTTCCTGTCTATGTTGTTTCCAGTACACCAGGTAACTGAGTATTAACACTTAGTTACTTGGTGTACAGGGGATCACCAGCATAGCTGGGAAGGGTTGAGGGTGAGTTGTGTGTCCATGTTGGGTGGCCAAATTAGTACTTTAAATAAAACAGAAAATGATTTTTAGTGCTCAACAAGTTCTAAATTATTGACACCCCCTCCCCCCTCCTCCAAAGTAAATGCAATAAATAATTTTAATAGTTTTTAAATTCATAATTTATGATTTGTGATTACTTGCTCCTGGCACAAAAGAACCTAGCTGTGCCACTGTGCCAAATCTACCTATCACTATGTGTGCTTTATCAGTAATACATCAGATGTATGGTACTTATATGTGAAGGACATTTGATCCGATTCCCACTTGGTCAGAGTTCTCATGTTCTTCCTCAGACCTTTTAGGATAATACCAAAAGAGTGCCAAAAGGTAGGCTGTTACTGTAAATATTACCTGCAAAGTCCCTTTCTGTAAATATGTGTAGTCACTCACTCCAATCGTGTAACTGCTACACTAGATGTAACAATGTTCAACTCACTGAAAATCTGAACCTCCATTTTCTTTTGTGTGTGCCATGACAAGCATTTATCTGGTGGTGCCACTTTATGGCCTTATCATGCCAGTGAGACTCCATGATTCTTGAAAAGAGATTACATCAAGAACTAATGAGATATGGAGTGTTTGTTATAAAGGAAACTAATAAGAAGCTGTCACTGAGCTTTTATCAGTTCATTCAAGGTCACTGGCTCTCAAGAACAGTTGGTACTTGAAGCCTGAAGTATGTCTGGACAGTATTTAAAATTTCGTTTTCTACCTAAGAAACAGAACATTGGTTTGTCCATTGTAACAGTGAACCAGTTAATGGCTCTTTAGGGAAATAATTGCTATTTATTCATAGAAGTACAGGAATGATAAAGAAGCTTGGCGGGAAAAATATAGAGTGAGTTGTTTTAAATCAGATGGTAGATTCAGTTAGTACTGTGCTATTATGATTAATATGGTTTGTGTTATGTGGTACGTCTAAATTGTATACCCAGAAGATAATGTAGAATGTCTAGGTACTGGTTTAATTCCTTCATTATCAGTGAATATTTATCAGTATGTTAATTACTTAAAAGTCAAATGAATGCTGCAGTTAGTCAACACACCATTATGTTCAATGTGGATAAAGAGACCAACTAGATGTCACTTTTAGTATTATGTTTATTTCTCCTTTATAGGTTGCTCAACATGTTTCGGGCCACCTTGTGCCCATCTTCAGGAGCTGACGACTTG
>Ga0123355_10015283_pt1 | contig 12055 bp, 7 predicted proteins | sample TergutEmb28metaG_3_FD_89872 | JGI IMG/M metagenome (GOLD analysis project Ga0123355, IMG submission 89872) | Embiratermes neotenicus P1 segment gut microbial communities from Petit-Saut dam, French Guiana - Emb289 P1 | ecosystem: Host-associated > Arthropoda: Insects > Digestive system > Gut ... | reverse complement strand
GGTGGTGGTGGTGGTGGTGGTGGGGGTGGGGGTGGGGGTGGTGGTGGTGGTGGTGGTGGTGGTGGTGGTGGTGGTGGTGGTGGTGTTTTTGTTGTTGTTGTTCTTGTTGTGGTGGTGGTAGTGGTGGTGCTTTTGTTGGTGGTTGTTGCGGCGGTGGTGGTTAGTTGGCTTATTTAAAGGCGCTGTCAGTTACCATCCAGCGACTGCATAATCAGTCGGTAATAAACCAGAAATGATGTGGAATAAGACTTGCGTGGCTATTCTTTATACACCATCCCGGTATTTGCCTGGACTACATGAATAAAACCACGAAAATCTTCAGAATAGCCGGACGGTGCACATGACTGCAAAACACGAAGTAGGCGTGCTAACCTGTCAGGGCTGACAGCCTGCAATCACGCTACCGTTCGTAATGGTGTGGCTTAACACGATACAAGGAATAGTGCCATTAGAACAACCAGAAGTGTGTGGTGATTTCGCAGGCTGGAGTCACAACTTCGAGATATGCGGTTCAATGGACCCAGCGACCGACCGGATGTGACAAATGTCATTCACAGTACTCACTAGCAACGCTGGAGGCAATTAGACGATGTCCCACACAAACAAACACACACACACACCAACGTCAGGCACGCATGTTTCCAGAAACGCCTCGCTATTTCCTTAGCTCAGATTAATATAATGGTTCGTTACGTCGGCCCGGAAGAGAAGTCGTGTTAACAATTCAGGGACGATTTTTTTTTCGCTTTTCTTAGACCTAAATCTCTTCCGGAGTCACTACAATTTCCGGCGTCATAATCCATATGACAATAAAACCAAGAAATGTCCAAGGTGTATAATATTACCATGTCTTAATTTAGACAATTTCAGTTGGTCCCCCATATACAGAGACTAGCTGCCCACCCTCTGCAATAGTTTACATGTAAGGCACTATTGTGCAATCACACTATGCGTTTCTTATGCAGTAATGCTTTGCCAAGAAAGGACGACGACTAATGATACTCGCGCTTGTTAGCCCTTAGTTAGGCTTTGGTTTGTTAATTGTTTTTACTGTACACTCACTGTTCCACTTATCTTTCCTAATTCTGACTTCCGTCCAGAAATTCGTGCGACCAGCCACCTTAGACAAAAACTCTTCTTACTATTACTGTCTTCTACCAAATATTCCCGAAATTTGAAGTTGCTATTGCATGTTTATCGAAATTAAACATCTTACTGCAAATGTCACCAAAATGTCTGGGCTGCATGCGGAAATTGTGTATTTTTACATAAATTAATCAGAAAAAGAAGGTTCGTAAAACGACGAGCCTTACCAACAGATAAATATCAAGAAATGTCTCTGACTACCAGACATAAGCTTGTTATTTGCCACTATACCACGTCTTCCTGAATTACGGACTAATGAGAACGTTTAGACCCAGAACACGTTTACCCTTAATTCAGCCAATCCCTGCCGTATGACCTGACAAGCCACCCCTTTATATCCGTTATTCTCCCCGATGTTTAACACTGCCAAGCGGATACAATAAGCGTATCTTGAAAGTAAAGGCTGCCTAGAGAGTAAGGATTTGCTTCTCGCAGGCTCAGGACAGCGTGCGATGGCGAAACATTTAATGTTCTAAAGCAGCGGAAACGTTTCAGAATTGAATAGCCCTGGGGCAGTCCTTTACGTCTGGCGGGGCACACGCGAATAAAACACCTCCGATGTAATAAGGAGAGACACACGGTCTGTCACATTATTCCTGCCCCAGAGCGGATGAAAATACCGCGACACTTCCCTTCACGCCGGGCCATCATAACCTCAAAATTTCAACCCTTATCATATGACTAATAGTTGGCACGTTCGCATGTAGAACGTGAGAGCAGGCAGATGTAATCCTACGCGGTAACATCTCCGCACATTCTTTACATATGTTGTATGCTGTACGTCTATATCGTAGCTCACTTCAGTTCTCAAGGTTCAAACATGTTTGCGGAAACAGAAATTATTTATCTTGTGTACGTTTCAGATCGCCATATTGAAGAATGTTTCCTGTAGAACTTACATCTTTTCATGAAAGATTTACATAATGTATGGCATGTTTTTGTATGAACATTTTTTCTGAAACTTGACAAATTTAGGTTTCATCCTCACGTGAGTTATGAACTACACGCAACAAATATGAACCAAAGTAAAACCTGCACGATAGCTTTCAACATTGTGTTCAATTACCATACCGCATCGCAGTCTGTTAAGAGGTTTCGAAAATAAACCATACGGACGAACGGGTAAGATGTTTCTCCTACGTAGTAACCTATTTCGTTTCGCGAAACAAAGAATGCACCAAAATAGCAGAGTATAAAATTTGCAGTAGCGCGCCATACAGTATTTCGCCTAGGCATGTACTCGTAGATACGAGGGCCAAACACATATTGCCACGAGATTGTAGATTACGTGAACATTCAGCTTCTACTGTCAGTATGTTAGTGACTTAGCCAAGCACAGTTTTTTTTTTATACTACGGTATACACAGGAGAGCAGGGATGAAATGTTTAAGGTATCGCAAACAATACCCTCTTCTCTATGCCCAGTGATATAATGGGGAGAAATACAACGATATCAAATATGTATGCCTGCAGTTTCCTCGCGATGCTAACAATTCACCCAGGAGTACAATCATTTCAAATAAAAAAAAGACCGAACCAAACAAGTAAACAAACTGAATAATAAACCTTTATATTTAACAAACAAAAACAGTAAATATAAGCACATCAAATGTACATATTTTATACAAGCAATTAGTTATTTACAACAAAAGGCTGCACACACGATAAAAAAAAATAACGCACACTGAATAGAGGAAACCTACGTCTACCTCTGTGAAAAGTGTAATGGCCGTGCACGATACCTGGGCCACTCTCACACAAATTGTTGTCATTTTTTGCTTTCACAGATTGTTAACATGTTTTGCCATTCTAATTTACAAGAAGACGGGGTTTCACTTTCCGCAGTAATTCATAGCCCCTTGTATTTAAAGTGCTACTGTTTTATTTTTTCTCGTGGGAAGTGGCGGTGGTGGTATACGCAGAGTCACGGGTGCGTGGTCTGTGCCTTTGGTCGGGGCAGAGGTCAAGGCAGTACCAGTGACGATTATACAAAGTTATACTGCGCTGCAACTGCAACAGAGCTGTCGCCACATTATTGCTGCAACGTTCATTACTACTATTACTTTGACCTTCTATACTCAAGGCATATGATAGTGATAAGCATCGCATGTTCGTCAAAGATATAAAACATAGCCAAGCCAACTCTCGAAGACAGCGGATATATTAATCACCATCTTCAGTACTAGTTCTGGTATTCAGTTTGTAACGAACGAAAAGAGACAGTTAGGGCTAGACGAGTGCGATTCAGTTTTCGGTACTGACGCGCATTTGTCACTCCACCACCACGCTGAAGTTTGACCTGAACTACTCGCATTCGCCTATTAAATTGGGTACTGGGCCTTTTTGTATGCCAGAAAAGCGGCCGGAGCTTGAAGCATCACGGCGATTGATCAAGCCACTGCAACACTAATAACTAAATTACCGGTTTTCTCTAAACATCGTCGTGATAAATGTAAAACACATTTCATGACACAGGAAATCATTATTAATAGACTTGTTCAGTAACCTTTTTATTCCATTTTATTAATTGTTCCAGAATCTCATAAAGCCTTTCCTCTGTCGTGCCTATCGTTAAGGTAGATCTTAACATTTTCATGGTTCCTCGCTTGCGTAAGGAAATCGTAAATTTTACAGGCATGAAGCGTCGAAAAAGAATTTGGAAACACATATACATAATGCTTTTAATTGTAATTTGTGGAATAAAATAAGTAAACAAATTCTCAAAACTGTATAATACATAATGAGAAATGAAGGACATATATCAACATTTTATATATACATGTTAATATTCCGTAGTCGATAACAAATATCACATGAAAGAAACAATCATGTTAAGTTGTTCAAGTACTCTTGTATCTCTTGTTCCGTGAGTGTCCATTAACAAAATTTATCGTAACTATGCAAACGCAGTAACCACGTAAATGAAGTAAGCGTTAATTCCTTCTATCGCACTGCTGCCATCAGTTGGTGGAAGCCTGGTAACCGGTGACATATGTGTCTGTTGTCACCGGTGTGTTGCCTTTACGCACAGCAAGGACGTTTATTATACAAAGTGAATGGCGGAGAGTCAAGAAAAATATTTTTTACACAGAGTTGTTTTGAGGATACCAATTTTTGTGGTTTTGATAGGTGCCATTGTCCGTACTGAGACTGTTTCTGTTTTTCTGCCATGATCATCTACTTAACGTAAAATCACAGTTAAATTAGGTTATGATAGTGCCTTGTTTGCATAAGGAAATTATTATTATTATTATTATTATTATTACTTCGATTTTTCTGCTAAAGTAATATAATGCCTTGTTTTTTTTTAATTCTGCTTCGTTCTTTTGTTTGTTCCTTTGTATGTTACTTTTGTATATCAGTGCCGATCCAGTAACTGGCTAGCCAACCATCGAGTCATCAAGTAAATAAGAAAGAACTGAAACGAAATTAAATCTCATTAACGCCATGAAAATTGAACTTAATAAGACCAGAGTTATATTCTTCTCAAGAGAAAAAAAGTCCTCGTTTTTTAATACAAAGTTCATGAATCTTTTATTAAACTAAGTGATAATATCAAAGATCGGGGATCAGCGTAATTACTTATTCTAGACTTCAGTTTTAGCATTATGTTCATTTCATATTTTCGAACTCCTTCTTTTCTCTTGACTTTGTACTTTATCCAAAACCAAAGCCACAACAGGTCTCTGCTGTAGGACATTCGGCTACATGTAGCGGCATAAATAAATTTCAATTCGCCCAGCATTAAGTTCTTGCTCTTTTTTATCGTCGCTTTTTAATCGTGTGTAAAGCAACTACTCAGATGTTCAAGATTACTCCACACTGCACACGTTGTGTGTTAGGAGGCACCACTCAGACGCGGTTTCTTTGTCAGCGCTGACAGGGAATTAAAAATTGTTCATTCCCTTTTGGATAGTGCTGGCTTTTGTTTGCCATTTACGAATCTCATAATTGTTATTTTGTTTATTCATTTGATGACTTAATTCATGCAAATTGTATATAAAACCTCCGTTCCTACCACGCAGAGAACGCAGACCGTTTTCATTTTCAACACAAATCGGTTAATGCTATAGAGGGAAATAATCCGTATTTTATTGTGAGCAGCGCATGACTACAGAAATACACTGTGTGGAGGAAATGCGAAGTTTCAATGTTGCAGCACGTGGAACATAGAGTTACCATTAGGTCCTAAAGTGTCGTGTTTGTTTCACACATCGTAGCTCTCCAGCTAGAATCTCCTTAGCTCCAGATGCTGTTACTACAGATAGACCTATCGTTAATTTACCGTGCTACACGATTTCGCTTAATTAACTACTAATTTTACTGTGCTAATATATACATGTTGTGGTTTGTTCATATCCACATTGTTATATATGTTCTTTTGGGGGTTGCTGGTTGGTGTATTTCGTCATTCGTTTCAGTGCGGTGTCTGTCTGGTTTCATGACTCATATGAGAACAAATTTGAAATGAAATTAAAATTTCTGGTTTTATAAAACTAAGGGAATCGAGTGTAAATTCTCCTGAAAAACTGTCTGATAAATTATATTCACATTACTACTCATTGTCTTCCTCACACAGTTCTACAGTATGACAGCCTGAAGTGACCTGTCCAGGTTGAAACAAGCCGCTCATGCTAGTTACTTAGACTGTACTGTATAACAAATATAGCTGTGGTGTGACTGCTACTGACTGTATTGATTTATATCGCTGGCACACAACCGGATGTCACACGTAAAAACCGTACTCTTGTAATTTTCTGCAACAAAAAATTTAAACAAAGCCGAAGTGTAAGTCTGTGAGGCGCAAGAGACTTGCTGTTGTATCCTGAAATATTTGATGACGATAGACCGAGGAACAACTTCGCAGTTTTGTTAGGATTAAATCTTTGTAGGACATAAAACAACAATTTAGCGTTCGCACAGCCAATTTCTTTAGCTCTCGGTGCGACGGCAGTAACTAATAAACCACTTTAACCAGGAATGTCAGATTAAGCATGAAGACATATTGTAAACATACCTATACATTGTACATAAAATATTAATCCATATTAACAACTACAAACGCGATGATGCGAAATATTGTGGCTACATAAATGCACGACGGATGCAATTTATACAGAATCTGCAATTCAGTAATCACTTAGTCAGAAAAGCATAATAATAATAATAATAATAATAATAATAATATCACAGATACGCTGAGCTATATATATATATATGTATATATATATATACAGTAAGAAAGTAGGATTTTTTAGGATTTGCTAGGAACTTTTTCCTTTAGAACAATCGCAACTTTACCTCAACTAAGAGCAATGTAACGGAGCTTTACTCGACGTCAACATAACTTTACTCACAAAAAAAAAAACCCCCCGTCAGAACAAGAGCGGTTATCAGTGGAGGTCTGCTTGATGGTAGAAAGAAGGGGAAAACGTACAGACTTCAAGTTGCACGTTGAACGCCTTTATTTCGGACGGTCACACGTGCATGGACACGTGTTTTAAGCGCAACCATTTTTCACTTCTGAGTTATGATGCAGCAGTGAAGGAATAAAGATAACTCACTTACTGTAAGCAGTAAGATGGATGATATGCAAGTGCCTGGCCGATGGGACAGTCCAGACGGTCGGTGCGACAAAAGAAGAACAATGAAGGGCAAACACTCACCTAAAACAAAATAAAAAGATGCATTATATTTTGGGAGACTTGAAGGTATTTGAAATGTGATTAACCAAAATGAACCTTTAAAATTAAATAGCAAACAAAGATCACGTAAATTTGTCTCTTTAGGCAGTCCTCGCACGACGAGAAAATTGAGAGCTTTAAGCGTGAGATGCCTAAAATACGAATGTGAGAAATATGTTGGATGGAAACCTCAGCCACTAAGTTAACTATGAAGGATTAGAAGTAAAAACTAATGTTAAAGGGCATCTTAAGCGAAGAGGGTGTGCAAATTTTACTGCATCCTATAAACAGACCATATTCAGACAAAGAACATTTAAATGCATCTTACACGGCTATCGTACCTACGCAACCGCCATCAATGTATTTTAGTGGAAAGAACATTATTAAATTAAGCAGGTTCTCGACGTCGTGTTGCGGAAAATTCACTTATTCTTGGATGTTACGTCACGTCTATTTAAATTCATTTTTCAATAACAAATCTTATCTTTCGGCAGTATAGCCCTATGCACCCGACAAGAATTTTATAGACCAAAAAAGACAAAAATTAACCTGAATTATGTGTCAAAATTCAGTGCGTACCGCACAGTAAATACATTCCGTCTAGTTTACAAAAGTAAATTGTTTATGCTGTAAGGGGAATAATCTATTTGTTCTGAGAAACATACAAAACACACAAACGCACTCTGCGGGCAGAATGTACAAGTTTTGAATATTAAACATGACTGTAAAATTAAACCGCAAAGTGCCTGTCCACTACGTGGAGGCACACAAGGCAAGTAACTTATTGCTCTATTCTTTATTAACCTCGGCTTCACTAGGAGGCGAGCGACGGCCGCTTTTTCATTGACGAGGAGGCTGGGTGGGGTCCAGAGCAAATTGGGACGTTTTGAAGAACAGAGAAATCTCTGTCCTTACCGGGATCCTAAAACTGGATCCCCTGCCAGTGTGCTAGTAGTTGCAACGGCTAATGGCAGAACACACAGTAATCACCAAAATTTAAAAGCTGAACTCTTCTAAACTCGAATGATCGGCACAATATCCTCTCTGCCCGTGCAGATCTCCGAGACTTGCCACTGCTGCATCGCTCCTCGCGGCAAGCTGTACTTCAGCCCTGAACTATTACGTAACAGAGGGCCCCCATAGGCACTAGAACTCCGAAGATTACTACTAGGCCTACTACTTCTGCTACAACTGCGACCTCTTGACCCTTGAAGATGGGACCGTTAAGGCTGCGCCGAAACTCACAACCGATGATGTAGGTTTGAAGTTCATACAGAGGTACGTAGAACATGGTCAGGAGAGGTGGCTTGTATCCAGCATTGGATAGCTAGTTAGAACAATGTGAGAGTCCAACAGAAATGGGACCTTCGAGGGCAGGCAGAGATAGTGTAGCTAGAATGAGTTCGGCAAGCCCTGGCACTCTACTTCAAAAGGGAGTTTGGATGTTATAGCTGTGAAAGTCAGAAAAGCGATTTTATGTGAATAGGATCGTTCGAAATTTGGCATTTTGAAAAGTTCAGCATCGTAAAATTTTACAGAGAGAGCAGCCGCCTCCCATGCCCATTTTTTTCCTTTTGTGCCTTTAGCAATGACCCGAGGTTTTCCTTGCACAGCCACAGATTTCGTGGCTTAAATCAGAAATGGCCAATTAAAAATTAGAATTTAATACGTAACAGGGTGACTGGAAATTCGAAATTAGCCAAAAGAAAATTTTGCGCAAAGGAATCAGAAAAGGGCCGACAGAAGATGCGTTATTTAATTGGCAACTGGCGTTTCGGTCTTAGGTAACATAAATGTGGGTAAACAACCAACAGCAGGCGGTGTGAGACTGCCCAGAAGAGCGAAGACTTTAATTATTATTTCTATGTTCATACCGTGCATACTTATTAATTCATGTTTATTATTACACCAACAAATGCATAAATGCATATGTTTGTATAATAATACAGCTTAATTATTGTTACTACAGGCCTGCTGCTGTTGCTGCTGCTGATGATGATACCAGTACTAAAACAAACGAAACGAGAAATACTACAAATAGAGTACTGTGCAACACCAGTTATGAAATGTTTGTCTCAGGTCTCTGTCCCATGCATACATTGTTACAATGCAGAGTGATGCAGATGACTGTTCTCACCCGAACGACGCAAGCCCAGAACATAAACAATATCTTACTGTTCCAGGCATTCTTCTTGGACTGCTTGACCCAAAATTTGTCCCGAAGCATTGGTAAATAACTACCAATCAACGCTGCGTAACATGCCAGAAGAGCGAATATCTACGAAAATATCTGTTTCCGAGAGGGGTGCCTTATAGCAGGCGTACTTTCCTAATTAAATTTTAATATTAATTAAATTTTAATGTTAAGACGGTCCGAGGGCCATGTACAGTCACTTACAGTCCGCATCTGATGACTGTCCGCGGAAGGGGTAGTTGAAGGTACAGAGGGCAGAACAATAACAGCAGTTACTTCTACAATCGTAACGTCTCCTTTTCTTACGAAGTGTCTTTATGAAAACAAACCATAATAAAGAAGGTTGTGCGGATATGGCAGCGACGTCTGGGTTGCCTTGAGCCCACTTCAGGTTGCCTTGAGCCCACTTCAGGTTGCCTTGAGCCCACTTCAGGTTGCCTGGAGCCCACTTCTGGTTGCCTTGAGCCCACTTCTAGTTGCCTTGAGCCCAATTCTGGTTGCCTTGAGCCCACTTCCCTCGTCGTGTAGCCTTTTGAGAGAATTCATTTTCCGTGAAAGGAGGGAATTCATTCAAACTCTGTGACTGAAGCTGTACCCCGGGATGCGGAAGCTCCGGTGAGCCGGAATCAACCGGAAGTGCACGGAGGCGCTCCGTAATTCGTTGCAAGCAAGGGTACCCAAAAGCGAGCACCAAGAATATACACTACACTCTTCATCTTCTGTGTAAGAAATGTTCACCGATGTGCCTCTTGTTTATCCGCGCAACTGACGCTGACGTGTTACTTGCTCCGTTTATATGGTCGCTAATGGGATGTGTTAGTAAGATGATGACCGATATAGTTCAAAGCTATGGATTACATGACGGAAACAATATGCCCACCTAGAATGATTCGGAAAAGGGAAAGTTCACGAAATATCTGTTGGAATGGCCTAGATCTGTGTCAGTAAAATTAGCAACTGTTTCCCTAAAGTAATGATTCTCAACCAGTGTGCCGTCGCACGCTAGTAGTCCGCGAGATTTTTTCACATTTTCCGCTGAGATCTGAACAGTAGGATGATTATATAAAATTAAATATGAAGATTAAAATATATAAAATTGCAACACGATAAAGCTGATCTTGATAAGCGCAAACACACACAAGCGCGCGCGCGCGAAGTGAAGAAAGTAGGAGCGGTGTCGATGAATTTTCAGATAAGGTGAGATTGTGCCGTTGTATAAAACATGGAAGCCAGGACATTTACTTAAAGTTTTCCAGATTTATATTGTTTCAGAACTTCTTAATCTACTTTACAAAATATTTGAATTTGTATACGATATTATTTAAGTGGGCGTGTTTTTATGTATTATATTTCTCTTTTCTAAGTCTAGTGTGTCGAAAGAAAAACATAAATATGGTAATTGTACAGCCAAGATGAAAATATTGAGCAACAATTCCCGAAACACCGGATAACTTATGTGTTTTTTTTTTCCATTATCATAGGAGTTAAGTTCTAAAACGTTACTTTGCTGACATTCGACGTGACGGAGTTCAAATTTTTGTTATAGTGTCTCTGGTATTTCGTAAAAGTAGCGAGGGTGACTGATTCTAAATTGAAGATTAGAAAATGAGTTTTCGATTTAATAACTCTTTCATTTGTACAAATTTAAACGTTCGTGTGGATCTACACCAGAAATATGTCAACCAATTATTATTATTTGATGTTTGAAATCACACACAGCACTTGCTTTCGAAACGCTATGGTTCCTGCTCTGAATACACACCCTCATATTACAATGTCAGCCCACTTGTTCTGATTTAAATGATACAACAGCCGCATGCGACAGCCAGACTGATGTTCGGAGCGACGTGGCGATAAATTACAGACCCAACATGCTTTATTACCTTAACTCCGCTTTGAGGCACATACCTGAAATGTGATCGTGTGTTCAATTCCCGGGCACGGCAACAACGTCAGCCTACGTAGCGACCGCTTTCTGTAATCTCGAACATTATTATTACTTTATCCACGAGGGTATCTGAAAGAAGTTATTGTGCATCGTGACCCCACCCCCCTTAAGAATGAAACGCATCTTCAGCGAATGATCCAATGTACAAGAAATAATGATTTCTGCAAAGGCTTAAACAGTCATTTACTGGACATACATAACGCCATATTTTATATAATCAAACATGAACGTGATATGTGCATGTAGAAGAAAATATACTGGCACTAAGCGCCAACTGGAAAGTGTGTAACAAGAAAACCAAATCTCCGAGGCCGTAACGTATAAAGGGACGACAAGATATATTTCGAAAGAAATTAACTGAATCAAGTGACTGACTCCAGCACGAGAAAGGCGAACTTTTGAAAATGGGAAGAACTCACAACACTGTTGTAACTGCTAGGCATATAATGCGAGCACAGATTCAGCCACTCTCATTTCTTTCAGTTTTTTTTTCTTCTGATAAGGGATGTTTTGGTCGATTGTTGTGCAAAACAACCACAAGTACGACAGAATGTCGTTAAATTAGTAAGCTACGCATAATTTAATGACATTGCATAAACTGAAGTGGATCATATGTGAGGTTTCAGTGACAGAGACATGGGAGGATTTGACAGCATTTGGATGGTAAGCTAAACAAGTCAATGATATGAATGTGTTTCTGTTCTTATTGGAAGAACGTTGTCGCTATGCAAACTCAGTTGGTGCACAGAAATGTCTGTCCATCCATTACACGGATCGTGAGTAAGCTATTCTGTCCGGCGTAACTTACTTTCGTGGGGCAAGCAACTTACTACACTGCCAGTGGAGCCACAAAGCAATGGGCTGTCTGATTTAGGTGTATGAGCTTGATATGTTGTACCGTGTGACGAGAAGTTAGCGAGACAGGATGATGACGTGTGATCTGCTGAGGAATTCAGAGTTCGTCTCTTCTTTTCTGATAAAAGTGAAAACCAAAAGACAGTTCTTTGAAGTTACGCGCGTCAATTTTTCTGGCTGGGCGGAGAAATTCGACGACAAATCATGCTGCTGTATTGGTCGCATGAT
>Ga0123355_10015282_pt1 | contig 12056 bp, 9 predicted proteins | sample TergutEmb28metaG_3_FD_89872 | JGI IMG/M metagenome (GOLD analysis project Ga0123355, IMG submission 89872) | Embiratermes neotenicus P1 segment gut microbial communities from Petit-Saut dam, French Guiana - Emb289 P1 | ecosystem: Host-associated > Arthropoda: Insects > Digestive system > Gut ... | reverse complement strand
TCTACGGTGATATTGAGTTTTCCGGTGTCTTCGGGCAATTAACTATCTGTGATGGATATCTGCTCTTAGAGGGTGGTGGTCAAGTTATTCCTGTTCCTGGCATAGAGATAAACGAAAACCGTGTATTTGGCCATAACTGGGAACTTATATTAAACGATGGCTTCATCATTAGAGAATTAAACGATGGTAATTTCAAAGTTGAAAGAGAGTAAATAATTTTTTACATAGGCAACAGTACCCTTGAGGATTTGGTGCAAAAAAGATGGTACACCGGATATGGAAGAAATATTACTTAGGGTATTTTCTTGCTACAAAAACGAAATGATGTATAATATATTATTATGAGAATTACTATCCTAAAAGGAAACATCTGTTATAGCGAAACTCCGGACAAGCTGATGACCATCGAGAACGGTTATCTTGTTTGCGATGGCATGCACATTATCGGAGCATATCAAGAGCTACCCGAGCAGTTTCGTGATGCGCAAATTATCGATTACAAAGACCGCCTTATAATTCCCGGACTTTGCGATCTACACACTCATGCACCACAGTTTGCATTCAGAGCACTTGGGTCTGATTTGGAATTGCTTGATTGGCTCGAAAAATATACATTCCCTGAAGAATCAAAGTACTCTAACCTCGATTATGCGCGTAAAGCGTATGATGTATTCGTAAATGCAATAAGACATAGCGCAACTACAAGGGCGTGTATTTTTGCGACACTTCACTCCCCTGCTACAGTCACACTTATGGAGAAACTGGAACAAACCGGCATTGTTTCTTACGTCGGCAAAGTTGCAATGGATAGAAATTGCCCTGATATTTTAAGGCAAGAAAGTGCACAAGCCGCCTATGTTTCTACAAAGCAATGGATTCGAAACACTAAGGACAGATTCAAAAACACAAAGCCAATAATAACACCACGCTTCATCCCAACTTGCTCTGATGAATTGATGTACAGGCTAAAAGAGTTACAGGAGGAATTTTCACTTCCTGTCCAATCGCATCTCTCCGAGAATAAAGATGAAATCGCATGGGTAAGCGATTTGCATCCCCATTGCCATACATACTCCCACGCATATGAGCATTTTGGTCTGTTTGGCGGAGAAAGAACACCCACAGTAATGGCACATTGTGTATGGTGTGATGATGAAGAAATCGAACTAATGAAGAAAAATCAAGTATTTGTCGCACATTGCTCTCAATCAAACTTTAACTTAGCATCAGGAATTGCACCAATTCGTAAATATATGACGAATGGCGTTAATGTCGGACTAGGCTCTGATGTTGCAGGAGGCAGTCATTTATCAATATTCCGTGCAATGAGTGATACTGTACAAGCATCAAAGTTATATTGGCGATTAATCGACCAAAATGATGCAGCGCTTACTTTAAATGAAGCGTTCTATTTAGGAACAGAGGGCGGCGGACGATTCTTTGGCAAAGTTGGTAGTTTCAAGAGTGGATATGAATTTGATGCTGTTGTTATAGATGATAGCAACATTCCAACAACAAATCCCCTAACAATTGAAGAACGCCTTGCACGAATTATATATTGCAGTGATGATAGCAATGTTCACGCAAAATATGTACGCGGTGAAAAGGTGCTATAGCAATCTTAAATTAGGAGTAAACTCAATGGATATTACTTTTAACACAGGAGCAGGTTTTTTCATATATAAAGTTGGGGCTATTATTATCCATGATAATAAAGTCTTGATGGTAAAAAGCGAAAACTCGCCATTCTACTATACAGTAGGTGGACGAGCAAACATTGGTGAAACTTCAGAAGCGGCTGTTTTACGAGAAGTTTATGAAGAAACTAACGTGCATTTTGAAATAGATAGGTTGGCTTTTATACATGAGAACTTCTATACTGCTGATTTTTTAAACAATGAGCCTTGTCATGAAATTGCTTTCTATTATGTTATGAAGCAGTCTGACAATATTGACAAAATAAAGTGTACCAGTGTTGGTATAAATAATTACAAAGAATCTTTACACTGGCTACCCTTGAGTGAATTATCAAATTTTCATCTATATCCTGAATTTTATAAAACCGAGCTACAGAGTATACAAGATGATGGAGTCGCTCATTTTGTTACGAAAGATGGAAAGACACGTCGTCTGAGATGATAAATCTGCGATGGCAGTGATAAGTATCTTGTAAATAAATCATTGGTCTGTAATCTGAAAGTAATTCATTTGCTATTTCTGTTACATTCAGAGTGATTTCATATTCAAATAATTCACCGGTTACAAATATTCCCCTTAGTCTAAAATTCAGTGAATCAAACACTGCATTCCAAACTTCGGGAATAAACATAGTTTCCGAAGAAGAGGAACCCATGTTAGAAGCAATACTCATGCCTATATCTGAACCTTCAATCGACGCAGAGCTACTGTTAATGATGGTTTTTTCTCCGTTCAAATAGAAGTAAAACTCGAAGTAGTAATTGCGTACACCCGCTAATTCTCCTTCCTTGAATAACAGTTCGCCACCAATAAACTGCTCAAACTCAGGATTTAAAATTATCATTCCGTTACTTATCTCGATAAAGTCATTTTCGCCGTTTATGAGGAAAACTCCAGAGTTATCAAGCAATCCGGTCGTCGAGCTGGAATTTTCATGTAGTCCAGCTGCCAAATTTGTGTTGGTATCACCTTGTGAACAGCCCGCTAATATCATTAGCAAAAGCAACACTGCCGTGCATAGTGCAGTTTTCTTTTTCATGTCATCATCTCCATTTTGTTTACTGAGAAGCTTTACAAATAGCTAATAAAATACTTGAGATATACTTCCCTTTTATGTAGTATATTTTATTTTATTTTCAACGACTACACCTAATGAGGTGTAATTTCATAAAAATACATTTGCAGACTGCGCTTTAAAATATTATTAGCAATATTCAAAATTACCTCCTCAAGTAGCTCAAACGATATTTCTATATTTCTCCATCATAGTTTTGAATATCTCGCCTGTTGTTGGCGGTGTCCAAGTTATTGCATTTGCTCCGGCGTTAACTGTGTCAAGTATTGATTGTTCGTTTGGACCACCGGTTGCTACAATTGCAATTGATGGATGTTCTTTTCGTATTTTTTCAACCAACCATGGAGTTCGGGCTGCTGCAGATACATTCAAAATAGCAGCACCGGACTCTAATCTCTCGGAAATATTATCATTTTCGCTGGCCACAGTCAGAACTATGGGTATATCTATGACTTTGCGAACTTTTTTTATTGTTGAATTGCGTGTAGGTGAGTTCAATACAATGCCGACCGCACCTTGGAATTCCGCATCAGTGGCAAGTTGCACCACACGGCTTCCAGTTGTTGTTCCTCCACCAACTCCACAGAACACAGGTATGTCCGATGCAGTTATAAGGGCATAGGAAATAATCGGTTGCGGGGTAAAGGGATATACTGCAATAACTGCGTCTGCGTTTATATTACGGATAATAGCTATGTCCGTACTAAACACAAGGGATTTTATAAGCCTCCCAAATATCCGTATCCCTCCACACTTCGAGATAGAATCCGGAATTTCAATTCTGTGACTTCTAAGCACTCCACTATATTCCGGTATAATTTGTTCAATATTATCCATTTACATCTCCTTATAGGGTTATATTGTAAAGTAAAATTTCTCTGCTCAAAGTATAACATACTAACCATCACCATCGCAAAGCTTTCTACTCCATGAATGATTTGCGCAAGAACTTGCAGACCACATCTTGTATTCTCACAGTGCATAATATCAAACCCGATCATCCAATATCCCACTCATATATATTCGAAAAGCGTTGCCCCTCTTGATACAAATCTGTCCACTCCGGCAATCTCACAACACGTATATGCCGCGCCCCTAGTTTTTCACATACACGCATAGATGCATGATTATTAACATCATTATTGACAAGAAGTTTCCCCATGCTATGCTCTTTTGCTACAGGTATAAGCAATCGGCAAGCACGAGCTGCATAGCCATTTCCACGATGTGACTCATCTACATCATACCCAATTTGACCGCCGTAATACAAATTGCTGTTATACAAACCCCCACCGTACCCAATTCGCAAGCTTATATTACCAACTCTTTCACCATCCTTGCAAATCGCAAACAAATATCCAGGCACCCAATTCTTTTCCGGATTGGCTGGCTGTTTTTCCAAGCATACCAAATAAATCTCTCCATCAGAAAGCATAGGCACATCGATGAACCCTTCGAACACACAAGGTAATGAATTATAGTATGCTATCTCATTTTGTATAACTAATTCGTCATTGTCATTGCTATGTAATTTGTGTTCCATCACATTTTTCTCCCTACGTACATCAAGTGCTCTGACCAGCTGAGAAACTCTTCATATTCCCAGATTTTTTCGCAATAGTCGAGCCACAGGTCAATGACTTCTTGCGGTTGTGACATAATATTGCTTTCGCATGGTGAAAGTATCCCCTCTTGTCCGAATAAATGCAACTTTTCTAACGGAAATTTTTCCATAAACGGTAGAATTTCACTTTGTTCAATGAAGAATGCTTTGGTAAAAGCATCACCGGCGTAACTCTTACGAGTGACGACGCTATTTAAGTACTCTGCCTCTGATGGCAGAGTAGGATCAATTTGTTCAGGAACATACTTCATACCGAACACTATCCCTGCAAACAGGTTAATGAACGAAGCGAATATAACTCCACCGGGCTTTAGCAACTTCAACGCAGCCTCCATAGCTTTAACTCTATCCGATTCTTCAAGCAAGTGATACAGCGGGCCCATTAATAGTATGTAATCGAATTGTTCGTCAATAAGTTTATCAACCTCTCGTGCATCACCAGCTATTGCTTTAAGGGAAAGCCCTTGCTGCGTGGCTTGATTCGTGGCAAACTTAGTGTTTTCCTCAGATAAATCAAATAATGTCACACCACAACCTTTGTCGGCCAAGTAAAGCGAATAACGCCCCGGTCCGCCACCGATATCGAGAACCTTATCTCCCGACTTAATGTAGCGGTCAAGCATACGACAAGTCAAAAGAAACTCCGGACGATTATCAATACGTCCCCATTCTTGTTCAACGATTTCATCGTAATAATCGCGAACTACTTTTGTTGAATTCTCCATTTTGTTTTCCTCATTTCATTTTAATAAATATAAAAAGTGGCGAAGGTTCTGTTTTGTTACCTTAGCCACTTTATTTTTATAGTATTATATAAATTTAAATATTTCTATAAAAGACAAAGAAGACTAAGCCTGTGCCAATCTGAGCCGGCAGGCTTGGTCATCATATTATGATCATAATTATATACGAACTTACTCACAGCGCTTGTCCCTCTCTTGATAGTCGAGAACAACGATAACATATGCTAATTGAAAATGCAACACTTTTTATCATACTCCAGCTAGTCGTGACACTTCTTTTAGCTGTCCATCTCGCATTTGATAAACAATATCGGCTGCATTGGCAACATCCATATCATGTGTTACGACGATTACACAGTAGCCTTTATCCCTTGCAAGCTTTGACAATATCGCCATTATTTTCTCGGTGTTTGCAACATCAAGATTACCGGTCGGCTCATCAGCAAGTAGTATCTTCGCTCCTGTTGCCAGACTACGAGCTATCGCCACACGTTGTTGCTCGCCACCTGAGAGCTTTGACGGAAAACGCTTGAACTGCTCCTTTGTTATACCAACACTTTCCAGCAGTTTCTCTGCTTTAACCTTTGCATCCCGCGGTTGCACACCCTGCAGTTCCATTGGAAAACAAACATTCTCTGTTATTGTAAATAGCGGAAATAATTGGAACTGTTGAAATATCATCGTTACACTTTCGCGACGATAACGATCTAAATCGAGTTTTGTAAGACTTTCACCATCATAATGAATCTCTCCATCCGTCGGCAAATCCAGTCCTGCCAACATTGACAAAAGAGTTGACTTGCCTGAACCACTCGGACCAACAATGGCATAAAGATGCCCGGGTTCAAACTTACATGCTGCATTTGACACAGCACGAGTTTGTGCATTATTGTACTTGTAAGATATATCATTTAGCTCAAGTGTTGACATTGTTAAATATTCCTTTCCAGAATCTGTATTGAGATTGTCGTTATTCGTCTTTGATTTTAATCGCCACATCGTTTTGCTCCTTGAATCGTTTCCCATAATGATATGAACAAACAAGATAAACTTCTACTATTCTTTCATCTGTAATAATTCTAAAACCTTATGCCTCGTGACTATAACCACTGTAACTACCGTTGCAAGAACATAACCACTCAGGTACATTCCAAAGCATAACAATAATGGTTGAATAGTTTTACTTACCAAAGAAAAATCATATATCACAAGTGTCGCTGTAACAATGAGCAACCCCAATATACACAACAATATCTGCTCAAATCCAAATATGCTACACGTACGTCTGCGAGTGGTTCCCATAGCTCGCATTACAGCCGCGTCTTTTGTGGATTGAATTAACAGAAGTGTAGGGGTCAAAATGCCAATCAGCACAGCACCGGCCAGTGCAAACGGGAACAAGATATCTATTAGTTCAAGAATATCTGTCATATTATCAAGCTCTATAGTGTTTAAACTCAATCTGGCATCAGCAGTCATTCTTGTGCTACTGGCACGCATTCTGTGAGCAAACTCAACTGCTTCATCAAGCCTTTCCATATCCGCAACTCTGAACTCAAAATACTCTAGTGTGAATATTGTGACATTAGTTGGCAACTCCTGTCTAAATGCACTTGAAGCAGCTTGACCTATCGGCGCAAAAACATCCATTCCATGCTCTATACATTCTAAAATCCCCACTACATTGAATCCGGAACTATAGGACTGCATAAAACGTGTGATTTCATCACCAATAAACCCTCCCACCTCTAGTAGCTCTCTAAAATGGAAATCATCTACTACATCACTAAGAAAATCTCTCGCACCACTCATATCAACGAAATCATTTACTCTGGTGTAAAGTCTCTCCACATCTATGGGGCTACTCATTCTTATATCATCTCCCAAGGAAAAGCCAAGAATTTGCGCAAGCTCGCTCCCTACAACGATAGGTCTATTAAAATCACCCAAATCAAAGCTAATCAATGGTGGTTCAAAGCCATCAACATATATAATTTCAAAGTCACTAATGCCATTGTTCAAAAGATAGCGCTCGACATCATTTGTCACAATCATACGGGTATTTTCACTAAAGTTTGCAACCATCTCCAATCCCAGTCGATTTCTAACAGCAAAATCGAAACTGGCTTCATCCCTAATGAATATAGTACCATCTCTGTAAAACACATCATCAACAAGCTCCGACCTTATAGCATCATGGATTGCATCAGATGCCGCATATGTTATGAAACCTCGTACTTCAAAGTTATTGAACATATCCTCATATGTCTGGCGTGTGAAAATAAGCACTCCAATAGCACCACAGAATAGAACTGTGAGCAACAAAGATAGTGTAGCCTTCCACCATGTCCGTCTAATGCGCCTTATAGCGGTGTTCACAATATGGAAAAAAGAAAAATATTTTCTGCCCTTCGGCACGTCAAGTGAAAACGTAATATCTGAATAAGTCACCGGTATGAATACATCTGATATCGGCACAGAATCCGGCAACAACACTTGTTTCTTCGTACGTACACGTCGTTTCGTATCAGACTGTAACAATGCTAGGGGCGGAGTTTTACGCATACGGTGAAAATACATTGCAGTAAATATTATTAAAAATGCGATTATGCTTAGCAAAATCACAACAATCGTAAATACAGGCAATGTTGCATTTATTTCATAGCCAGCAATAGTCTCCGCAATATCTTCAAGTGTAGGTGCGATTGCATGTGCTGTAAAAACTAATCCCAACACCATGCCAATAGGAATGGCTGTGATGGCTAGTGCGCCAAATGGTATTAGTATTGACATTCTTGTCTTATGTTGCTCAACACCAAGAGCTCGCATTATTGCGTATGCTTTCATACTGCGTCCAATGAACAACCATACAGATAGCAATAATGCAGCTGCTGAGGATATGGCAAATAAAGTCATTGTTATCAACGCCATGTTCAAGGCTGCGTTGAGAGATTCTGCCATACGTTCCCATCCTGCATCAAAAACACGAAAGTAGATTTCATAAAACTCAGAAATAGCTTTTGCTGCATTCGTAAATTCGTAGATATCATGAGGATTATCAATAATGAAGCTGACTTCGCCGGAAAAATACTGATGATCTCTCGGCACATCTACAGATAGTAATGTTGATGGAACAAATATCGTATTACGAGAGTATGAACTAAATACGCTCCTCATTTGCTCGCTAAATGTTTCGGTATCCGTCCAAACTCCAACTATTGCTAGCTCAACAGTTTCTATCGGCGGTGCAAATCTCTCAGGGATTCCGGCAGTTGCACCAACCATTGGATTCTGCTCAAACAGTATGTCACCAAGACCAAAATTGATAGTGTCGCCAATACTTACGTTATATCTTTCAAAAAAAGAACGACTCACAACAGCGTTTGTCGTATACGCATCAGCGGGAGTCAATGGTCTACCTTCATGAATAATCATCTGTTGATTTGCAAAACGACTAATCGAGAGCATATCAGATGTATATACCATATCGAAGGTATATCTATCTTGCTCTGTCATTTCGATCAATGTTCGGATTGGAGCAAACTCATCTAGTTCAAGGTAATTTTCCGGTAAACCTTCCACACTCATAATTGAAGGCCAATAGTCCATGGTGGCAAAGTCACCCAACCAATTATGAAAGAATGGACTTCTTGGCTCCCATCTTCCAACAAGTAAATATCTTTCACCTTCAACTAAGCTTTCAAAAAATTCTCGCCCGAATGGATTGTCATAAATCTCGAATATGAGCCTTTGAACAACACCTCTTTCACCATAAAACTCTCTCCAATCAATACCATCTTCAGAAAGTGTGTTTATCCTCATCGAGTCACCGACTATGACATTTTGATTGCCTGCAAGCAGATTTATGCGTCTGAAGTTGATGTATGATACCCCATCTCGAGCAAACTCAGGATGGGGGTGTACGTGATATTCAGCTTCGATTATGAAGCGATTTGCCTGAACATATAGTTCCTCATCTCCGAACTCCATACGTTCAAAGCCATCTAATGATATTCCCGCTGTCATATAACGCCTATCCACCGAAGTCACTTGATCCAGCTCTTCAAAAACTGATATTTGTCCCAGTGTGAGATAGGGTTGAGAAAAGCGCTCCGGTGGTATACCACTTCTTTCCAATGACAGGTAGTTCGTGTGTGGTGATATATCCGACATATCAGGAGTTTCTAGTTCAATCACTGCAACACCACGATAAAACTCCGCTGCACGACTCATCTCCCTTGACATCATCGAGTATTCGGCAGCACGACTAAAAAGCGCAAAAGACGCCGCTAATAGTAGCAGAAAAGTCAACACCGTTCTGATGGGAGTTCGTAATAATGTTTTAAGTGATAATGATATCCTCATATAATACGACCAGTCCTTTGCATTTAGTCAAGAAATAATCATGAATGCGAAACTCGTAGCACAAGGTAAATATCAGTGGCTATTAATATTCACTTTATGAACCCATTAATTATCAAAAATATCTATCGTAAATACTCCGTGTGATGTTAACACAGCTCTTTTCTAGAACTTCTCTAGATCTTTTATATGATTCATTTCAGCAACAGGCTTATTATCACGCTTGATAGCTGTCATTTCAGTTATTGCAGCCCTTAGTGCCTCACGCTTATATTCCTGATTCCAACGAGTTACACCGATGTAATCGAAAATCCCTGCTGTTCCGTTCTGACATCCTGTATGCTCGCCCAATTGGTCAACAGCACGCTCCATTGCTATAAATGTGCTTGGAATACCACCACCGCCGCCACCTGCAGCGGCTACAATAATACTTGGCTTGTTTTTATGGAATGATTCAACATCATCCTTACCATTCCACTGCTTTGTTGTCTCGCAACGTCTTAGCCTATCCCAAAAAATCTTCAATTCCTCACTGATTTCGCCCCAATATACAGGGGTAATATATACATATGCATCAGCCTCTGCAACAAGCTTTTGTAATTCTGCAAAACCATCTTTGTCACCAAACACACATCTATGTTCCTTGAAACAAATCCCCCAACCGTCATAACACATCACACATTTTTTTAGTCCCAGACCCGCTAGTCGAACAACTTCAGATTCCAGACCAAGCTTATCAGCAGTTTCTTTTGCAGCTTCCACAAATGAGTAACAAAGTCCATCCTTCTTTGGTGTCGCGTTTATAATAAGTATTTTTTTAAACATGCTCTTCCCTTCTTTCCTATTTTCTGGTTAGAATTGTAACATATAAATGCGATAAATTCTACAAAAACTCCAACCGGGAGCTGATACATTACAGCTCCCGGTTGGTAAAAATGTGTTTTAACGTTTCATTAGGTATTTTTGCTTCGTTCTTTATCTTTGCGCTTGATTACAATTGCTGCGCCGATAGCAACCATTACCGCTATGCCCAGTAGGGTGAGCCACAACTCTGCGTTAGCTTCTATACCTGTTTGTGGCATTGAGCCGGGTGGTGTCGGTGGTGGTGGTGGTGGTAAAATTACTGTTGCTGTTGAGCGACCTGCTTCAGTTTCTTCCGGTGTTTGCAGGATTGCGGTGTTGTTGAATCGTTGAGAATTCATTACCAAGCCTGCTCTCAGCTGCGCGCTAATTTCTATTGTTACGTAATCTCCCGGAGCTACTGTTCCTAGCACTACTGTCAGTACACCGCCATTTAGTGTTACTGCTGTTGTTGCAGCGGCAGGGGTTATTGTTACGTTTGCAAGGGTGAACTCAGCTAGGTATGTGTTAATTAGGCGACTTAAATCATCTACTACTCTGAAGCCTGTTGCATCATAGTCACTTGTGTTTCTTGCTACTATTGTGTATCTAAGTGGGCTTCCGCCTTGTGGAACTGTGTATACATCTACACCGTTGACGCGCTTTTCGATTGACATTGCCGGGCTTGGCACGTGCTCGTCAGGTACTATTTTCGTTGCGTCGTCTTCGTTGATGTAATAGCCGTCGTCTTCACCCGGTTCACGCATCCAGTTGTCTTCATCGCCTCTCACGTAGTTAATTAACTCACTGTTCCCATCGCCATCTTCGTACAATCGGGCGATGTTTGTCCACGGTGGACGACCTGCAGCACCGGGTTGTACTGTTGCTTCGAATGTAATCGTTACTATACCGTTTACAGGGAGTTCTATAATGTGAACTCTCACTAAATTTCCACCAACGATTTCTACAGTACCAACCTCGCCAAATCCGCCTTGCACCGTTGCAGTAACGTTGCGCACGTTATCAATGTAAGTGTCAACTAAGTGTGCTAAATCATCAATCATCCAAAAATCAAACGCCGTCGCAGTTGGCTCGTTGTCCCGTGGCAAGTTGCGGACTTCAATGGTGTACGTGAGATGTTCACCAACATTGACAAATTGAGGATAAGGGCGGTTCACGGATTTGATGATTCGCAAGAATGGTTTCGGAACTTCTACGGTCGATTCATCTCGGTGAGGTCTTCTCCGTGTCCTTGTGACGTACTCTTCTTCTTCTTCACACCAGTATTCATACTCGTATTCGTAATAAAGCTGATTTCCGTCTTGGTCTTGTAAGACCGCCAAGTTCGTCCATGTCTGTCCTCTAGCTGCCGGCAACACATACGCGTCAAACGTTATGACCACCTGTGCATTCGGTGCCAGTGACGGTATCACGACTGTCAATACATCGTTTACAAATGTACTCGGGGCTACTAGTGCTGCACCGTTTACACGGATATTATGCACATTGTCTATATATACACCGATAAGATTTCTGCCATTAGGCGTCGTATTGCCTAAATCATCGACCACTTGGAAGTTATCCATTGCGCCATCGCCTGTGTTGCTGACTGTAATTGTATAGGTGATGACTTCGTCGATATAACCAGTGATATTATCATGTAGCTCGCTATCACCATAGTTGCTTACTTTCTTTTCAATACGCAAGCCCGGAG